>Ga0247836_1002236_pt1 | contig 28672 bp, 28 predicted proteins | sample LaCruzMarch2015__4_FD_187116 | JGI IMG/M metagenome (GOLD analysis project Ga0247836, IMG submission 187116) | Freshwater microbial communities from meromictic Lake La Cruz, Castile-La Mancha, Spain - LaCruzMarch2015_14m | ecosystem: Environmental > Aquatic > Freshwater > Lake | place: Spain... | reverse complement strand
TATCCCAAAAATTGAAGTAAAAATACCCAAATTTATGCAAAATCACAATCATTTGTGAGAGTAAAAAAGTCGTCTCAAAAAAATTTCTCTGTATAAAAAACTGGAAATTAGTTTGCAACGGTCTCAAGATATGTCTTCATAAAGTCTTTTTGCACCAGCGTCATCAATATCAGGATTAATGCGTGAAATAGCTTCTACAAAAATATCGGTAAATATATTGGTACTTTCATCTCTCTTTGCTTGAGAAAGAGAAATATATTCAAAGCCTAATCTACATAGGTGCAGTATTGCAGGAATTTTAACTCTGGTATTTTCGTTGAAAGCCATTTTGCCTAGTTTTATCTTTAGAGTTTAATTTAACATATTTATAAGATATAAATTGCTATAAATGTAAATAATAAATGAAACTTTATTTTACTTTTATATTTTACCACTAAAAGCATCTAAATGTAGAACATGTGTAGAACACGGGGATTTTTGAGGATTAGCACTACCTGCTAACCTATTGAAAAAATGGTGCTGCTGAGGTTAATCGAAAACCCGACCCCGTCATTACCAATGACGTGCTCTACCACTGAGCTACAGCAGCTTATATAGTCATTTTATCCAAAAATTTTTTAAGTAAAAATTATTTGGAAACACTATATATTCGTATAAGGGAAGTAGGCTATAGCAATAGATAAAGATAAAGGCAATCTATTTTTAACGGAACTTCGAAAAACTTGTTTTGGCTTCAAATCTGCTTGCAATGAACCTTCCTCAAAACAAGTCATTTATAAAACATAAACTCATGTTTCTCGGTTTTCATTGCTTCTCGCTTTTTTGCCAAAACAAGTTTTTCGAAACACCGTTAAGCAAGAACTTCACCTTTGGCGATTTTGTATGATTTTAGCATCTCGCTTGCCGGCATCGGCTTTTTGCCTGGACGCTGTAACCATATGTTTGTAATAGCATTCTCACCGCAGGCAATGCTTAAATTATCGTCAATTACTTCTCCGGGCGTATAAGTCGAATTTGTCTTGAGTATATCGGCTTTGAGTAATTTTATAACTTCATCTTTATAGTTAAAAAACGCACAAGGTGCAGGTGCAAGACCCAATATTTTATTGCGGATATTTTGAGCTGAATCCGCCCAATCAATCTTACCTTCTGCCTTGAGAATTTTCGCCGCATAAGTAAGCCCTGCATCACCTTGTTTTATCGGTTTTGCCCTGCCCTCTGCAACTTCTTGCAAAGTATTAAGCAAAAGCGGAGCGGAAATTTGGGCAAGTTTGTCATGCAATTCACCGGCAGTCGTACCGTCTGCAATTGCGAATTTTTCCACCGCCAGCATATCTCCGCTATCGAGTCCTGCTTCCATTTGCATAATCACGACACCTGTTTCGCTATCGCCTGCCATTATAGTGCGTTGAATCGGAGCTGCACCACGCCATCTCGGCAGCAATGAAGGGTGGATATTGATACAACCAAGCTTGGGAGCATAGAGAATCGCCTGCGGCAACAACAAGCCGTAAGCCGCAACTATCGCTGCATCGGCATTAAAGCCGGCAAAAGTTGCTTGTTCTTGCTCTGATTTCAAACTCAGCGGCGTATATACGGCAATATTATGCTGCAAGGCAAATTGATGCACCGGAGTCGGCGTAAGTTTCTGCCCCCTTCCACTCGGACGCGGCGGCTGGGTATATACCGCAACGATATTATGCCCGGCGTCAATTAGTGCGGAAAATGCCGGCAATGCAAATTCCGGTGTACCCATAAATATAAGATTAAGTTTTTTCATTTTTTGAGCTGTATTATAGGTTGGAGTTTGCTTATAATGCAAAAATGGCAGATACAAAACAAATAATTCGTGAAATCGGCAAACAAATCGGTTTTGACGTTGTCGCATTTACCAGGGCAAGCATAGGCGAAAATGCCAAGGCAGGGCTTGCCGAATATCTCGCACTCGGGCATCACGGCGATATGAAATGGCTGGAAGATAATTTTGACCGTCGCACCGAGATCGACGAGTTGTGGAATGATGCTAAATCGGTAATCGTACTCGGGCATAATTATGCTCCGAGTTACAACCCTTTGCATAAATTAAAGCATAAAAATATCGGCAATATTTCCGCTTATGCAGGCGGTGATGATTATCACGATATTATCAAAAAAATGCTCAAACAATTTGCAGGAATGTTGGTCGAGCGTTTTGGCTGCGAGGTTAAGATTTTCGTTGATACCGCTCCGGTAATGGAAAAACCTCTTGCCGCTCAAGCAGGCATCGGTTGGCAAGGCAAGCATACATGTATAGTTTCCCGTGAATTCGGTAACTGGCTGTTTCTTAGCGAGATATTCGTGAGTATGGCAATCGAACCCGATAAACCTGCGAGCGATCATTGCGGAACATGCACTAAATGTATCGATATTTGCTCGACAGCTGCGATTATTGCCCCCGGCAAACTCGATGCCCGCAAATGCATCACCTATTTAACTATCGAACATAAAGGTCACATCGACAAACAATATCGCAAAGCCATCGGTAATCGCATTTACGGTTGCGACGATTGCTTAGCGGTTTGTCCGTGGAATAGTTTTGCCAAACGGGCTAGCGAAATTGCCTATCAAACTCGACAAGAATTAGTCGCACCTCTACTTAGCGAACTGGTGTTGCTAGATGATGCAGGTTTTCGCAAAATGTTCGCAAAATCGCCGATCAAACGCATCAAACGTGATCGCTTTATTCGCAACGTGTTGATTGCAATCGGCAATAGCGAAGATAAATCCCTACTCAATGTTATTACACCGTTATTAGAAGACGGGTCTCCGCTTGTGCGAGCTGCCACAATTTGGGCGGTTAGGGAATTGGCAAGCGAGCAAGAATATGAGGATTTAAAAAATCTTTATTTGGGCAAAGAGATAGATAGCGAAGTGCAAAAAGAATGGGAATAAAAACTCAAACTTTTCCGCTTAGCAAATTTGCATCGATCGATTTTTCTGCACGTAGTCCAGAAATCTCATTTTCCAGTGCAGCAATACGTTTTAGGGATTCTTTATAGGATCTGATATATTTAACGGTCGCAAATTTTTCCAGTGACCAACCGACAAAAACACCTATTAGCAATATAATTGCCGCAAGCATAAAAATCGGCATCGACACCGTATAGGGAAACGGAAAGAAAGTAAGATCAATCTTGCTACGATTACTAACCGCAAAAGAAACCCCTGCAATCACCACAAATAAATAAAATATTACTCGCAATATTTTGCCGAATTTTCTTACCATATTAAATAATCCGAGCTGTAAATATATAATTATTATTTATTGATACGTTCACGAAGCTCTTTACCGGTACGGAAATATATTGCATTACGCTCACCGATTTTAACTTCGTCGCCATTTTTAGGATTACGTGCAGTGCGAGCATCACGTTTACGCACGGAAAATGCACCAAACCCACGCAACTCAACTCGTCCACCGCTTATCAAAGACTGTGAAATCTCTCCCAAGATCAATTCAACAACGAGTTCAACTTCACGCTGGAAAAGATTGGGGAATTTTCTTGCAAGACGTGCGATTAGTTCGGATTTTGTCATGAATTTTCACCTATTGAAAGTTATTACTATATATTACAGAGAATTAAGATGCCATATAGAATTAAGTCCGTCAAGCCTTTGTAACAAGCTTGATGCAATTTTTCCTTTTGCCATCTGGGTTAACTCTTCAAAAAGCGAAGAATTCTCTTTGTCTTGCTTAATATCTTCAATTTCAAAACGCTTTGAAATCTTTTTATTTTTGATCATCCACTCGACTGCTTCGTCTTCACCGCCGATTTCATCGATAAGATTTACTTTCAATGCTTGGCGACCGGTATAAATTCTACCGTCAGCAAGTTTCTCGGCAACTTCACGCGGTAATTTACGACGTTCAGCAACAATATCAACAAACCAATTAAAGAAATCTTTGATCACCGCTTGTAAAACAACTTCTTGATCTTGTGTAAATTTTTCGGCCGGGTTTGGCACGGCTTTATTAGGTCCTGATTTTATAGTAATCGGTTTAATGCCGATTTTTTCTGCCAATTCGGTTGCTTCAAATGCTTCCATAAGCACGCCGATCGATCCGGTTATGCTGCCTTCACGGGCGAAAATTCTATCTGTTCCTAGTGCCGCCATATAGCCTGCCGAAGCCGCCATGGTTCTAACTACGCCAACAACCGGTTTAACTTTTGAAAGCTTGATTAAATCAAGATAAATTTGCTGTCCACCGACTGCACCTCCGCCGGGAGTATTAAGCCATACTATAACGGCTTTGGCATGTGAATCTTTACGGGTTTTTTCGATTATTTTACTAAGTTCTGGATCATCGGTGATCACACCCTCAATCGTAATGCGGGCGATATAATCGGATTTAATCGGTGAAAATTTTGCCGATTTCTCGAAAGATAATAATGCAGCAACAATAATCAAAATTATGGCAAGTATACGCCATTTATTTAATTGTTGTTTTAAACGAATGCGATCAAGCAAAGTATCTGCATTTAACGACATATTTCACCATGTTCTTATATTAAATAAAAAACCTCCCTCAAGGAAATTCCCCGAGGGAGGTAGTAAGCACGTTATTTTTTAGCCTTAGCTTTTTCTTGTGCATCGCTCAAAGCTGCACCGAGAATATCACCGAGACTTGCACCGCTATCGGTCGAGCCATATTCTTCGATAGCACGTTTTTGTTCTTCAGTTTCAAGTGCTTTGATAGAAACTGCAATTTTATGGGCAGTTTTATCTACGCTGGTAACTTTTGCATCGACACGATCACCGATTGCAAAACGTTCCGGACGCTGCTCTTGACGATCACGAGACAAATCAGATTTCTTGATGAAAGCAGGAATTGCATCGTTGATTTTGACTTCAACTCCGCCTTCTTGGATTGCGGTAACTACACAGGTAACAACGTCACCTTTTTGCAAGCCTTCGAGAGTTGCACCTGATGCGTTTTCGCCTAGCTGTTTGATACCGAGCGAAATACGTTCTTTTTCAACGTCGATCGCAAGAACTTTAGCTTGAACGGTATCGCCTTTTTTGTAGTTTTTGATAGCAACTTCACCCGGTTCATTCCAGCTGATGTCGGAATGATGTACCAAGCCGTCGATATCGCCGCCGAGTCCGATAAACAAACCGAAATCGGTGATGTTACGGATAACACCTTCAATAGTGTCGCCGACTGCATTTTTAGTACCGAATTCAGCCCAAGGATTTTCTTCACATTGTTTCATACCGAGAGAAATACGATGTTTAACCGAATCAATATCAAGAATAACAACTTCGACTTGTTGGCTGCTCGAGATAATTTTGCTCGGGTGGGTATTTTTCTTGACCCAGCTCATTTCGGAAACATGGACAAGACCTTCGATGCCTTTTTCCAATTCAACAAAAGCACCGTAATCGGTGATGTTGGTAACGGTTCCGGTGAAACGTTGACCGACTGCAAATTTACCTGCAACTTGTTCCCAAGGATTTTGCTCAAGCTGTTTCATGCCGAGAGAAATACGTTTGGTATTTTCGTCAAACTTGGTAACGACCACTTTAATGGTTTGTCCGACATGGAGAACTTCAGATGGGTGATTGATACGTTTCCAAGAAATATCGGTAACGTGCAATAGACCGTCAACTCCGCCCATATCGATAAACGCACCGTAATCGGTGATGTTTTTAACTACACCTTCAAGCTCTTGACCTTCGGTGATTTTTCCGAGCAATTCATTGCGGGCTTCAACACGTGATTCTTCCATGATCGCACGGCGTGAAACAACGATATTTCCACGTTTTCTGTCCATTTTCAAGATCAAGAACGGTTGTGAAATACCGATGAGCGGGCCGGCATCGCGAACAGGGCGAACATCAACCTGGCTGCCGGGCAAGAATGCAACTGCACCTTCGATATCAACGGTAAATCCGCCTTTAACACGACCGAAGATAACACCGTCGACTTTTTCGGAATTCGCACATGCAACTTCCAAACGAGTCCAAGCTTCTTCACGCAATGCTTTTTCACGGCTGATGATTGCTTCGCCGTTTTTATTTTCGAGTTTTTCAAGATAAACTTCAACTTCGTCACCGACTCTTAGTTCGGGAATTTTATTATTTTGTGTGAACTCTTTAAGAGGAATACGTCCTTCTGATTTGATACCGACATCGACTACTACTATGTCGTCGTTTTCGATTGCAACGATAATACCGGTTACGATACTGCCTTCGCTTTTTTCACCCGATCTAACGTAATCGGCAAAAAGTTCGGCAAAGTTTTCTCCGGTTGAGAATTCTAATAGGTCTTGGTCTTCGGCGTAAATAGCAAGGTTATGAGACATGTTTTTTCCTGTTAATCGGTAGAAATCTACCGTTTTAGAGCATTATTTAAGCAGTGTCGCCCAAAGAATTTTAAGTTAAATAAAAACCGTAGACACTTACGGCATATAAAAAAGACGGTGAAATTTAATATAAACGCACAAAATAGCAAGATATTTTTTATATTTAACTTTAATTTTTACACTGTTACGGATATATTACCTTAGAATAATTAAAAATGCGGCAAAACAGATGGCTATAAAAGTTAAAATATGCGGATTAAAGACTCGTGATGCAGTCGAGGCAACTCAAGGTGCGGACTATATCGGCTTTGTATTTTTTCCGCCTTCACCACGCAATATATCACCCAAGCAAGCCACTGAATTATCTAAATATAGTAACGCATTAAAAGTTGCGGTAACCGTAAATGCGTCCGATGCTTTGCTGGAAGAAATTATCGCTGAATTAAACCCCGATTACCTACAATTACACGGCGACGAAAATATAGAAGCAATTGCGGAAATAAAAGCAAAGTTCAAAAAACCGATAATTAAAGCTTTTAAAATCCGTGATGCAAAAGATCTTGAAGATATCGAATATTATCAAGAACTTGCCGATATTTTGCTTTTTGATGCAAAAACCGACTCCGGCGAACATGGCGGAACCGGAAAAAGTTTTGACTGGAATTTGCTAGCCGACAAGAATTTTGCAAGACCTTTTTTTATCTCCGGCGGAATAAATCAAAATAATTTTGCCGATGCCTTGGGTATAAGCGGCACTAATATGCTCGATTTATCATCTTCTTTGGAGTCTTCTTTGGGCGTTAAAGACCCGATTATGATAAAAGAATTCCTTGCAAAAATAAAATAAGTTGCTAAAAGTATTAACCTTAATTTTTCCGTTAAGTCTATCAAGGAGTATAAAATGGCTCGCGTTACCGTAGAAGATTGCATCACCGAGATCCCCAACCGCTTTGAACTCGTGGTTATTGCCGCATCGCGTGCAAAACAAATTGCTTCAGGTTCGCCGCTAACTCTTGACCGTGACAACGACAAAGATGCCGTAGTAAGTTTGCGTGAAATAGCCGAAAAAACTATCGACATCAACCAAACCAGAGAAAATATCCTCCAATCTTTCTGCAAAAAACAACCTTTTGCACGCAAAGAAGTCGAAGAAGAAAATAGCGAAATTGAAGAAATGCTCGCTGAAGAAGGTGCTTACGATTCTGAAGATGCTGCGAAATATCTTTCTATCGGTACTCCGAGCAAACACGGCTTGTCTTTTGAAGAAGAAAATATCGAAGTTGAAGATTGATATTTTTACTATGGTCAAAGTAATCGAAGAATCCGATACGGAATGTAAAAAACAATCCGATAAAGATTTGCGAAAAAAAGCTAAACTCGCACAAGCACTTAGACAAAATTTGTTAAGACGCAAACAAGTTAAATCCGATTCAGACAAAAACAAATAAAGGACACAAATCTAGTGTCGAGTCATCACGAAGATAGCAAAAAAGAGAAGCAACGCAAAAAAAACCGTAAACTTTGGGAGATGTCGCTTAATATCGAACGTCTAAACAACAACGTCGATATTGCCGCACCCGAAAGCGAGAGATCTCCGGACGGAATCCACGAAAAGAAAGATGCGGCATCTCACAGCGAAAGACTTAGTTCGTTACGCAATCGAATCAATTATAGTCGAGAAAAATCAAATACAAATTGGGACGTATACGCTACAAGCGGCGGCGGCGGACGTGGACGTTAATAATAAGATAAGAAGTCATATATGTTTACAGGAATTTATACAGCTTTAATCACCCCGTTTAAAAACAATAAAATCGACGAGCAAGCTTTTGCCGATTTTATCGAATGGCAAATTGCACAAGGCGTACACGGGGTAGTTCCATGCGGAACTACGGGTGAGTCGCCCACCCTTTCCTATGAAGAACATAACCGCCTGATTTCATTATGCGTGGAAGTCGCAAACGGTCGGGTTAAAGTGCTGGCAGGAACCGGTGCAAATTCAACCGATGAAGCGATTATGCTCACCGAGCATGCCAAAAAAGCCGGGGCAGACGGAGCTTTGATCGTCAGTCCTTACTATAATAAACCGACTGGGGAAGGAATTTACCGGCATTATAAAGCTATCGCCGAAGCGGTTGATATTCCAATTATTTTATATAATGTTCCCGGGCGTTCGGTCGTCGATATAAAAGACGAAACCATTGCCCGTTTGGCAAAAATCCCAAATATTATCGGCAATAAAGATGCTACCGGTGATTTAGCCAGAGTCAGCAGCTTGCGGAACCTTGTCGGCACGGAATTTTTGCAACTTTCCGGCGAAGACATGACCGCAATCGCCTTTAATTCACTCGGCGGAGTCGGCTGCATCTCTGTAACTGCAAATATTGCCCCCAAGCTTTGTGCCGAAGTGCAAAATTTAACCCTTACCGGAGATTACGCACAAGCATTGTTGTTACATGATAAAATGATCAAATTACATCAAATTATGTTCTGCGAAACCAGCCCCGGACCGGTAAAATATGCAGCATCTTTAATGGGAAAATGCCTACCGGATTTACGCCTACCTTTGGTTGAACCTTCAGATGAAAACAAACAAAAAATAGAAGCGATTTTAAGAGATTTTTCTGATTTATAGTGTAAAATAAATTATGCTAGAAACACAAATAGCAAAAATATTAGAATATTACGTTGATATCGGGATTGACGAGTTAATCGATGAATCTCCGCGGGATTATTTTGTCACTCCACAAGAGCTTCAAAAAGCTCAATCTCCGCAAATACCGGTAGAACACAAAGAAAAACCAAAACCGGCTACGCAACCAAAAATAGTCAATCTCTCGCTGGCAGGAATAATCACCCAAGCCAAAGAACTTGCCGATGCTGCAACTAATTTAGACCAACTCAAAGCGGCAGTTCTGCAATTTGAAGGCTGTGCAATCAAGCGTACCGCCCAAAACACGGTATTTAGCGACGGCAATCCGGCTTCAAGCTTGATGTTGATCGGTGAAGCTCCCGGCGAAGAAGAAGACCGCCAAGGCATACCTTTTTGCGGAGCAAGCGGACAATTACTCGATAAAATGTTGGCTGCAATTGCATATAACCGCAGCAATTGCTACATTACCGATAGTATATTTTGGCGACCGCCTGGAAATCGACAACCAACGAGCGAAGAAATCACTATATGCAAACCTTTTCTTGAAAAACACATAGCTTTAATAGACCCCGAACTTATAGTTTTAGTCGGCGGAGTTGCCGCAAAGTCTCTACTTGGCGTAAATGAATCGATAAGCAGACTTAGAGGAAAAAATTACACCTATAAAACTCCCTATAGCGACAAACAATATCCGGTTGCAATTATCTATCACCCCTCATATTTATTGCGTTCGCCGATCAATAAAAAAGCTACCTGGCAAGATTTGTTAGAAATAAGGAAAAAGTTATTAAAACCCTAGTAATCCACCCCTATCTAAAAAATGAGAGCGAAGCCCGTCGCACTCCCCAAGCACGTTTGGAAGAGGCGATACGCTTGACTCATGCGATTTCGCTTGAGGTTGTGCAATCATTGTTGATTCCGCTTGCTAAATTCCGCCCTTCAACATTGATGGGAACCGGCAAAGCCGATGAACTCGCTGCAATAATCGAAGAAAACGAGATCGGATTAGCAGTTGCCGATTGTAGTTTAAGCCCGGTGCAGCAACGCAATTTGGAACGCATATTAAAATGTAAAGTTATCGACCGTACTGCTTTGATTCTCGAGATATTCGGAGCCAGGGCAAGAACTCATGAAGGTAAATTACAAGTTGAACTTGCAGCTTTGCAATATCAAAAAAGCCGGCTCGTCCGCTCCTGGACGCATCTTGAACGCCAACGCGGCGGCTTCGGCTTCCTCGGCGGTCCTGGTGAATCACAAATTGAGATTGACCGTCGTTTGATCCGTGAACGTATCGTAAAAATCAAAAAAGAACTCGAAAACGTGGTGCGTATGCGGACATTGCATCGCAAGCATCGCAGCGATATCCCCTACCCTTTGGTAGCTTTAGTCGGTTATACCAATGCAGGAAAATCGACATTGTTCAACCGCTTGACCGGGGCGGATATTTTAGCAATGGATAAATTATTCGCCACCCTTGACCCGACTTTACGGCTGATAAAACTACCTTCCGGTTTAAAAGTTATGCTGTCCGATACGGTAGGATTCATTTCCGAATTGCCGCATGAGCTGGTTGCAGCCTTTCGGGCAACTTTGGAAGAAGTGCGTGAGGCCGATTTATTGCTCCATGTGCGTGATATTTCCCACCCCGATAGTAAAGCCCAAAAAGAAGATGTTTTAGAGGTGCTTAAGGATTTGCTCGACCGTGAAGAAGCAGAGAATAATCTTTTGGAAGTCTGCAATAAAGTCGATATTCTTCAGGAAGAAACCGCTAACAGTGCAATCAACGTCTCTGCTCTAAGCGGACGGGGAATACCAGAATTGCTCGCCATATTAGACAAAAAACTCAGCGATATGTTTATGCTCGAGGTTGAGATAATATTGCCGGTCGCAGAAGCCGAAAAACTCACTTGGCTTTACAGCAACTCCAACGTGAAATCGCAATCTGAAGAAAACGACAATTTTTGTATCACCGCAATGATGAGCAAAGAAAATGCTGCGAGATGGCAAAAAATTAGCGGCAATTAGTTCAGTGCAGCAGAAGACTTGCCTTTATCGGGCATAAAATTCTTAGCCATTGTAGCCAAAGGTTGCAAATAATCCTTACCGACAGATGAGTGTTCAGCATATTCCCTTAAATTAACTAAAATGTCCGAATTAGCGATTGCAGCTTGTATTTCCTTCATAGAAGCCAATGCTTGTTGTGCAGGTTCTGATTTGCTCAATTCTGCTATTTTACCCTGCAACTCCAACGTATTAACCGGAATCCCCATGCTTTCGGCTTGGGTTGCGACACCTCTGATCAATTTTGCAACCGATCCAAATGTTTGACCTTTTGCCTCCCCTCCTGTTACTGCTAATAAAGTTTTGTCTATTTCAGCAAGTCCGTTTAATGCCGCAGATAAAGCAGTAACTCCGGGAATTTTATTTATAAGCGGCAACTGAAAAAGTTGGGTAGTAACCACCGCAGTTGCACAATTCATTGTTTCGACCTGATCGGCTAAATTATGTAAACCGTAGCCTGCTTCTCTTTTTAGACCGCCAAATTGTGCCATTGCATCTTTTGCTTTTGCCAGAACCTCAAATTTAGGCAGATATTGGGTCTCAAATTTCTTTTTTGCCGCATCTTCTCCTTCACCTGCAAAAGCCATAACTATTTCTTCGATTGCTTTTTTGAATTCTTCTTTTTCCTTAGCGTTCCATTGCGTACTCAATCCCTGAAATTGATCCATACACTGCTTTGCATATAGGGCAATCGGCGAGGTTTCTGTGACTTCCACATTTGTATTTTCTTCACTCATAAATAGCTCTCCCAAATAGAGACATTATTAGACATGAGATAAACATAGCACATAATTGTTACGGTTTGATGAAAATCGAACATTTTTTTAAATATTTTTATGTAAATAACAATTTACTATCGCTATTTTTTTCACCATATTATAAATAACATCGAAACCACATAAAAACATAGGATAAATTATGGGTGAATTTAGCTTACCTGCAAATTCAAAAGTCTTACCTGGCAGAGAATATCCGGCTTCTAATGCAAGTAACGTCAAGGTTTTTAACATCTATCGTTACGACCCCGAAGATTTGGACGCAAGTGGCAAGCCAAAGAATCCCCGTATTGACCGCTATGAAATAGATATGGATAATTGCGGCCCGATGGTTCTGGACGCTTTGCTTAAAATCAAAGATGAAGTTGACTCTAGCCTTACCTTCCGTCGCTCTTGCCGTGAAGGGATTTGCGGTAGCTGTGCAATGAATATCGGTGAAGTAAAAGGCACAAATACGCTTGCTTGCATCAAACCGATAAGTGACATGCAAGGCGAAGTAACTATCCGCCCACTCCCACACATGCCGGTTATTAAAGATTTAGTGCCTGATTTGAGCCATTTTTATGCTCAATATGAATCGATTAAACCTTGGCTATCTACTGAATCGGCAAATCCGAGCAATAGCGAACGTTTGCAATCCCCCGAAGACCGCAGCAAGCTAGACGGTTTATACGAATGTATTTTATGTGCTTGTTGCTCAACCTCTTGCCCGAGCTATTGGTGGAACGGTGACCGCTATTTGGGTCCTGCTATTTTGCTTCAAGCATATCGCTGGATTATCGATTCTCGTGATGAACATACGGGTGAACGTCTGGATAATCTTGAAGATCCTTTCCGCCTTTACCGTTGCCATACAATCATGAATTGCACCAAAACCTGCCCTAAAGGCTTAAACCCGGCGAAGGCAATTGCAGAAATTAAAAAACTTATGGTCGAACGTTTGGTTTAATCTCAAATATACTCGTCATAGTCCGAGTTGCATAGCAACTATAGGACTAATCTCATGAGATTACCCTAAAATTTGCATTGCAAATTCGGGTAATGACGATTTGCTTTAATAGTAAAGAATAAGTTACACTATGAAAAAAATATTAGTTTTTATCACATCGGCTTTGCTTGCTTTGCCTAGTTTTGCAATCGAAACTACTGCAAAACAGGCAATCGTTATCGACGATAATACGGGTACGGTGCTATTTGACAAGAATGCCGATGTTAAAATGCACCCGTCATCGATGAGCAAGTTGATGACTATATACATAGTTTTCAAACGCTTGCATGAAGGAAGATTGAAGCTTAGTGATACTTTACCGGTCAGCGAAAAAGCCTGGAAGTTGCAGGGATCAAAATCTTTTGTCGAAATAGGAAATAATATTGCAATTAGCGATCTTTTACAGGGTATTATCATACAATCCGGTAATGATGCCTGTATGGTTATCGCTGAAGGTTTGGCAGGCAGTGAGCAGGCTTTTGCCGAACAAATGAACGAAACCGCCAAAGAACTCGGGCTAACTAATAGTCATTTTGTTAATTCGCACGGACTTAACGATGAAAATCATCTAATGAGTGCTAGGGATTTGGCGACTTTGGCTCACCACGTGATTCATGATTTTCCCGAATTTTATCATTATTTCTCACAAAAAGAATTTGTTTATCATGGCATTAAGCAAGGTAACCGCAACCTATTGCTTTATAAAAATATTGGGGTTGACGGACTCAAAACCGGACATACCGACGAAGCCGGTTACGGAATCGTAGTTTCGGGTAAAGATACTAGCGGACGCAGGCAAATTATTGTCATTAACGGTTTGAGCAGCGAAAAAGAACGTGCCGAAGAAGCCGAAAAGTTACTCGCATTTGCGTTGCGTGATTTTGAAAAAATCACATTGCTCCGCAAAGGTGAAGAACTCGACAAAGCAGATGTTTGGTTCGGCGAAAAACGTCAAGTCGGCTTGACTGCATCGCAAGATTTAGAGGTTACTTTGCCAAAAACCAGAAGGGGCAAGCTAAAATTCACTATTGTTTACGATTCTCCGCTTAAAGCTCCGATAAAACAAGGTGATAAAGTGGCAGAGCTACAAATTGAATCCCCCGAATTTCCGCAAAAAACCATACCATTGGTGGCAAGCGAAGATGTTGAAGCATTGAACGGAATTTCTAAAGCTTGGCGAGCATTGAATTATTATTTGGGTAGCAAATAATTATGCCTAAATTCATTACCTTTGAAGGCGGCGAAGGCAGCGGCAAAAGCACGCAGATAAAATTATTAAAAGATTATTTTCAAACGCTAGGAAAATCGGTTTTGCTAACCAGAGAACCGGGTGGAACTCCTGCAGCCGAAGCAATAAGAGAATTACTGCTCACCGGGCATGAAGATAAATGGCATAAAATCTCTGAAACATTGCTTTTTCAAGCAGCTCGGGTTGAACATGTCGAACGGGTCATCAAGCCGGCTTTGGCAGAAGGCAAAATCGTTTTATGCGACAGATTTGTTGATTCCACGATAGTTTATCAAGGAATTTGCAAGCAGCTTGGAGTTGAATATATAGAACAACTCCATAAATTCACCCTAGGCGATTTTCGCCCCGATGTTACAATAATTCTCGATATTGCTCCTGAAATAGGGCTAAAACGTGCAAGTTCAAGAGCCGGTAACGAAACACGCTTTGAAAATATGAATATTGAATTTCACCACAACGTACGCACAGGTTTTTTACAACTCGCCGAGAAAAATCCGAGTCGCTATATAATTATCAATGCAGATCAAGATATTGATCAGGTGCATGCAGATATAATAAAGTCGTTACAAGCATAAACTCATAACGACTTTATCACAAAAGACTCCAGCAAGATTTCGCTAGAGCGTAAGCGAAAACGTCGATCTTTCGAGCATCGCACCGCAGCATATACTAAATACGTGAGTAGCGAAGCGGAAAAAATCGACGTTTGCAGCAAGCTATAGTAGAAATATTGCAACCTAAAAGCCAAACATACTTAGCATCGGCGAATCCAACAACTCGGCGGTTTTATCGGAGTAAAATCCGTTAAAATTAGTCCGCATAGTTTGTCCATACGCACCGAGTCCGCCAATTTCAATCCAGTCACCTTCGCAAATATCGGCAGGCAGCATGAAAGGACCTTTCATAGCATCGAGCGAATCGCAAGTAGGACCGAAGAAGCTAAATTCTTCAAGCTCACCCGAAAAATTCCCCGAAGGACGCAAAGCTTTGGTCGGATAGACAAATCCCGGAGTACCGGCATCGAATAGGCTTCCGTAAACACCGTCATTGATATAAAGTGCATCGCCTTTACGAAGTTCGACTTTAACGATAATCGAACCGTTTTCGGCAACAATTGCACGTCCCGGCTCACAGAATATCTCGCTATTGTCGATAAATCCGTATTCGTTTAGCGAACTTGCGATCACGTCCATATAGTTTTGCAAATCGGGCGGAGTCATGTCCGGGTAGATCGACGGAAAACCGCCGCCGACATCGACCGAATCAACTTCAACTTTAGCATCATTGATCAACCAACGCACTTTTGCAATCGCAGTACGGTAATCGTCTGGATCCATACATTGCGAACCGACATGGAAACAAATTCCGAGCTTCTCCGCATATTTACGGGTTTCTTTAAGCAACTCAACCGCTTCCGCACCTTTGATGCCGAATTTACCATGTAAGCTATAGACTGCATTTTCATTGGGAATCGCCAAACGAACATATAATGTCAAGTCTTTGGCATTATTGGTCATTTCACGGATTTTTTCCAACTCGGCAAATGAATCGAGCGAGAAACTACGAATTCCGAATTTATTATAGGCAAACATGATAGACTCACGGCTTTTAACCGGGTGCATATAGTGCATTTTTGCACCTTTGCACTCTTTTGCAACAGTCTTTATTTCTTCCAAAGAAGCCACGTCAAAATCATTAACGCCGGCAGCATGAATCGTCCGCAAAACCAAAGAATCGGGGTTGGTTTTTACGGCATACATTACTTTTCCGGGGAATGAGTTTACGAACCTTCTTGCAGCCGTGTCAATGACATGCGGTCTTATACAAGTTACCGGTTGTGAAGGCTTCATACGCTCGACCAAATCCGCTGCAGAGACAAATTTGCTATTCTGCTTGGTTTTTTGTTGAGCTTGGTTATTTATTAGTGAAAATTGGCTACGACTTATGCGTGCGGTTTTAGCAATTGCTATTTTGTTCATTTCTTATCATGTTCCTTGAATAAAGTGTTGAAAACGCTATGGAATTTTTGAACGAAAAGACATATACTTCCTATTGATTGTTAAAAAAATCCTTAAAATAGACGAAAAAGGCCATAATAAGGAGATATCTCTATAACTTAAAATGAAAAATAAATAAAGCAGATTTTTATAAAAAGCGTTAAATTTACGCCTCTAACGATTTATCGATTAAGCTACTGATATAAGTAGGGTTTGAAATGAAGTGCAAAGTAACTTCGGTTCCTACGCCGATTTCGCTATTGATCGATATGTTGCCGTGATGAAGTTCCATCAATTTTTTACTTATCGGCAATCCGAGTCCGGTACCATCGTAACGCCTATTTAAATCACCATCTACCTGCTCAAAGCTATTGAATACTCTGGAAATATTATCCTTAGCCATACCGATTCCGTTATCCTTAACCGATACTATATAATCGGTAGTCATTCCGAAGCGTTTTTCCGAATGCACTTTAATCAATATCTTGCCGTTATCGGGTGAGAACTTAACCGAATTGGAGAGCAAATTAAGGACAATTTGAATAAATCGCAAACGATCGGCAACCAAATTTGCACTAGAATCATCTATTTCAACATCTATGGTAATATTCTTATCTTGCAAACGCTTAGACATAACGCTAACGCATTTATTTATAGCTTTTGATATATTAAATTCTTCAAATACGATTTTAAGCTTACCGGATTCTGCCTTGGAAAGATCGATAATATCGTTGATAATATCCAATAAATGACAACCCGAATGATGTATATCATTGGCATATTCGAGATATTTTACATTACCTATAGTGCCGTAAGGCTGCTTAGTGATAACCTCGGAGAAACCGATAATTGCATTAAGCGGAGTGCGTAATTCATGGCTGATATTGGCAAGAAACTGGGATTTTGCCCGATCTGCTCCCTCAGCAGCGTCTTTAGCACGGCTTAATTCTTCATTTTGCTTGAGCAATTTGCGATCACGCTGCTGAATCTCTTCCAACATCGCATTGAAAGACCCGACCAAAAGCCTTATTTCGTCATTACTTTCAATATCTTCATCATTTGCAACCCGGATAGAATAATCATCTTCCCTGGAAACACGCTCTGCGGTTTTTGCAAGTTTGAGAATCGGCTGAGATATAGATTTTTGGAAATGCAACGCCAGAAGATAAGAAAGACCGCTAACGATTGCTGTAATTAAAATTGCGGTAATTATTTGTTTATTAACGTAAACTCCGATTTCACTCAAATTTGATTCAATAATGATTGAGCCGGTCTGCAAATTGTGTAGTCCATAGGCTTTTTGATTAACCAAGGCATTTCCCGAGTTACTATAACTTTTGCCTTCTTTTACGGCATTTACTTCTGGGCATTGCTTAAAATATTCACTTTCTTTAAAATAAGAACCGAAGAAATTACCTTCGGCATCGTAAATACAGACAAAATTGATCGAAGGTTTTACCTTGAAAAATGCTTTCAAACCTTTTTCCAAATTATCTTTTTGTTGAAAAGATATATAAGCTATATTGCTCTGAAAGGTTCCGTTTGCAGTGTCTTCAAGCTCGGTCAATATGTTTTGACGAAGATTATAAGTCCCTATTAAGGTGATCGCAACCGTAGTCAAAGTAACGCTAATGCAGCTTATCAAAGTGATAAGAAACGTAAGGCGTTTTTTGATAGTTGCTTTGTCTAACATAAGATATCCAAATACACTATTTTATAACTTCCAGAGCGGACTGGAGAAGCCTTGCATCTATCTGCAATTTGCTCTCTTCAACCATTCTTTCGTTTACTTTCCAATAAAGTTTCTTGGAATCAAATTTCTCATCATCAAAAAACAATCCCAAATCGTCAACCTCGGTAAGAATCTCGATAATTCCGCCTGCTGCTGCAAAACCATCGAACTTGCCGATAGTTATAATCGGCTTTCTTTTGCTTGCAGAAATTATTCCTGCGACGTTTCTTTCCCGGTTACCGACAAAAACAACATGGCAGATATTTATATTTTCCACCGCAGGCGAATTACTTAAAGTTACGCTGATTTGCTTACGAAGACTTTGCGGCATATGATCGACCGTTAATTCGTTATCGCCAAAAACACACAAGTTTAAACTATGGGTTAAAGCTATGGATTTTTCACCCTGCCACTCGGTAAATTTAACCAAATTGCTGACTAAATTAGCAATTGTATGATAGTCATCACTCGCATCGCTATGTCGCAATGCAGCAAAAACATTTCCAGCATTGATTAGACATAGAAAAGTAACAACAATATATATTAGAATATGACGCATGTTTAAATTATTCCGTTATTATTTTCATTGATTGATTGAGCTTTACAGCTTGTGACAAGCTAAGACAACATCAATAATCAATAAATTTATTATCAATGCAAAAATAACTACAATATAATTATTAACAAATTATTAAAATTTTAAAGAAATCTTGCTTTAAGCTTAAATTAGTTATTGTATCATTATGATTAAGAACCGCATATAATACAAACAAGGAGAAAATTCTTATGGCAAATCTTGAGAAATTAAAAACTAAAAATAATCCATCAAGCGTAATCGACACGCTTAATTTATCACTAGCGAATATGCTTGATATGAAATTGGCGGCAAAACAGGCTCATTGGAACGTAAAAGGTGAGAATTTTATCGCACTACATCAATTGTTTGATGCTTTGGCAGGCGAAATTGACGGTTATTCGGATCTGCTGGCAGAACGAGCCTTACAATTAGGCGGGATCGCTCAAGGAACTTTGCAGTTAGTCGCTAAAAATTCTTCGCTTTCTGCTTATCCGACAAAAATCGTTAAAAGCAGCGACCATATTAAGGCATTGAGCGAAAATCTTTCGATTTTGGCAGAACATTGCAGACAAGCAATCGAGACTTCTGCTTCGGCAGGAGATGCGGTAACTTCGGATTTATTTACCGAAATCACAAGAGGATTGGATAAATCACGTTGGTTTATCGAGTCGCATAAGTAAGAAAACAGGCAAAAAAATACTCCGTATCGAACACCCTCCCAAAAAGTGGGAAGTCGAACGACACGGAGTGCGGTAGAATTATTTATCTACCGTGATATCCCTCAATGAAGGAAGTATTAGATACTTCCTGGTAAATTTGGGCAGCCGGAGTTCGTCAGGGTTGTTAGCAACTATGTTGCTTATCCCGATATGTAGGTAGAACTCATCGCTAAACAGCCATATGTATAAGTTCATCATCACAACTCCACCTAAAAAAACACTCAGTACAAAAACCCAAGTAATAATGTTGGGGCTTGTTCCAGCCAAAGGCACTAACAGCAAGGCGGAAACTCCTGCAGCGATGCCTGAGACAAACTTTGCCTTTTTTGGCATTGAATAACGCCAATAAAGGACAAAAAACCCCCAAATAAAGGGGATCAATATTATTACCCCCAGCACTTTTTGCAGTAAAACAAAAGCTATCAGCTCTTGTTTCCACAAGAGTCTATCTAAAAGTGGGTATACCAGCCCACTTAAAACCACAAAAATAACAACGCCAGCAAAAATCAAGGCAAACCATTCATGTTTTTTGTTCATTTCAAAATCCTCTCAAACAGCATGTCGAACTATTAAAAATATATACCTATTTCCCGTTCGACCTAAGGATTTGCAAAGCAACAAGTGCTTCACAAAGTCAATATCCTATAAACAATTGCATTATAACATCTATGTCTGTATGTATAAATCCGAGTTTTGTGAATTTTTTATGACGGCTCGCCGAGAAAACCGCCAAAAAGAACCGATTTAAAGCTATTACATGTTGTTTCCCAAAGATTTTATCGATAAAATTCGCACCCGATCGCCGATTTCCGAGGTTATCGGCAAGCGGATACCGCTAAAACGTAACGGTCATATATTCAAAGGCTTATGCCCTTTTCATAAGGAAAAATCACCGTCTTTCACGGTTAGCGACGATAAAGGTTTTTACCATTGCTTCGGTTGTTCGGCTCACGGCGATGCGATTAAATTCGTCATGGACTATGAAAATCTGCCCTATAAAGAAGCTATTGAACTGCTCGCCGGCGAGTTTGGCTTGCCGATCCCCAAAAACACGCCATATAACCGTGAAGCGGAAAATAAATCGCAAAGTCTGGAGAAAATAGTAGCAACGGCAGCCGAATGGTTTGTCGCTCAATTAAAAAGTAACCAAGGCAATAACGAGGCTTATAACTACCTCAAAGAACGGGGAATTAACCAAGAGAGCATCGACAAATTTGCAATCGGATATGCCCCCAATATCAAAGACGGACTTAAAAATTTTCTGCTAAAACAAGGAATAAAAGAATCTTTGATCATTGAAGCAGGGCTACTCGGTAAAGCCGATGACGGCAATAGTTACGACCGTTTTCGAGGGCGGATAATTTTCCCGATCCGCAACCTTCAAGGAATTATAGTCGCTTTTGGCGGCCGGATATTACCATCTCTGGGCAGTAAAAATCTTGCCAAATACCTCAATTCACCAGAAACACCGCTTTATAAAAAAGGGGAATTACTATTTGCTTATGATATTGCGATAAAATCCGCCCGCGAGAAAAATCAAATCATCGTTGCCGAGGGTTATTTAGACGTGATCGCCATGCACCAAGCAGGTTTTAGCAATAGCGTTGCTCCGCTCGGCACCGCAATTACCGATTCCCAGCTTAAACTGCTGTGGAAAAACGTTAGTGAGCCGATTTTATGTCTCGACGGCGACGCAGCAGGTAAACGGGCAATGATGCGAACCGCAGAGATCGCCCTACCCTTGCTCAATGCCGGAATATCCTTAAAATTCGCAATATTACCCAAAGGAGAAGACCCCGATAGTTTAATTAAAAAATCGGGCAGTAATGCACTCGGGCAGATCATCGCCCAAAGCAAAATCTTGTCGCAAGTCTTGTGGGAAAGTGCGGTTGCCGGCATCGGTAGCGATACGCCGGAGAAAAAATCCCGCTTGGAAAAATATCTCATTGAACTTAGTGAAAAAATTAACGATGCAATCGTTAAACAACATATAAAAAATTACTTCAAAGAACAGATTTTTGCCCTTAATTATAGCAAGAAAAAAGGCGGCAAACCGGCAGCAAAAAAGTTGGTGTTACCTACCCTTCCCGAGGCTAATGATGACTCAATTCACCTAAAACACCTTGAAGAAAATATATTATCGATTGTCTTGAACATGCCGCAAATACTCCATCTGCCTGATATTGAAGAATATTTTGCACATTTAGAGTTTTCGCAGCCGATGCTTGACAAACTGGGGTGCAATATACTAGAAATATGCACTGTTTCTCAATCAATTGACCGAGAAGAACTGGTGCAAAAACTGGATTCTTGCGGTTACGGCGAAAAGGTGCAAGATCTCTTGAATTTATCCAACTCCGCATCAACTTTATTTAATTCGGAAATTCTCGCAAACAACGAACTTGCCAAAAATAGTTTTGCCAAAAGAAATTTTGAACTTGCCTATTTTGCTTACACAAAAAAGAAGCTCGAATGCGAAAAAAATACGGCTGAAATAGCACTCGGAATCGATATGTCGGAAGCTAATCTAGGTCGCCTGACCGCACTGGAAACCCAAATAAACCAATTATCGGATCTGATATACGCCAAAATATCCGACGAAAATAGTTTTTGATTTTATTTTATATCTCAAAGGATTAACACGCAATGCCCGCAGCAAAAAACAATAATAAAAAAATCGATACCAAAGCAAAAACCGTTGCAAAAAAAGAAATCGTAAAAAAACCGGCAGTGAAACCGGTGATTGCAAAAAGCGAGCCTGTAAGCAGCAAGAAACCCGATAATAAAAAAGATCCTAAAAACGATAAAAAAATCGTAGCAGAAAATTCACCTAAAATTGCTCCCAAAAAACAAGCTAAAATTGAAGAAAATAATACCGATTTAGCTGTTGAAAACGTTGTAGACGATAAAAAATCGCTTGCAAAAAACAAGCCTAATAAAGACGAACCCAACCCTGCCGTGCTTAAAAAACTGATCGCACTGGGCAGAGCAAGAGGGCATATTACCTATGAAGAATTAAATACTTACCTGCCGGGTGACGAATTTTCTCCCGAAATGATCGAAGCAACTATCTCCGCATTGTCACGTGCCGATATCAACGTAGTTGAAGAAAGCGAAATCCCCGAAGGTCAAGAATCACCCGGTGAAGAAGCCGCAGCAGAAGCCGGAGAAGAAGAAACCGCAACCGTTTCCGCCGGCGGACGCTCCGACGACCCGGTACGTATGTATTTGCGTGAAATGGGCAATGTCGGACTGCTTTCCCGTGACGGCGAGATTGAGATTGCAAAACGCATCGAAGCCGGGCGTGAAATGATAATTTCCTCCCTCTGCGAAAGTCCGATGGTAATGCAGGAAATTCTTTCCTGGCGTGACGAACTTGCAAACGGCTCGTTGTTACTACGTGATATTATCGACCTCGATGCCGCTTACGGTGCCGATGCCGAAGGTAAACCAGTATTTGCGGCAGCAGAAATTCCGCTTGAAAACGTTGCCGAAAAAATAATGGAGCAAGACAGCACCGCCGCTTTGATAGCAAGAGCCAGAGAAGAAGAACGCAAAAGACGCGAAAAAGAAAAAGCCGACCGCGAAAAGGCCGAAAAAGAAAAAGCCGAGAAAGCAGAAAAAGCTGCAAAAGACAAAGCTACCAAAGCTGCGTTAAAAGCATCTAAAAAAGCAAAATCCGACGGGTTTGACGACGATGACGAAGAAGACGACTATGTTCCTTTCGACGAAGAAGAAAAGAAAGAACCCGAGGAAGAAGAAGTAGATGATTATTACGACGAGGAAGATACTGCATTATCACTCGTTGCAATGGAAAATGCACTCAAACCGAAAATCTTGGAAACTCTCGACGAATTCTCAAAAATCAGTAAAAAACTTCGTGTTTTACAAGAAAAAAATCTACAATCTGCATTCGGTGAAGATAATTTTAAAGATACCGATAAGAAAAAATATCAAAGCCTACTTAAAGAACTCGTAACTTTGATGATGGAAATTAGACTTAGCAGCACCAGAGTCGAAGGTTTGATGGAAAAACTTTATACAGTCAATAAACGACTTTTCTCAATCGAGGGACGTTTGTTGCGTCAGGCGGAAAGCCATAAAGTTGATCGCAAGAGCTTCTTGAATCATCATACAGGCAACGAACTCGATAGCGAATGGTTACAAAAAACCTCAAAACTCAAAGAAAAAGGCTGGGCGGATTTCACAAGCAAAGATAGCGAACTTATTCTCGAATTAAGAGGCGAGATCGCCAGAATCGCCAATGAAGTCGGAGTCGGCATCACCGATTATAAACGTATTGTAAATGCGGTGCAAAAAGGTGAACGTGAAGCTACCAAAGCTAAACGTGAAATGATCGAGGCCAACTTGCGTTTGGTAATTTCGATTGCCAAAAAATACACCAACCGTGGTTTGCAATTCCTTGATTTGATTCAAGAAGGTAATATCGGCTTGATGAAAGCGGTGGATAAATTTGAATATCGCAGAGGTTATAAATTCTCGACTTATGCAACTTGGTGGATTCGCCAAGCAATCACCCGTTCGATTGCCGATCAAGCCAGAACTATCCGCATTCCGGTTCACATGATCGAGACCATCAACAAAATCGTGCGTACTTCAAGACAAATGTTACATGAAATCGGACGTGAACCGACTCCGGAAGAATTGGCAGAAAAGCTGGTTATGCCGCTCGACAAAGTCCGCAAAGTCATGAAAATCGCCAAAGAGCCGGTTTCGCTTGAAACCCCGATCGGCGACGAAGAAGATTCGCATTTGGGTGATTTTATTGAAGATAAAAACGCCGTGCTTCCGCTTGAAGCTGCGATCAATTCAAACTTGCGTGAAACAACGACTCGGATTCTCGCCAGCCTCACTCCGAGGGAAGAGCGTGTATTGCGTATGCGTTTTGGCATCGGTATGAATACCGACCATACTTTGGAAGAAGTAGGACAACAATTCTCGGTAACCCGTGAGCGGATTCGTCAAATCGAAGCTAAGGCTTTGAGAAAACTCAAACACCCTTCACGTTCACGTAAACTTAGAAGCTTCTTAGATCATTGATAAATATAGAAACTGATACTTCCTCTCTATAATAAAGAGAGGAAGTATAATAATTTCTAACTACAAACTACATTTATTTTGTAATTACTATCCGGATTTCCGAGTATAATCTCGTTTGCTCCGACTTGCAAATCTGCCGAATAAATGCCGTAACCGCAACCGATTCTGTTGCCGTTTACGATAGTTCCGAAGCGGCTGCCGAGGTCATTGACAACCAATCTTTCATTTTCAATTGCAATCTCACAATGAATTCTTGAAACTGCCAACGGATTTATAGCAGATGCAATATAGAGATGAAGTTGATCACGGCGATTTTTCTCCCCATTTTCAGGATATCCGCCGATTTTAAAAGGCAAACCGGCAGTAGTTATTTCCATAGGCTGAAATTGTGAGTTTAACTTCTCACTTGCCGGCGATATAGCCAACTTTGTTATATTTCCTGCCACAACTAATTTTTGGGCAATTTTCTGCGGATTTTTGGTCGATTTTATTTTAGAAAATGCAAAATTTATAAAAGGCTTTATATTTTCCGGACATTGCTGCATCAGCGATGAAAAATCTTCGGGGCTAATTGCCTTAAGATTAGTAGCCTCTAAAGCACGTGCGGTATAAGGACGCAAAGCATTATTATCAAACACCGCAAGATCACCCAAAACATCACCTGCCGTAACCGTGCCGACTTTATTTTCACTACCTTGGCGATAGTTTAATAAATCGACCTTGCCGGATACGACTATATAAGCATTATCGGCAACATCACCTTCACTAAATATCATTGCTCCGGCGTTGAATTGTATGTCTTGCATTTTTGCATTCCAAATAGGTTACAGATTGATAACGATTACTCCACCGTTACCGATTTTGCAAGATTTCTCGGTTGGTCAACGTCGGTTCCTTTGAGTACTGCGACATGATAAGCTAACAACTGCACCGGAATTGCGTATAATATCGGGGCGGCAAAGCCGTCAAGCTTAGGCATTTCAATGCTTGCATAGCTAACATCGGACAGGGCTTCACAGCCGGCGGCATCGCTAATCAATATAATTTTTCCGCCTCTTGCCGCAACTTCTTGGACATTGGAAGCGGTTTTATCGAACAAATTATCCGAAGGTGCAATCACCACTACGGGAACATTTTCGTCGATCAAAGCGATCGGCCCGTGTTTTAATTCTCCGGCCGGATAACCTTCGGCATGAATGTATGAAATTTCTTTCATTTTCAACGCACCTTCAAGTGCAATCGCATGGCTGCCGCCACGCCCGATATATAATATGTCTTTTGCGGTTGCCAAATTGACCGCAACTGCGGCAATTTTCTCTTCGTTATGCAAAATTTCAACGATGCGTGAAGGCACTTCGGCAAGGGCATGAATCAGGCGTGAACGCTCTTCATCGCTTATTTCACCCCGAGCATCGGCAGTGGCAATTGCCAAGCAAGCAAGAGTTACCAACTGGGTTGTAAATGCCTTGGTCGATGCAACGCCGATTTCCGGTCCGGCATAAGTCGGAATTGCAACATCGGCTTCATTTGCCATCGTGCTTTCCGCAACATTGACGATTGCTATACAATGCTGCCCCAATGCTTTGGAAACCCGCATTGCAGCAAGAGTATCGGCAGTTTCACCCGATTGGGAGATAAAAATTGCCAAAGAATTAGGAGTTACCACAGTGTTGCGATAGCGATATTCCGAAGCAATATCGACATGCACGGGCAAACGGGCGATATTTTCAAACCAATATCTTGCCACCAAAGCCGAATAATAAGAAGTTCCGCATGCAACAAAAGTTACTTTATCTATAGTTTTGAGATCAAACGGCATTTGCGGAAGTTGAATTTTACCGGTGGCAAAATTACAAAATACGCTCATAGTCTCACCGATAACCGTGGGTTGCTCATAGATTTCTTTGAGCATAAAATGACGGAATTCACCCTTGCCGACTGCTGCACCGGTGAGAGTTGTCGTTTTTATCGGACGCTCGACCACATCGCCTTTGGCATCATAAAAAGTGACATCATCAGGAGTTAAGACCGCTAAATCATTATCTTCCATATAGGCGATTTTATTGGTGTATGGTGCAAGTGCGATCGCATCGGATCCCATATACATTTCACTCTTGCCGTAACCGATTGCAAGCGGTGAGCCTTTTCTAGCAGCAATCATCAAATCGGGATAGCCTGCAAAAATTATACCTAGGGCAAATGCACCTTCGAGCCTGGCAAGAGCAGCAGCAACAGCATCTTTGGGAGATTTTTTTTCACGCAAATTACGGTCGATCAAATGCAAAATAACTTCAGTGTCGGTTTGTGATTTGAATTCAACCCCTTGAGCTTGCAATTCATGTTTTAATTCACGGAAATTCTCAATGATCCCGTTATGGACAATCGCCACATTCTCGGTCGCATGTGGGTGGGCATTGGCTTCGGTCGGCAAACCGTGGGTTGCCCAACGTGTATGACCGATGCCGATATTCCCCGGAATCGGGGCGGCATTTACCGCTTTATCAAGATTACTAAGCTTACCTTCAGCCCGCAAACGGTGGATTTTATTTTGATGCGAAGTTGCAATACCCGACGAATCATAGCCACGATATTCCAATTTCTTCAAACCTTCCAAAAGCCTAAAAGCAACGGGTTGATTTCCGACTATTCCAACGATTCCGCACATAAAAAATCCTATATTTAAGATGAATGACACCTTAATAACCCTGAATAAAATCTAAATCCATAAAATTTAGTAATGATTACGTAATTGTAATAAAATATTCATAAAACTCTTGTTTTGCCTGGTAACTATATATGTTATTGTTAGGCAATATCAAAAAGTTTGCGGAGAAGTTATGGCTGATGATGACAAACTGAAAAATGCAGAAGTATCTTTCTTAATGCAGGGGGGCAAGAGTCCCGACTCGCCTTTATATATAAAAGTAAAACTCACTAACGGCGAAGAGAATAATTTTGAGTTTGAGCAGAAAAGTTTAAGCTGGAATAAGGTCGATAATATTCCCAAAGGAATAATTAAGGTCGGCGATAAACCGAGCGAAATGAAAAAATTTCATCAAGCTTTTATTATCCAAGCATCGCAAGGCGATTACAATTATAAATCAGCCATGAATTACGGCAAATATTTTAGCGAGGGTTTAGATCCGCTATTTCAAGATGTTATCTCAGAAAAAGTAGACAAACAAAAAATTACTTTTAACGACCAAGAACTTGCCAAACAAAAGCCTAAACCGGTAGTACCTCCTTCGGCTCCGGCTGCCGATGACCCGACATACCAACCGACGGGTAACAACGTAGCTATAGAAAATCTAGAATTAAACTCCGGCGAAATCAACAAATTCCATGATGCTTTGGAAGAAAAACTAAATGAGCTAACCAAACCAGATAGATTCTCGAGTACAGACACTCATTTAGTGGACGAAGATTCAGGTAAGCCGGTTTCATCTGTACAAATCGATATTGAGAAGTCAAAGGGAGGCGAAGAAATTTATACCCTAACTATAGATCAAGCCTACGCAGAGCTTGATATGGTTAAAGATTTTGTTTCGAAGCATCAACAAGTTGCTCTGGAAACCGTAGTTATTCCGGCTGCCGCTGACACCGTAATAAACCTACCTCCAGCAAAAACTTATACTACCATAAAAGATTTGGAACTAACCGGGCAGGAAATACTCGATTTTGGCAATGAATTGGCAAAAGAATTAGGTCTTAAAGATTCTACTACTAAATCTCTCTACCAAGAAACGCTTAGCTTAATTGAAACAGAGAATAATAAAAAAACTTATTATATTACCGATAATGAACACACCCCTCTTTTTATTGCAGCAGGAAATTTAGATGATTTTAAAAATAACGGACAGGATCAAGCAAAAATAAAATATACTATAAAGATAGATGATTCACTCATGAATCTTCCGCTAGTCGATAATTTTCTTGCTAAACATCAACAAGTTGCTTCAGAGACTGAAATTGAAGAAGATTCAACCTTAAGCAACAAACGAAACTTCATCAAAATAACACCTAAAAACATAGATGAACAAGAAGTCACTAAAATTCTGGCACAAATTCAAATTAAATACGAAAATAATTATGACATCGTAGACAATGAAAGAAATAATAAAAAATTTACAAAACTCATTGATAAAAAAACCGGTGATGTGATGTTGGTGGCTAAAAGATCTGCCGACGGTACTTATATTTGCTATATAGACGATAAGATGCCGGAAAAAGAAGATATAATAAATTCTTTGAACAGCTTGGCACCCGACCAAACTCAAACAACGACTACGACCGACAAAACAACCACATTAACCTCAGCTCCACCTGCAAGTTCAAGCGACGATAAAAAAGAAGACGGCAAAAACTGGTGGCAGATCATCGGCGGCACTGTACTGGTTCATATTGAATGAGACAATTTTCCCAAGATATTGTTAATATATTGGATTGGAGTAAGATTGTCGAGTTTTTGATGTGGTCTAAAGTTATTATATTTGTGAAGTGCTTGTTTTAATT
>Ga0247836_1002221_pt1 | contig 28828 bp, 24 predicted proteins | sample LaCruzMarch2015__4_FD_187116 | JGI IMG/M metagenome (GOLD analysis project Ga0247836, IMG submission 187116) | Freshwater microbial communities from meromictic Lake La Cruz, Castile-La Mancha, Spain - LaCruzMarch2015_14m | ecosystem: Environmental > Aquatic > Freshwater > Lake | place: Spain... | reverse complement strand
GTTCGAGATTTGAAATTTGTATTCTAACGCTTTGGGGCGCGCGAACAATTGCACGGCAATGTATTTCGGCTTGTCGCCCGGTGCGCGGGCCACCCCGACGCCGATTTCGGTCACGAACTGCGCCATCATATTCTTGCGGTGTCCGGGCGAATTGATCCAGCCTTCAACAGAGCTTTTAGCCAGATCGACGCTGGTGAAGCCACGGCTGTCGAGAAACGACGCCAGATTTTCTCCGACCTCGCACCACGCATAGCCGCCCGAAGCGATGCGGTCTCCCGCCTCGCGGCCGTCAGCGGTGTGCGAAAGTTTGCCGTTCTTGGCAATGTAAGCCGCATAGGCGCGCGCGACCGCAGTGAGCGCGGCATTGGCCTTAACGCTGCCGAGCTTGCCATCTGCTCGAAATGCATTGGTCATTTCGATGATCTTGAGTTCGACGGCTGGCACATCGGGGAGCGTAGGCGTCATGAAAATCAAGCCGCTCTGTTAAGGTGGGATCGGGGGCTGCAATAGCGTGCCGCGCCTGACGCGGCGTAAAACACACCAATGATGCAGAATAAAAAAAGGCGGCATTTGAATGTCAAACGCCGCCCTTCTAGTTGCTTTGCATCGTCGTCACGCGGTCTTTTCGCAAACGTCAGCGAACAGACAGAAGCGCTCAGGCGAGATCGAAGCGATCGAGGTTCATCACCTTGGTCCAAGCCGCTGCAAACTCGTGCACGAACTTCGCCTGCGAGTCGCTGCAAGCGTAAACTTCAGACAGTGCGCGCAGCTGCGAGTTCGAACCGAATACGAGATCGACTCGGCTGCCGGTCCACTTCACTTCGCCGGCTTTGCGATCACGTCCCTCGAACGTATCTGACGCTGGCGATGCCGGTTTCCATTCCGTGCCCATGTCGAGCAAGTGAACGAAGAAGTCGTTTGTCAGCGTCTCGGGCCGCTTCGTAAAGACGCCCGCCTCAGACGTTCCGGCGTTGGCACCCAATACGCGCAGGCCGCCAACAAGCACCGTCATTTCTGGCGCCGTGAGCGTCATCAACTGGGCCTTGTCGACCAGCAATTCTTCGGCCGAAACCGAGTACTTGCTCTTCAAGTAGTTGCGGAACCCATCGGCGATCGGCTCCAACACAGAGAAGCTCTCGACATCAGTTTGCTCTTGTGTTGCGTCGGTGCGGCCGGGCGTAAAGCCGACGGAGATGTCGTGCCCGGCCTTCTTGGCAGCCTGTTCAACAGCAGCCGTGCCGCCCAGAACGATGAGGTCGGCGAGAGAAACCTTCTTGCCGCCGGTCTGCGCTGCGTTGAATGCCGTCTGGATTCCTTCGAGGACGCTTAAAACAGCCGCCAACTGGGCAGGCTGGTTGACCTCCCAATCCTTCTGCGGTGCAAGACGCACGCGCGCGCCGTTTGCCCCGCCGCGCTTGTCAGAGCCGCGGAACGTGGAAGCCGATGCCCACGCGGTCGACACCAACTGAGCGATGGTGAGGCCCGATGCGAGGATCTGGCCCTTCAGAGTAGCAATGTCTTTGGCATCGATCAGCGCGTGATTGGCGGCAGGAACGGGGTCCTGCCAGATCAGATCTTCCGCCGGAACCAACGGGCCGCGATAGCGCGAGCGCGGTCCCATATCGCGGTGGGTCAACTTGAACCACGCGCGTGCGAAGGCGTCGTGGAACTGATCGGGGTTCTCGTGGAAGCGCTTTGCGATCGGCGCATAGATCGGGTCCATCCGCATGGCCATGTCAGCAGTGGTCATGAGAGTTGGCACCCGCTTTGTGGCGTCGTGCGCGGCGGGAGCAAGGTCTTTCTCGGCAACATTTATGGGTGCCCACTGCCAAGCCCCGGCTGGGCTCTTGATCAGTTCCCACTCGTAGCCAAACAGCATGTCGAAGTAGCCATTGTCCCACTTCGTGGGGTTCGGCGTCCATGAGCCTTCAAGGCCACTGCCGATTTGGTCTCCGCCCTTGCCGCTGCCGTGGCGGTTCCGCCAGCCGAGCCCCTGTTCTTCGAGGGGCGCGCCCTCGGGGGCCGGGCCAACCAAAGCGGCATCGCCTGCGCCATGACACTTGCCGAAGGTATGTCCACCCGCCGCGAGTGCGACGGTCTCTTCATCGTTCATCGCCATGCGGGCAAACGTCTCGCGAATATCGCGGCCCGATGCTATCGGATCTGGCTTGCCGTTGGGGCCTTCCGGATTGACGTAGATGAGACCCATCTGCACGGCGGCAAGAGGATTTTCAAGTTCGCGATCACCGCTGTAGCGGCTATCGCCCAGCCAGGTGTCTTCGGCGCCCCAGTAGATGTCTTCTTCCGGTTCCCAGATGTCCGGGCGTCCAAAGCCAAACCCGAACGTCTTGAAGCCCATCGTCTCCATGCCGACGTCGGCGGAGAAGATGATAAGATCGGCCCACGAAAGCTTGTTGCCGTACTTCTGCTTGATCGGCCAGATCAACCGCCGCGCCTTGTCGAGGTTGACGTTATCCGGCCAGCTGTTGAGTGGCGCAAAGCGCTGCGAGCCCGAGCCCGCACCCCCGCGGCCATCGCCGGTGCGGTAGGTGCCCGCGCTGTGCCAGGCCATGCGCACGAACAGCGGGCCATAATGGCCGTAGTCCGCAGGCCACCACTCCTGCGAGTTCGTCATCAGCGCTTTGAGGTCCTTTTTGAGGGCCTCGACATCGAGCTTCTCGACTTCCTTGCCATAGTCGAATGCCGGCCCCATGGGGTTCGAGAGAGCCGAATGCTGATGGAGAATTTTGAGGTTGAGCTGGTTTGGCCACCAGTCGCGGTTTGAACTCCCCCCGAACGTCACGTGGGCACGTACCCCTTGCATCGGACATTTGCTGATTTCGTTCATCGTCTCTTTCCTTCGCGTGTGCGAGCCGCTGTGGTGTGTGTTCAGGAGCAAGGCTTACCCAAAGTTTGTCATCAGGTAAAGTTTGCTTCACTGATCAATATGATAAGCCAATATGATGGCGCCAATTCTTTGCGATCAACATATGACAGGGTCATCTGAACCTTGCCATGATGCGTCTCGCAAAGGATTGCGCGATTGTTTGAAGCATCACGTGGGACATGTCATTGCGCTATCCCAAATAGCGCAAGCCTGCGGCATTCTAACTGAAATGCGACGCATAAGACAGTGCCCGGGTCCGTCTCCGAAGGCATACCACAGGAGAATTCTCCGGCGAGCCAACGCTGCGAACGCTGGCTCAGTCAGAACTTCTCATCCCTGGAGAAATTCCCGCAGCGCAGCCCATTGGTGTGGCGCAATCGTGTGCTTTGCGCCTCAATACATCTGAAGTGCCAGAACACCGCCAGGCCCGATCATCAAGCCCCACGCGTCATCGGCCCCCACGACGACCTCGCCCGTCTGCCTGGGCTTTCCCGTGAGCTTCAGTACGTATTTGTATTTGCCGGGCTTGAGATCGAGCATTGGCCCATCCGGCGTTGCCGAACTGCCAATTCCGGGGGCAACCTTGAACGTCTTCTGGTCGATCGTCAGCGAAGCGTCTTCATCGCCGATATTGCCAAGGATCACCTTCGCCTTTCCGGCCTGCGGCAACACTCCGGCCTTCACAGCCTCTGCCGGAATTTTGACAACCAGGTTGACCGTCGTTTCCTTGCCGGCACGCCCCAATTTCAGCGAGGCTGGTCCGTCGGGCGATGAGAATGCGAGTGCGACGGTCTCGGGTTTGATCACTGCGCCTTCCGTCTGTTCCTTCCAATCGCGCTTTGCCAGCTCGCGCCGGTAAAAGGCCAGCACCGAGCCAATGTCTGAGGGCACTTGCGCCGCGTAGTCGCGCCGGAATGCGGCCTTGCTGCCCTTCACGTTCCAGGCTCCCGGCGCGCTCATCGTGCGCTTTTTTGGCACTGGAAAACTTGACACCTCTTCCGCTTCGAGTTGCTCGGACTCTTTGTTCGGATCTGCGGGCACTTGCAAGCCTGTGCCATCGGCCGACAGCCTTGCGTCGCCGCCGAACAGCATGACGGTCATGCCGATCTTTTGCGCGCCCTTGGAGAAATCCAACCGCACCATCGCCGGTTTGTTAATTGGTGAGCGCACTTCCTTCCAGCCAAGCGCTTTCAATTCGCTGCGATAGAAACCTGCAACCGATTTCGGCGTCGAAGGCGAGGTGAATTCGAGCTTGCCATCGTCGCCGTTGAACGCCACGGCCGTTGCGTTCTCCGGCAAGGGGATGGGCGTATTCGAATTGGCGAGCGGCCGCAGCGTCTCAACCGGCGCGTTTGCAACGGCAGCTGCTGCTGCAAGGCGTTTTGCTTCCGATGCAGCCATAAGGTCTTGCGTACTGCGGAGTGCGTCTTGCATCCACTTGGCGTCGGCCTCCTGTTTGGCGCGGCGGCGTGCGGCAACGGCACCCTTTGAGATTTGCGCCACGAGGCGAACGTCGGTGAGGTCATGGAGCTGGCTGAGCTCGAGCACCGCTACATCGTCCGGTTTTGAGAACGTCACCTTCACCGCACTGTCGTTGATAATCGCCCCTTCGGCTTGCTCTTGATATCCGCGATTGGTCAATTCGCGCCGGTAGAACGCCAGAACGACCGGGATCTCGGCGATGACGAGGGCCGTGGCTTCGCGCCGCTCCGAGTCTTCGCTGCCCTCGCCACCAGAGCGCTTGTAATGGTCTGATGCCGGTAGTCCCGCAAACTCCTGATAAAATGGCAGGTCCTGGGGCAACGCGAAGGGCGCTGTGCGCAAATCGACAACGGTCTTGCCTTCGGCATCGCTGTCGAGTGTCAATCGAGCAGGCGGCCACTGCCGTTCCCGGCCCTCACGATTGAAATAGACGCGCTTGCCTGTACCGGTTGCATCGTCGAGTTTCGCGTTGGGCCAACGCACTGCAATGGTCGCGGGGTCGAGCGGCGACCAGCCCTCTTCTGCAAGACCCTTCGTGAAGAAGTCGAGTGCAGGTTCGATGCCCAAGCCAGTCACGCAGCGAAGAAAGGGCCGGTTCTCATCATAAATGATGCCGGTTGCATCGTCAGGAAACGGGACGTTGGCCGGGATGGAATTGTTATAGCTGTAGTCAATCCGCGACCGGTCTGCTTTGCCGTCCGACTTGTTGAACGAGACATAGATACCGTCTGATCCCTTTTTGAAGCGTACCGATAGCGGCTGATCCGGAGTTTGGTAGCGCCGCCAACCTTGGCTGTTCAGTGCCTTCTCCGTTGCGACGGCCGCGCCGGCTTTTGAAGCTGGGTAGACGAACGTGATCGAACTGGAGGACGATCGATCCGCGATGATCTCGGCGCCATCCGGGCGCGGCACACTGGAGATATCGAAATCGGTCTGCGCGAAAGCATTGTGTGAAGCGCCGGCGAGGCCAGAGAAGGCGGCCAGCATCCAAAGCAGCCCTAAGACGACGGGACGGCAAGCAGTGCATGTTTTTGCGATCATTAACGCCTCGAAGGTCGAATGCCTCTGCGCGCGGTGCCCAGAGCAGAGCAAAATATGACCTTGAGACTACGCGCTCTGCAAGTGAATGCAGGTGTTAAAGCGAGCAATTGGTTAGTTCACTGTTTATGGAACGGGGAACGTGCGCTCCGTTGCACTGCAGCCGTTAACGAAATGGCTTGTTTAATTGAGAGCCTCTGGTGGGCGGTGCAGGGATTGAACCTGCGACCCCACCCGTGTGAAGGGTGTGCTCTACCGCTGAGCTAACCGCCCGGACCCGGCGTTGCCTGCCGCGTGGGCGCCCCTTATGCGAGGCCGGTGCGGGTAAGTCAACCGGGGTCGCAGCCGTGCTCGCGGCACGAGACCGGAGCAGGGCATGTTCGACTGACGCTCAATTCAGGTGTTGCGATGGAGTGGAACAACGTCCGCCGAAAGGGGGCTTTGCGTTGGCTTGGGTGCAGATGGCCAGGTGACACCCGACATGCCGGGCAAGGACCCCGCTGGCGGCGCGTCTTTCAACGCGCCGAGGCCCGAGGCGGCCCGAGGCGGCGGATAAGACGGGCCGGGGTCTGGCACGAAGGAGCGCTGCTCGGCTTTCTCAATCGCTGACCGGTCGTCGGCGGCTTGCGCCTCGAGTTGAAGCAACTCTGCCGGCAATTGAATGACCGCGAACCGGGCCGCGCGGCCGGTCATCGTCGCGCCAGGCTCGATGGTGATCGTGGCATGGTGGATGTCACCTTCGACAATGCACCCGCCTTTGAGAATAACGGAACTCGCATGGATGGGGCCGGTCACTTGCCCTTCGACAATGATCTCTCGTGCCGCCGCCGAGCCGGTCAGATAGCCGCCTGGGCCAATAACGATTGTCGAGGCCACCAGTTCGCCTTCGAACCAGACGTTGACGACGATCTTGCCGGCAGCAACTAAGCGGCCGCGCAATTGGGTGTCTGTGTCAACGGTGAGCACTCGAGCGGCCTCGCGCATTAGGACGGATTGCAAGGAGCAGTTGCGCGCAACGTGAACCTGCGTTCAAGCCTACGCCAACCTTGCGCATCTGTGTTGAACAAATGTGTCGTGTCTGGGGCGCTCTCGCGCGCAAGCGAGAGATATATCACAGCCCGATCGGCCGCCTCCGCGCAAACGCATTAAACTGCGGCAGTGTGCTGAATTAGAAAGCGGAAGACGCCTGCCGTGTCGCTTTTTTCCAGGAGCGTGTGCCCCGTCATTCTGCAAAAGGCTTCGAAATCGTCGTTGGCACCGGGATCGGTCGCCAGAATTTCGAGCGTTGACCCAGGCGGCAGACTGCCCATGGCCTTTTTCGCTTTGAGGATGGGCAACGGGCACGTCAGGCCCTGGGTATCAAGCGTCAGATCGGCCATAGAGGGCAGGGTTCCATCGGATGCGGCAAGCGCAGCAAAGCAATTGGTCTCGTTCCATGGCCTGCTGTCAGGCTCCCTTAGGGCAAAGGCCCGGATGGTACAAGCAGGAGCGCGCTCGGGCCTTGCGTCCGGTCATGGGCAAATGCGACAAGAGAGCCGGTTCGATTCGACCGCTTCCCCGGAATGGCCTCAATCCTCACGGTTGATGCTGCCGGAGCAGAAGTCGTTCAAGCTAGGCAGTACGATTTGCGGTGGCGGGTACGCGCCGGCCCGCGACGTAGGAGACAGAGGGACCACCGCATCTATGGCCAGCACCGGTCCAGCACGGCGCTCCTTCTTGTTCTCGTTCGGTCTCGACAAGATCGGCCTCATCGCGCTCAAAGCGCCCTATGTCTCTGCAACTTTAATTCTCATTCTTACATCCCTTGCCATTCTGGGTGTGTCGCGTCTCAAGGTCGACGATAGCCTGTCGGAACTGTTCCGCACCGACACCAAGGAATTCCGCCAGTACGAAGAGATCGACCGCAGATTCCCATCGAGCGAATATGACGTACTGGTGGTTGTCGAAGGCAAGGACCTTCTCAAGAAACCGCAACTCGAAGCCTTCAGCCGCGCGGTTGTTGAAACTCAACTCGTGGATGGCGCGGGCGGGGTTGTTTCGATGCTGTCGGCCCGCGACAAGCCCGATGCCTCGGGGTTCGCGCCGGCTCTCTTGCCCGATGAATTGCCCGAAGCCGGACCTGAGTACGACGCCATTATTGGGCGGCTGAAATCAAACGACATCGTCAAGGGCAAGTTCCTATCGGACGATGGCGAACTCGCCATGGTCGTGATTGCGCTCGACCGCGAGGTGGTGACGGACAAGACTCCGAAGGTCGTCATCGGCGAAATCCAGTCGACGCTCGACCGGGAACTGAAGGGCTCCGGCCTTACCGCCAAGCTGACCGGTGCGCCGGTCATGCAGCTCGAAATTCGCAACGCCGTCGAGCGCGACCGGCTAGTCTACAACGGCCTTGGCGCCATCGCTGGTATGATTGTCGCCTATTTGTTTTTCCGGCGCTTGTCGCTCACTATTATCACGGTACTTGGACCGACGATCGCCATCCTGTGGACGCTCGGCGTTCTCGGGGCGCTCGACTTCCGGCTCAATCTCTTCATCAACGTCATCACTCCGCTGATCCTGGTGTCGGGCTTTTCAGACTCGATGCATCTTGTGTTTGCTGTGCGCCGCGACATCATGCGAGGCGTGCCGCGCATCGAGGCGGCCCGCAACGCCGTGCTCGACGTTGCGCCCGCGTGCCTGCTCACGGCCATGATCCAGGCCTTGTCGATTGCCTCGTTCGCCTTCGCAGATTCCGGCCTTATCCGCACATTCGGCATGGCCGCTCTCATCGCGGTGACGATCTCCTACGTGGCGGTTGCCGTCGTCGTGCCGACACTGGCAGCTTTGCTCATTCGCAAGGAAGAGCACCCAGCCCCGGCCACGGCGCTCAATGAAACCGGCGGCGTTGGCTTGCTGCAGGCCGTGACAGACCGCGTGATGGGTGTGGCAGCGCGAGCACCGGCGCTTTTCGTGTTGCTGGGAATCATCGCTGTTGCCGCGACCGGCTGGACCTACAATCAGCTCGTTCCCATGTACCGGCTCGCCGATCAGGTGCCCGACAAAGAACAGGCTTTGGCCGCCACAAGCCGGCTCGATAAAAAGCTGACGGGCGCCAACCCGGTGCACGTGATGATCCAGTGGAAGGGCGGCAAAGACGCGGCTCCTGGCGAGGGGATCTCGCTCTATGACGTTGGCACGCTGTCAGTCATTGCGCGCGCGCACGAGGTTCTCGAAAAGGAAGCGGGCCTTGGCAACGTGTGGTCGCTCGACAGCCTGCGGCGCTGGCTAGCAGAAGCGGGCGACCCGAGCATAGAGACAGTTCAGAAATTCGTCGGGTTGCTGCCAGGGCACCTCGTGCGCCGCTTCATCTCGGCCGAAGAAAACGCGGTGCTGGTGACGGCACGGCTGCCCGACATCGATGCCAGTGAGATCCTGCCGGTGGTTGAGAAAATCGACAAGGCGCTCGAACCTTTGCGCAAGGAAAATCCGGCCTTCGATATCGCAGTGACTGGGTTGCCCGCCATTGCTGCGCGCAACTCGGCCAAGCTGATCGGCGATCTCAATCGCGGATTGATCGGCGATATTTTCCTGGTCTTCATCTTCCTTGGCATTGTGCTGCGGTCATTCTTGGCAGGTGTTTCGAGTATCTTGCCGTCGCTGTTCCCGATCTTTGCGACCGGCGCTCTGTTGTGGACGTTCGGACAGGGGCTGCAGTTCGCCTCGATCATCGCCATAACCGTCGCGTTCTCGCTGGCGATCGACTCGACCGTGCACTTCCTCAATCGCTTCCGTCTAGAAGAGGAACGCATCGGGCCGGGCGAGGGCAAAGCGCTCGAAGCGTTGAAATATACAGCCCATCACATCGGCCCGGCTGTGGTGTTGACCACCATCGTGCTGGCTCTTGGCCTGGGGGTGACGATGCTATCGACGCTGCCGTCTTTGCGCCTGTTCGGACAATTGACGGCGGTGTGTTTATTCGCGTCACTGATTGCGCAGCTTGTCATCCTACCGGCCTCGATCTCGCTCTACCGCAAATTCTTCCCGCTGAAGGCATGAGACCGTAGACAGCAATAAGCCCCGCCGGCATCCGCCAGACGGGGCTTCGTGAAATCAATCGAATTAAGCCGGACTCAGTCCAGTTCAGCGGGCGCCGAAACCGCCGCCACCGCCAAAACCGCCACCCGTCGAGCCACCAGCACCGCCGCTCGAACGGCCGCCGCCTGCACCACCGGCACCGCCACGGCCGCCGCCAGGACCACCCTTACCGCCTGGGCCGCCGCGTGCGACAACCGGTTTATTGGGGAGAAGGCCTTCGCGCTGCAGCTTCTTGCGAGCCAGCTTGCGGGCGCGGCGAACGGCTTCAGCCTTTTCGCGAGCACGCTTTTCAGACGGCTTTTCGAAGTGGTTGCGCAACTTCATTTCACGGAAAACGCCCTCGCGCTGGAGCTTTTTCTTGAGCGCTTTCAGCGCTTGATCAACGTTGTTGTCGCGAACGAGTACCTGCAAGCGGAGTGTCCTTCGAGAGGGAATGATTAACAGAAAAACAACGCCCTAAGCACGCGGGCGGAACCCACGGATGCCTTGGGACGTGAAGATTTGACGGGTGTCTAGCAAACCTTGATTAAGTTGTCCATCGGGTCGGTGATTGGACAGGTTGGGTAATAACTCACTGCACAATCGGCCGCAGCACCCTGTTCACATGCCCCATTTTGCGCCCGGGGCGGGCTTCACGCTGGCGAGATGGCCGGTTGGTCAAGGGTGATATCCGCCCTAGCCTATTCACCCGCAAGCCGGATGTCTAAATAGTCGACCCGGCTCGATGGCTCCGGGATGCTGAGCCCATCCTCGCGGAGCCCCTCGATATGGAACGTGACGGCCTCGCGCAGTAGGGCTTCCACTTCAACTGTGGTGGCTCCCGTGGCGACACAGCCGGGCAAATCCGGCACGTAGGCGGAATAGTTACTTCCGGCCTTTTCAATCACGATGGCATAGCGCATGGGTTGCCTCATCACTTGAGACCGGCTTCAGTGAGAATGCTGTTCAGTGTTCCGGGCGCAATATCGTCGCCCGGTTTGCCTGCAACTGTAACACGCCCCGGTTTGACAGCGTGCTTCAATTGCCGGTGGCTGCCGCGCGTTGCAACCACGGCCCAACCATCCTCGTGCAGAATTTGCAGCACCTCGCGCACCTTCATTGGCGCACGGTATCCGGGAAATTCCTAGTTTCAAAGCGGCTCGGCGAGGCTTCGAACGCCGCTTATTGCGGGCGAAGCACCTTGTTCACATGCCCCATTTTTCGCCCCGGGCGGGCTTCACGCTTGCCGTAGTGGTGGAGGCACGCGCCTTGATCGGCTGCAATCTCGCGCCAGCGCAGCACGTCATCGCCGATGAGGTTGATCATTTCAGCCCCGGCCGACCTCAGCGCGGCTGATCCGAGCGGCCAACCGGCGATGGCGCGAATATGCTGTTCGAACTGCGAGGTATCGGCGCCATCCTGCGTCCAATGACCGGAATTGTGCACGCGAGGTGCCATTTCATTGACGTAAAGCACCACGTCGCCCGCCTGTTCGAGCGCAAAGAACTCGATGGCGAAGACGCCCACATAATCGAGGCAATCGGCGATCCGCTGGGCAATGCCGACGGCATCGGCGGCGACTGTGAGCGATAGGCGAGCGGGTGCCACCGAGCGATGCAAAATGTGATTGCGGTGCTCGTTTTCGGTGACGTCAAAGGCGCGGAATGCGCCGTCGAGCGCGCGCGCGGCGATGACGGAGACTTCCGATTGGAAGGCAACAAAACCTTCGAGGATCGAAGGCTGATCCTTCATCATCGCCCAGGCAGACGCCGCGTCTTCGGGCTTGAGGATTTTGGCCTGGCCTTTGCCGTCGTAGCCAAAGCGCCGCGTTTTCAGAACCGATGGAATGCCGATGCTGTCAATGCTGTTCAGCAATTCCGAGTAGCTAGCGACGGCGGCGAAGGGGGCGGTCTCCGCGCCAAGGTCGCGGGCGAGCGTCTTTTCATTGATGCGGTCTTGGGCGCAGGCAAGCGCCTTGGCGCCGGGGCGCACAGGGATGCGGGCTGCTAGAAACTCAACCGTTGCGACAGGAATGTTCTCGAACTCATACGTCGCGACTGCAATATTCTTTGCGAAGGCTTCGAGCGCTGCGGTGTCTTCGTAAGCGGCAACAGTGCGTGCGGTGGCGACATCGAACGCGGGGCTATCGGCCTCGGGTGCAAAGATGTGCGTTTTGAAGCCGAGTCCGGCAGCGGCCAGCGCCAGCATGCGGCCAAGCTGCCCACCGCCCAAGATGCCGATGACCGAACCGGGAGGAAGTGCGCTCACAGCTTATTCGTCCTTCGGCGTTTCGGCGACGGCAGCAGTCTGACTGGCGCGGCAGGCTTGAAGTTTTGCCAGCAGTTCCGGATCGTTCAAGGCGAGGATCTGAGCGGCGAGCAAGGCCGCGTTGATGGCTCCGGGCTCGCCAATGGCCAGTGTTCCAACCGGAACGCCGCCGGGCATTTGCACGATCGAATAGAGGCTGTCGATGCCTTTGAGCGCCTTGGATTTGACTGGAACGCCGAGCACCGGAAGACAGGTCATCGAGGCGACCATACCAGGCAGATGAGCCGCTCCGCCGGCGCCTGCGATCACCACCTTCAGGCCGCGCCCGATGGCCGACTTAGCGAACTCGACCAAACGCTCGGGTGTGCGGTGAGCCGAAACGATCTTCGTCTCGTGGGCAACGCCGAGGCCGGTGAGGATGGCACTGGCGTGCTTCATGGTGGCCCAGTCCGATTGGCTGCCCATGACGATGCTGACGAGGGGGGTGGTCTTGCTCATGTCTGTTGATGTGCGGGCCGGCTCTGCGCCAGTACCTCGCGCCCTATTTTGAAAGTGACCAATATCAGGGGTTAGAGGACCTGGAACCGGGTGACAAGTCCTTGGGTCTTTAAGGGTGTGGATGCCACAGCCGCGCTGCGGCAAACGTAACAAGCCGCGCTGCGGCAAACGTAACAAGCCGCGCTGCGGCAAACGTAACAAGCCGCGCTGCGGCAAACGTAACGAGCCGCGCCGTGCTGAAAAGACACGCCTCTATGGCAATTCTGACGCGGACGTAACTTTTCTGCCTGCTAACCTTGTTTGACGCTCTGACCTCCAATACCCTATCGTTGGAGGCACGATGAGCATCCTGCGCCGATACCGCGACTATCTCGCCTGGCTTATGAGTGTTGCAGTCGCCTGCAACATCATTCTGGCTATGGTCTGTTGCGCGCCGATTGGATTGGCTCATTCCGGTGCGCCGGGCGAGGCCCTGGCCGGTGTGCTGTGTACGTCGGGCGGCCTTCCGGCATCCAACCCCGATGGGCCGTCTCCTGGCGGCCATAGATCTCTGCATGCTCAATGTGTGATGTGCAGTCATGGCCCAGGTGGATCTCTGGCCTCGCTTCCAGTTTCCGTTGGCACTGACGTCTTTGCAGTCCTTAACGGCGAGGCGATTGCCTTCCAGCCGGAGGCGTTTCGTGGCACCTCGCACTTTGCCTTCGCGGAACCCTCAAATCGCGGCCCGCCGCGCGCCTGAGCCCGTCTCTTCATTCAAAATGAAAGCGCTTCGTGCGCCCCGTCGTGGCTGTTGCAGGCTCCAACGGGGGCTCCGTCTCAGGTCCACGTTCTTCCGAAAGTCATCGTTATGAACCACTCAGTGCGCCGCTCTCTGCGGCCTGTTGCACTCTCCCTCCTCGTAGCCCCTATCTTCGCCGGCGGAAGCTCTGCGTAGGCACACCATCCGGGCGGAACGGGCAACGTCAGCGGAGCGGGACCCATCAACACTATGTCAGCAACGACGCTTCCGAAAGGCGTCCTTGCCGTTGCCATCACCTACGAACACACGCGCTTGAGCGGTTTGAACGATGCGGAACTCGTTGAAGCGGCCGAGGCAGACGAGCACGCCCACTCAATCGGGTCCATTGCCAGTCCGGCCGTCGCGTTCGCTTATGGCGTGACAGGTGACCTGTCGCTCGCCGTCCGGCTTCCCTACGTCAAGCGCCGGGATATTCGCGAGGGCGAGCACGGTGAAGAGGGCGGCCATGGCCACGGCGCCCACTCCAAAGAAGCCCCACATGGTGAAGATCATGCCGGTGAAGCCATTGCGCGCGGCGACAGCGATGGAATTGGCGACCTTTCGCTGCTCGCCCAGTGGCGTGTCTTGAACAACGAGGCAGCAGGCAACTCGGCGGCGCTCTTGTTCGGGGTTAAAGCCCCCACTGGCCGGACCGATCAGGATGATGTAAATGGAGAGCGCTTCGAAGCCGAGTTTCAAGCAGGTTCGGGATCTTGGGATGGCCAGTTTGGCGTTGCCGTAACGCAGAGGCTGGGGGCTTGGTCGCTTGATGCCAACGTCCTTTATACGGTGGTCGGCAATGGGGTGCAGTCGACCGATCTTGGTGACCGCTTCCATTACAATGCGGCCGTGTCGTACCGCGCCCTTGGGGCAGCAAAGTCCTTCACGCATAAACATGCTGATGGGACGGTGGAGGTCCACAGTGAGCCCGCAACCGGTCCGGCGGTCGATCTTGTGCTCGAATTCAATGGGGAATGGCACGACAAGCAGGACATTGCTGGCCTCAGTGATGAAAACTCAGGTGGCAACGTCGCCTACATTGCCCCGGGTGTCAGGCTTTCGATGGACAAGTGGTCTGGTTTTGTGTCCGTAGGTGTGCCGGTCATCAACAACCTCAACGGGCTTCAATCGGAACCCGATGTGCGCTTCACGACCGGAGTTGGATTGAGCTTTTGAGGCTTGGCTTTATTAGAGCGATGTCGTGCTGGGCCGCCGCCTTTGCGGCGGTCCTAGGGTTCTGCGCACAGCCGCTGGCGCTTGCCCACGGCTACAAGAATGGAACCATTGAAGTGAAGCACCCGTGGATGATGGCGAATGCCACCACCACGGGAATCATTTCGTTGAAGCTCAAGAATGTGTCTGACCATGCCGAGCGATTGCTGTCGGCAACCGCTAAGGGCTCGTCTGCGAGGCTGCGCGTGGTGCCAGCGGTCGGCAGCGCACCCCAAGCCGGGACCGCGTCACCGGCCGGTGGCTGGATCGACATTCCAGCGGGGCAAACCGTGGAACTCTCGGCCAAGGGCGCTCATATTGTAGCTGAGGGGTTGCCTAAGTCTTTTGCAGCATACGACCGCTTTGCAGTGACGCTGGTTTTTGCAAACTCGCGCGCCATTGATGTCGAAGTGATGGTCGAGGAGCACTCAGGACCCTGACTGAGCGCCCGGTGATGAGTGGGGCTGGCACAAGCGCCAATTCCGGCATGATCCAGCGGCAATTCACCGGCGTATGAGACCCATGGTGTAAGCCTGGGTTTGACTGTCACGGCCTCTGCTGTTGGAGAGATGCGCATGGAGTGGTGCCAGGCAAGCGCGTTCCGCCGCCGTTCCGCCGTTTGGCAACGCTGCGGGGTGGCACTGGCACTTCTCGCGGGGCTGGCTTCGCCCGGCATGGCCCAGACTCAAGACGCAGTGCGCGACATCACTGCCCGTCAGGTCATACAACTCCTCTTCAAATCGGTTACTCCAGGCGACGTAGACCTGTCTGGCCGCGATCTCAGCTCGATGGATCTGTCCAGGCTCGACTTCAAATCCGCCACTTTGATCAATGCGAACTTGTTTGGTGTCGATTTGTCGGGGGCCAAGCTCGAGGGCGCCAATCTGTCTGGCGCCTTGCTCGACAGATCCATGATTACCCAGGCGGATTTTTCCGGAGCCGACATGACCGGTGTTTCGTTCATGCGGCCGACCGTGTTCTCATCGCTTCAGTACGACCGCCGCGAAGCCCCGAAGTTTGACGGAGCAGTGTTGCGTGGCATGCGCTTTACCGGCATTTTTGACGGCTCGAGTTTCCGGAATGCAGATTTGACCTATGCGCAAATGGGGCCTCACGACACGCGCATGGATATCTCGTCCTTTCCACACAACTTTTTTCGAGGCGCCGATTTTAGCGGCGCCCGTGTGGTCGATGCCGATTTATATGAAGCCTCCCTCGTCATGGCCAACTTCAGGGGCGCTGACCTGCGCGGCACCAGTTTCGTGCGTGCCGACTTCTCTGGCGCTGACCTAACGGGCGCCGATATGACCGGTGCCGACGTTGCGGGCGCCAATTTTGACCGCGCCATTCTGACCGGCGTTAAGGGCCTCGAAACAGTGAAAGGTTTGTCACTAGCGGCGAACCTCGATCGCGCTGTAAGGTGATCGCTAGTTGGGAAGCCCAGGGGTTACTTTCTATGCACGTTCGTCCCGGATCGGTAGGCCGCTCGGTTCTGGCGGCCGTGTGCATTGCTGCGGCCATGGCGGTCACGCCGCAGACCCATGCGCAAGACCTGCCGGGTCAACCCGCTGAAGTTGACACCGCCTTGGTGGTATCCGTCGATGTGTCCAACTCCGTCGACGAGCGCCGGTACCAGGTTCAAATGGGCGGTATTGCCGCCGCGCTTGAGGACTCCAGCGTCATCGACGCCATTCTCAGCGGCCCGCAGGGCGGCATTGCCATTGCAATGGTGGTGTGGGCGGATAAACCGAAGACGGCGATCCCTTGGACCGTCATTCGCAATCCGGAAGACGCTGCCGCCGTTGCCGCAAAAATCCGCAAGCTGCCGCGCGAAGGTGGTGAGTTCACGTGCGTTGCTGGAATGTTGCGCAACATCGCCGATAAGCTGGTGACGCAAATCCCGGTGAAGGCGTCTCGTATTGTCGTCGATGTGTCGGGTGATGGCAGCGAGAACTGCAATCCGGTCGAGCCCGTAGACGTCATCCGAGATGAATTGATCGAGGCCGGCGTGACGATCAATGGTCTGCCGATTCTCGATGGCAAGGAAAAAGCCACCCTCGAAGAGTGGTACACGAATAACGTCAAAGGTGGCCCGAGCGGGTTCGTTTTGCCCGCCAACGGCTTTGAAGATTTTCCGCGCGCCATCCGCCAGAAGTTCGTGATCGAGATGAGTGCGCTAGAGGCTGCCCTTGAAGCGCCACAGAAGCGGTAGCAGCACGAGCCTCACAGACAGATGGCCTCCGTTCCGGCCCAAACGGCGGGCGATCTTGGATGCGGCCGGAGTTACCTTGTATCCCCTTTTTGCAAGGCATCGCGCTCTGGGCTCGTAATTGCCCGAATACGCGCTATATTGACGGAGCGCTTCCGGCCTTGACCCGGTCTGCGCAACTCGAGAGGTTAGACGCCATGTCCGATGCCACACCGATAGCCAAGCCCCGCGTCCGCCCTCAGGTGATGACGCTGACCGAGGCGGCACGCACCCGCGTCGAGGCCCTGATGAGCGCAAAGGGGCCAGATGTTGCCGGTCTCAAAGTGGGCGTCAAAAAGGGTGGTTGCGCCGGCATGGAATACACCATGAGCCTCGTCGACAAGGTCGAGCGCTTCGACGAAGTGGTCGAGGCGGGCCGTGCGCGGGTGATCATCGATCCGTCTGCCGTGCTTTATCTCATCGGCACGGAAATGGACTTCAAGACTGACAAGCTGTCGGCGCAATTCGTATTCAACAATCCGAACCAGAAAAGCGCCTGCGGTTGCGGCGAGAGCGTCAATCTGGTTCCGGCGACACCCGCAAAATTCGACGGCGCTGCGGGCTGAAACGCGACGCCACAACACCGACAGCGGCAGACTTCATTCAGCCGCCGTCTGTTGTGAACTCAGCGCGCCTGCGGTTGTTAGGCTCGCCACCGCCGCCGACCACATTTTGCTGTCTGCGTCGGCTTCGCGTTTTTTGGCGGCGAACGCCTCGATCCATTCCCACACGAGCGCCGGGTTCGCCTCCGAAAGCGCGGCGATATCATCGCAGGATTTGTTCAATACGGTGCGCGCGAGGCGAGCCAATTGTAGAGCCTCTATCGCTTCGGGGCCTTCGGGCTCCAGCAGTACGGCGGCTCCCTTTTGCTGCTTTCCTCGAAGAGCAGCGCGAAGGCCGTGGGTGGGCGTCTTGGCGTGCATGACGCGGTCCTCCTCATCAGACGTGTCCACCGTAACGCTTATTTTCGCTATTGGTTTCGCCGCACTGCAGTCTTATCCACAACCAAGACGGGGCACTTTGCGGAAAAAGCGTTGTGCATCGCAGCGTGATAAGGGACGGCCGGAACACAATAGTGAGTCGGTTTGAACGTGCCGTGAGTCGTCAACGGCATCTGCGATCTCCAAAGCGGAATTGCACAGTCCAACAAAAAAGCGCGGAGCTTAGCTCCGCGCTTTGTTCGTTTTGTCACCAGACGGATGCGCTCAGTCGCTCGCGGCCTTCACGGGTCGCGATGAGCGCCGCATGAATGCAGGCACGTCTCCGGCGAAGGCCGCCGAGGTCTTGGTTGTGCCTGTCGATTGAGGCGCGCGAGCGCTTTGTTGGCTGCGCTCGGCCTGCGGGGCTGGACTGGTCCGCTCAGTGCGCTCGGGGCGCGGAGCTTGCGGCTGCCGCGCGGGCTGCTGCTGGCGGCGCTGCTCGCCTCCTTGGCCGCTGCCCTGCTGGCGCTCGGGGCGGGGCTCGCGATCGATCGACGGTTGCGGGCCACTCCCGGGTACGTCGCCCGGATTTCGGGTGCGCCGCGCCGGCTGCTGCGACGCTTGATCTTGCGAGCGCGGCTCTTGATGCCGCTGCCTGCTATCGTCGCGCGGGCGGTTGCCGTCGCGTCCCCGATCCTGGCGCTGCTGTGGCTCTTGAGCGGTCGCTGGTGCAGCAGACGGAGGTGCTTCAGCGTGGCGTGCCGGAATGCCATCGCCCTCATCGGATCGCATGGCGTGACGTGGGCGCCGCTCCGGCCGTTCCGCAAGCGAAGCTGCCGTGCGCTTCTGTTCGGGTGCTGCTTGGCCGCTTTCGTGGGCAGGGCCACGCGCTTCGCCACGTGGCTCGCTGCGAGGCTGACCCCGTCCGCCCGCGCCACGCTGCGGTCCGCGGCTAGGACGTGAGTCTGCGCGCACTGCGCCAGCGCTGCGGCCACCGCGGCGGCGTTTGCCAGCTGAAGCATAGTCTTCTTCTGTCGGGCCTTCGCCCACCCACAGCACGGGAACGCCCAGCATCTTCTCGATGTCTTTGAGCTGCTTCAGGTCTTCGTGCGTAACGATCGCCTTGGCGACGCCTTCGCGGCCCGCGCGGCCGGTGCGGCCGATGCGATGCACATAGTCGTCGCTGTCGCGCGGCAGGTCGAAATTGAAGACGTGACTGACATCGGGGATATCAAGGCCGCGTGCGGCGACGTCGCTCGCGACCAGGAACTTGATGTCTCCCGACCGGAACTTATCGAGCGTCTCCATTCGGCTCTTTTGATCCATGTCGCCGTGCAGGGCACCGGCATTAAAGCCGTGCTTGAGCATCGACTTGAGCAAGATCGCCACATCGACCTTGCGATTGCAGAAGATGATAGCGTTGCGTACGCCGTCTTCGCGCAACAGGCCGCGCAGCATATCGCGCTTGGCCCAGTCTTCGCTATCGGGGCAGAACATGAAGCTTTGCGTGATCGTCGTTGCGGTCGTTGCTGGACGCGTGGCTTCGATGCGCGTCGGGTTTTTCAAGAACTGATCGACGAGCCGGGTGATTTCCGGCGGCATCGTTGCCGAAAAGAACAGCGTCTGACGGCGCGGAGGCAACAGCTTGCAGATCTTTTCGATGTCTGGAATGAACCCCATGTCGAGCATGCGGTCGGCTTCGTCGATGACAAGAATTTCGACGCCCATCAGCATCAGACGGCCGCGCTGGAAATGGTCGAGCAGGCGTCCGGGGGTGGCGATCAAAACGTCGACGCCACGATCGAGTTTCTTGACCTGATCGTCCATCGACACGCCGCCGATCAACAGTGCCACGTCAAGCTTGTGATTGACGCCGTATTTTTCGAAGCTTTGCGCCACTTGGGCGGCCAGTTCGCGCGTCGGCGCGAGAATGAGCGAGCGCGGCATGCGGGCGCGAGCCCGCCCGGATTCGAGCCGGCAAATCATAGGCAGAACGAACGAAGCGGTCTTGCCCGTGCCTGTTTGGGCAATGCCTAAGACATCCTGCCCTGTCAGAGCGACGGGAATGGCGGCGGCCTGAATGGGAGTGGGGTTGGTATATCCAGCCGCATCGACTGCAGCTTGCACCTTGGCGCTCATGCCGAGGTCTGAGAATTTGATTTCTGCCGGGAGGGCAGGCTCAGGTGTGCTAGCGGTCTGGCTGCCAGATGTCTGGCCGGTCGTGTGTTCCAAAAAGAGGGTCTCCGTTCGCGTCGGTCTATCCGCGGACAAGCCGATCCTGGCACTGCCGTATGCAGCGCGGATGATGTCGCGGGTGTCGGAACGCAGGGAGATTGGCAAACCTGAAAAGGGCCAAATCTGAATCTGATGTCGTGAAAGGATTTAAATGAATAAATCCCCTGCGCCCAAGCTTGCCGCTTGCTGACACGTCTGCCCCGGTTTTGCAAGGAAAAGCAGGGACTTTTACCTCTTTTGGTGGCTGCGATGTAACGATGCAGCTTCAAATTGCTAAAAAAAAGCGGCCGGAACGCCGGTTCCAGCCGCTTCTAATGGTCTCTTTCAGGTTAGTGGCGCGGCTTCAAGCTTCATCAGCCATGAATCGGTAAAGAAGGGCTCCGATGACCGCGCCAAGTATAGGGGCCGCCCAGAATACCCAAAGCTGGGCCAGCGGCTCGCCGCCGGCATAGATGGCGGGGCCGAAACTGCGCGCCGGATTGACCGACGTGTTGGAGACCGGAATCGACATGATGTGAATGGCGGTCAGCGTCATGCCGATGGCCAAAGGCGCAAAGCCGGGGCTCGAATCTTTGCGGGTTGAGCCGAGAATGACGATCAAGAAAAACGCGGTCAATACGGCTTCGATGATGAACACGCCCTGCAGGCTCGACTTCAGCATCGACAATTCGCCGTATCCGTTCGCTGCATAGTTGCCGCCCATGCCCGAGCCGATCAACGAGAAGACACCACATGCGGAAGCCGCTCCCAGGCACTGCGCAACGATGTAGAACGGAGCGCTCATGGCGCTGAAACGGCCACCTACCACAAGGCCGACAGTGACTGCCGGGTTATAGTGGCCGCCCGAGATGTGGCCGATTGAGCGGGCCAGCGCCATGACCGTCAAGCCGATGCAAAAGGCAACGCCGAGAATGCCGGCGGCCCCGGAAACATTTGGCTGTCCGCCAAACGAATAAAATGCCGAACCGAGAATCGAGGCCATAAGCATAAAAGTGCCGACGAACTCGGCCGTGAGTGCTTTGATGTTCATTGTTGTCTTCCCCTGTTTGTCTTCCCCCCAGCGATCTGATCCGATTTGAAGTGGTGACTGAGATGCGCTGGCCATCGCCGACTACCACGGCAGCAAAGCGGGCAGTAGGCGCATCATTTGCCCCGGATATGAAGACAGTTTCATGAAATCGGAAGAAGCGGGCGGCCGTGCGATGGCGCGGTGCCGAAGGCGCAGCATGGCGCAGGCGCGCGCGACGAACGAGACCTTCGCGGTCAATCGTAGCGCAGAGGCATTTTATGTTTGATCTATGGATACTTGGCGGTCATGCTTATCAGTATGAACAGATCATCCACTGCCGCCATTGAGCCGCCGCGCCTTAACCAGAGGGCTCCTGGAAATGAAGCCGCACCGGGCAATGCTGATTTCGCAGCGCTGAAGCGCCGCGACAACCTCACAAACTGGCTCTACCTCGGCGGCGTGTGGGCCATCATCGCTGCAACCATTCTTTCAGCGCTGGCTCTTGAAGCCTACATCGCGTCTGAAGGTTTGCATTGGGGCTGGACGGTGCTGGTCGTTGCGACCGCGGCGCTGATTACCGGCGCATCGCAGCACAATCTCGGTGGCGCAGTGCACGAAGGCACCCATGGGCTTTTGTTCAACAATAAGATCCTGAACGAGTTGGCGTCGGATTGGCTGGCTGCGTTTCCCATTTATACGTCGACCTATCAATACCGCGTGCAGCACTTCGCGCATCATCAGTTCGTCAACGACCCCGTGCGTGATCCTGATATTTCGCAATTGAAGGACAGTAACCACTGGCTCGATTTTCCCATCGTCCAGTGGGACATCTTACGCGCTCTGTTGCGCCAGCTTTGGCTGCCCAATCTCATGCTTTATACGCTAGTGCGGGCGCGCTACAGCTCCGTTGGGCATGAGGGCAATCCCTATCTTTCAGAGACTCAGCGCCGGCACGGCTGGCCGACGAAGATAGGCCTGGGGTTCGCAATCGGATCTGCATTCCTCGTCAACTTCGTCTTGGTGTCGACGACAAGCGTCTGGGCCGCGCACGCCACCATCATCGGCGCCTATGTGGCAACCATCGCGTACTTCGCGTTTCTGCCCGAGGAGAAATTCCCGCAGAGCCGCTTGCAGCCGGTGATCTCGCATCGCGCCACGATGATCGGCCGGATGACGTTCCTGTTTGTGATCTACTGGGGGCTGACAGCGCTCGATGCGGGAACAGGAACGCTGACACATTGGAACACGTTCGGTCGCTACTGGGTGATCCCGCTCTTCACGACATTCCCTTTGTACATGATGATGCGGCAGTGGGTGCAGCACGGCAACGCAGACCGTGGGCGCTTTACCAATACGCGCGTGTTCTTCTTCGGGCCGATGCTGCGGTATGCGGTGTTCCCGTGGGGCATGGATTATCATTTGCCCCATCACGTGATGGCGGCAGTTCCGCACTACAATTTGAAGGCGCTGCACACCGCGCTTGTGGCACGCGACCCGGAGTACGCCGCCAAGGGCATCGAGATCGAGGGCATCTGGCATGCCCCGCATATGCACGATGATCAGGCTCCGTCCGTTGCCAAACGTCCGTTGCGCCAGTCCCTCATGTATGCTTTGAGCCTGCGCCATGAAGGGCCCAGCACCGAGCGTGCGCACGTTGACAATACGACGCTCGAGGGCACCGTCATTGCCGACCGCGCGGCCATTGATCAGATCGCTGCAGCCTCGGCGGCTGCTAGGGAAGAAGTGCGAAGAACAGGCTGACCGGCTGGGGCGCTGGCGGCCCGCCCCGGCGCGAGGCGGCTACAGAATGAAATCCGCCTTGCCCAGATTGGTGACATTCTCGATCACAATGCGGAAATCGACCCGTCCATCGCCATTGGTGTCGCCTTCAACGAACACATAGCCGCTTTTCTTTTCGAGATGCAATTCACCAGACTTTCCGCTGAAATCGCGTGTGCCGATCCACCGGAACTTGTCGTTGCCCAAATCATCGGTGCGCGCGTCGATGGTTTTTAGATCGATGCGGTCACTGCCGCGCTGCATATCGTAGATGACGTCGCGCGTAGAGGAATTGCGGCCGGTTTCTTGGATGGTGTTGAAATCGAAACGGTCAGCACCGTTGCCCCCGGTCAGGTAATTTTTTTGCAGGCCCCTTGTCAGGCGGTCGTTGCCGTCGCCGCCTAGCAACTGGTCGCGGCCGCCGCCACCCGCCACTGCCGGTCAACTGCCAGGACGGCGCTTGCGCGGATCGAGTCCTCTAAGAGCTGGCGCTTCTACAATATGAAATCGGCGGCCGTCAGCGTTTCAACATTCTGAACCAGAATAGAGAAGTCCGCTCTGCGATCGCCGTTGATGTCGCCTTCGACGATGACATCGTTGCCAGCGTCGACGTAATGCAGTTCGCCTCTGACGCCGTGGAATGCCTGGGTGCCAATGAACTTGAAAGCATTGTTGCCAGCAACACCACTCTTCGCATCAATCGTTGAGAGGTTAATGTCGTCTCCGGTCCGGCCCGCGCCCGTTTGAAAGTCGGTGATGACATCGCGGGTCGCACTATGTTTGCCGGTGTCGCTTATCCGGTTGAAGTCAAAATCGTCGTCGCCACTGCCGCCCTTGAGGGTATCAGCACCTGCGCTGCCATGCAGAACATTGGCGGCTGCGTCACCTGTGAGCTGATCATTGAACTTGGAACCGAACAGATTTTGGATCGACACAAATGTGTCGCCGGCTGCTTCTCCGCCAGTGCCTCCGGTTGCGAGCGACACGATGACTGCGCCAGACGCGCCAGCATAGCTCGCAAAGTCGTTGCCACCGCCGCCATTGAGGGAGTCTTGTCCAATGCCGCCAAGCAAAACGTCGTTGCCGCTGTCACCTGCCAACTGGTCATTGCCGATGCCGCCAAATACGGTATCTTTGCCGGTTCCGCCCGAAATCATGTCATTGCCGGCACCGCCATAGATCTTGTCGTTGCCGCCGCCGCCTGAAATCGTGTCGCCGCCGTCTCCGGCCGCCGCCGAAGGGTCGATGCGATAGACATCACCAAGGTAGCTGACGATGTAAAGCTTTCCAGCCTGATCGAGACTGAACGATGAGATGTATTGAATGCCGCCGACAGCGCCGACGATACGATCGGTAATTTCGACCGCTTCATCGCGTCCTGGCAAATAGGCGAACACGCGCCCAGACACAAAATCGGCGAAGATGTAGTTGCCTTTCAGCCCTGGACCCGGTCCGTTATAAACATAGCCGCCGGTGATCGACGAGCCGACATCCCGGCCGTATTCATATAAGGGCGGCGTCATGCCAGCCGTTGAGCCAGGAAAGTTCTGGCGCGTGCCTTCAAGAATGCGCCAGCCGAAGTTCTGCCCGCCATTGCCAGCAGCTATGCGATCGACCTCTTCCAAAGCACCCTGCCCGACGTCTCCAATCCAAAGATCGCCAGTCGCGGAATCGAAGGTCATGCGCCACGGGTTGCGCAATCCATAGGCCCAGATCTCGTCTGCGCCGGCCGTTGTTGCAAATGGATTGTTTGCTGGTATCGCATAGTTGCGGCTGGCGTCAGTTGTGAAGCCGTCACTGTTGACGTCAATGCGCAAGATTTTGCCGAGCAGTGAATCGGTGTTTTGCGCGTTGTTGAAGGGATCATTTCCGCTGCCACCGTCGCCGGTAGAAATGTACAAATAACCGTCTGGCCCAAAAGCAAGCGAACCGCCGTTGTGGTTGGCATATGTTGGGTGGGGGATAGAGACCACGAGATTCTTCGTCGTGACATCCGCAGTTGAGGGGTCGGTCAGAGAACGATGATATTCGCGCACTTCAATGTCGCCGGCCGGACTGTTGACGAACACAAAGAAACGGCCATTGGTGGCATAGTCGGGATGAAACGCGACATTTAACAGCCCGCGCTCGCCGCCGCCCCGCATGTCGGTATCAGGGATATCGAGGAATGTCGTTTTGGCGCCGGTCGCGAGATCAACGCGCACGATTTGGCCGGTGTCTTTTTCGGTGATGTAAAGTCCGTTGGCATCGCCAGGCGCTGGCCCGGCAAAAACCGGCGTGGCAAGCCCTGTCGCGACGCGGGTTGCTGTGATCAGGCCTGCCTGCGGATCGACGTCGCCGGAATTGCGTCCATAAATGACATTATCACGGCTATTGCCGTTGATCGTCTGTGCGCCGTTGCCGCCTGAAATCGCCATCGGAACAACTCCCTTCGGGGGCAAGCGGCTCAGCCAGCTCGCGAATAGCTACAGGATGAAGTCACTCTTGCTCAATATGTCAAAGGCGTCTGCAACAACACGAAGGTCGGCGCGGGCATCACCGACGGTATCGCCCTCTACGAAAACGTAGACGGTAGGTTTCACGCCGTGCAACTCACGAAGTACTAATCTGCTCGCCTCAGTCTAGCTGGAACTAAGTGTCACAATGCGGCTGCCCACGGACGGAATTCCCGAAATCCACAGGAATAAAGGCACCGTTCAAGTTCGCCAGAGAGAGCGAAGCGTAAAACTGAACGATGTTGAGCCGCCTTATCAAATATCCAAATATCCAAATCCTTCGCGAACGCCAAGCTGTTACAGAATGAAATCCGCCTTGCCCAGATTGGTGACATTCTCGACCACAATGCGGAAATCGACCCGTCCATCGCCATTGATGTCGCCTTCAACGAACACATAGCCGCTTTTCTTTTCGAGATGCAATTCACCAGACTTTCCGCTGAAATCGCGTGTGCCGATCCACCGGAACTTGTCGTTGCCGAAATCGTTGGTGCGGGCATCGATATCCTTGAGATCAATGCGATCACTGCCACGCTGCATATCGTAGATGACGTCGCGCGTAGAGGAATTGCGGCCGGCTTCTTGGATGGTGTTGAAATCGAAACGGTCAGCACCGTTGCCCCCGGTCAGGTAATCTTTTTGCAGGCCCCCTGTCAGGCGGTCGTTGCCGTCGCCGCCCAGCAATTGGTCGCGGCCGCCGCCACCTGCCAGCGCGTCGTGGCCATCGCCGCCAAGCAGGATCTCGGCAAGGCTGCTGCCGGTCAAGAAGTCGTCGGCGCCACCAAAGACATAGGTATTGGAAGCACTATTGATTTCTGAGACTTGCATAATGAGATTGTCGAGGCTGCTAGAGCTGATCGTTCCCAGTGTCACGCCATTGGCCTCAAGAAATTGGCTTAAGGCGGCGTAGAACTTGATGTCGTGGATGGCGACAGCATTGATGCTGCCGATGTCGGCAAAGTTTTTGTCGCCCAAATACTCATTCGTGCTCGAGAATGTGAGCGCGATATCGTTTTCCATCCAAAGGTTGGTTTGCCGGGGATCTGCAATATCAGCGCCGCCAGGCAGGTCTGTGCCGATGCTACCGAACGTGATCGCTTCATAGAGGCTGCCAGGGTTGGCCTTCATGAACTCTTGGACCATGGCACCGCCCAGGCTGTGGCCTGCCACATACACCTTTGAGATGCCGTTATTGCTATCAGCCACATAGGCGTTGATCGCACTGATGAGATCAGCGAACTCGGCAAAATGGGCGGCTGGATCATCCCATTGATCGTTGTCGGGCGTGCCGCCGAGGAGATCGCTGAAACTGGATGTGTCGTTGGTGCCGCGGAACGTCAGGAACAGGGCGTCAGTCGTCCGGCCGACAATGGCCGCAGCGTTGCGGTGCGTATAGACCCCCTCTGGCGAAAGTCCATCGGTTGGGAAGTTAGGGTCCATCGTTCCTACAGGCACCAAGGAAGGCAGTTGGGCAATGGTCAGCATTTGCAGCAGGGCCGAAACATCGGCAAATGCCGCACTTGCGCCAGCGCTGACGAAATTGCTTCCAACGCCTGTTTGTTCAGATGCCGCAAGATGATAGGCCGCTTGCGAGAGTTTCGCCGCGAAACTCAATTGCCCGCCCGCTTGGGCAAACACCTGCTGTGACGTGTTCAACATTGTCGTGGTCCTCAACGCCATCGTCCGCCGCACCGGCAAGCGTTGCTGTGTTCTCTGATGATCCCGATAGCCCGGATTGATTGCCAGAATGTGGCAGTCGCTGCCGCCGGATGCCGCAGTTCACGGCAAAATTCTTGGCGCAAAAAACTGAGATGCGCCAAGGAAGCGAATGAACACCCTAGATATCCAGATCTCGGGCAAAAGCGGCGCGTTCTTGAATGAAGCGGAAGCGGGCCTCGGGCTTTGATCCCATCAGAGAGTTGACGATTTCAGCCAGAACACTCTTGTCGCCATCGCCTGCTTCGACGCGCAGCAGCAATCGGTTGGACGGATCCATGGTCGTCGACTTCAAATCCTTGAAGTCCATTTCGCCAAGACCTTTGAAGCGCGTCACATCTGGCGTGCGGCCTTTGAACTTTGTGCCCAGCAACAGATCGCGATGGACCTCGTCCCGCGCATACGCCACGTCGGCCTTGTGCGCGAGTTTGTAAAGCGGCGGCACGGCGAGGTAGAGGTGACCATTCTCGATCAGCTCGCGCATTTCCTGGTAAAAGAAGGTGATGAGCAGCGAGGCAATGTGCGCGCCGTCGACATCGGCGTCGGTCATCACGATGACGCGCTCGTAACGCAAGTCTTCGTCTTTGTAGCGTGATCCCGTGCCAACGCCGAGTGCCAGCATCAGATTCGAAAGCGCTTCGTTTTGCGCCAGCTTGGCTGATGTCGCGTTGGCAACGTTCAGGATCTTACCGCGCAGCGGATAGATCGCCTGTGTCTCGCGATTGCGCGCGCTTTTGGCCGAACCGCCAGCCGAGTCGCCTTCGACGATGAAGATCTCGGTGCCGCCAGCCGTCTGGATCGAGCAGTCCGCCAGCTTGCCTGGCAGGCGCAACTTGCGCGTTGCCGACTGGCGCCCAACTTCCTTTTCGCGGCGGCGCTTCAGGCGTTCTTCGGATTGCTCGATGGTCCATTCGAGCAGTTTTGTGGCTTGCAGCGGGCTATCGGCCAACCAATGGTCGAAGGCATCGCGCACGGCGGTTTCAACGATGCGCGTGGCTTCCTGGGTCGAAAGCTTTTCCTTGGTCTGGCCCTGGAACGCCGCGCCGCGAATGAACACCGACAGCATCGAGGCCGCTGTTCCCATCACGTCGTCGGAGGTGATCTGCGAGGCCTTCTTGGAATTGGTGAGTTCGCCGTAGGCGCGCAAGCCCTTGTAAAGCGCCTGACGCAAGCCATTCTCATGGGTGCCGCCTTCGGGCGTTGGAATAGTGTTGCAATAAGACGACGAGAAGCCGTCGGCGTCCGCTATCCAGGCGACGGCCCATTCGACGGAACCGTGGCCTTCAGTTTTTTCGGCCCGGCCCGCGAATATGTCTTTGGTGACTGCGGTCTGGCCGTCGATGCTCGACAGCAAGAATTCTTTCAAGCCGCCTGGAAAGCGGAAGACGGCCTCTGTAGGTGTGCCATCGTTGATCAACGACGCATCGCAGAACCAGCGGATTTCGACGCCGCCGAACAGGTAGGCCTTCGAGCGCGCCATTTTCAGCAAGCGTGCCGGTTTGAACTGGGTCCCCTTGCCGAAAATCTTGTCGTCCGGCTTGAAGCGGATGGTGGTGCCGCGCCGGTTCATGGTTGGCCCGAGTTTTTCGAGCTTGGTTTGGGGAACGCCGCGCGAGAACGCCATGCGATGCAGTTGTTTGTCGCGCGCCACTTCGACTTCGAGGTGTTCAGATAGGGCATTGACGACCGATACGCCAACGCCGTGCAAGCCGCCGGAGGTGTTGTAGTTCTTGGCGTCGAACTTGCCGCCCGAGTGCAGCGTCGTCATGATCACTTCGAGTGCCGACTTGTTCTTGAATTTTGGGTGGCTGTCGACGGGAATGCCGCGGCCGTTGTCGGTGACCGACAGAAAGCCATCGGCGTCAAAGCGCACTTCGATGAAGGTGGCGTGTCCCGCCACCGCTTCGTCCATGGAGTTGTCGATCACTTCGGCAAACAGATGGTGCAGCGCGCGCTCATCGGTGCCGCCGATGTACATGCCAGGATGGCGCCGCACGGGCTCCAGCCCTTCCAGCACGTCGATGTCTGCGGCGGTGTAGCTTTCGGAGGCGTCTCCCGTTTTGCGGGCGCGCGCGGTCTTATCGGTCATCGTGGTCTCGGGGTTCGCGAACAGGTCGCTTAGGGGAAGCTTGAACGGAGATTGGGCCATTTGGGATGCCGCCTCATGTCTGCAAGCTGTTGTTTTGTATGTGTTTGTTTGACGGAAA
>Ga0247836_1002217_pt1 | contig 28868 bp, 34 predicted proteins | sample LaCruzMarch2015__4_FD_187116 | JGI IMG/M metagenome (GOLD analysis project Ga0247836, IMG submission 187116) | Freshwater microbial communities from meromictic Lake La Cruz, Castile-La Mancha, Spain - LaCruzMarch2015_14m | ecosystem: Environmental > Aquatic > Freshwater > Lake | place: Spain... | reverse complement strand
CGGGATCCGCTCCTCGATCGAGACGTAGGAGAACAGGGAGCCGCTGCGCTCCTGCTGACCACGCATCACGACTGAGGCAGTTGGCCCATTTTCGCAGGTCTCACCGGGTTTTTCAGCGAACTCCTAATGTAAGCATGCTTCCAGACTGGATGCTTGGCCACATTCATTTTAATTTCGTCGCTCAACTACTTAATTAGCTGCCCATGAAGTTCCGCTCAAGAGTTTTTTCGAAACTTAGCATTCATTATCTAAGGATTACCAAGTACATTTTGCGACGTATGGGCTATCGCGTAGTCCCTACTGGTCTCGGCTATTTTGATGCAGCAGCTGTCATCGAGGAGGCGAAGAAGAGGGGATTATCCATATGCGAGTATCTTGAAGAATCAAATTTAGGTTCTGTCGGAAGCAGAAGGGACTTGGTTGTTGGACTTATTGAGCAATGTCATTTGCAAAGTAATGTGGATTCGATTCTAGAAATAGGCTCGGGGACTTGTATGTTCCTTGAAAAGCTTATCAAGTCGGATAAGCCCGTATCTGTAGATATGTATGAACCTGATATTCCGTGGCTTTCATATGGAAAGCAAGCAATTTCAAGCCTGGGAATCAAGGTCAATGCCTGGCCTTCGGATGGCCGCTCACTAGATCGAACGGCCAGCCAGAGTATTGACAAAGTGTACGCACACGGGGTTTTTGTATATACTACTGCCTTAAGAACATGTGGATACTTCATGGAGGCTTCGAGGGTTCTTAAGAGTGGAGGATTGTTTATATTTGACGTTTTTATCGCAGAGAAAGCAATCTGTGAGGTTATCGAAAGGTTTCGTCTTTCCAGCCCTGATGGATATGATTTTCCTGTTTTTATGCATTCAAATTGGATTACAAGTGCGGCTTACTCATGCGGATTTGAGATCATTAATCGTTTTGATACACCCTATCATGGGATAAACACAACTTACTTCATTCTTCAAAAGAAGTAGCTTGCAGTACACCCTGTCTGTTGCAATCACTCCCCTTTGGGCATTGTTATGAAATCCCCCTATTTTAGTCAGGTTGTACATTGCGGGAGGACCCTGGCTTTGATACTTGGATCTCAGTTTAAGGACGACGGAATTTGTTTTTTTACTCCTGGAGATTTCACCCAGCAGCTCGGGTACATGAACCGCCCCGAGGGCTACGTGATCCCCCCCCACGTTCACAACCCCGTGGCTCGCGAGGCTCAGTTCACCAAGGAGGTGCTCTTCATCAAATCCGGCAAGGTGCGGGTCGATTTCTACAATGACGACCAGACCTACCTCGAAAGCCGCATCCTCGAAACCGGCGACGTGATCTTGCTCGCCTACGGCGGCCATGGCTTCGAGATGCTAGAACCAACCGAGATGATCGAAGTGAAGCAAGGTCCCTATGTAGGCGACCAGGACAAAACCCGCTTCGAAGGCGTCCGTGCCGATCAAACCGTGATCAAGCCATGAACCAGCCCTTCGATGCCAGCACTCTCTACTACGACCTCCTCTACCAGCAGAAAGACAGCGCTGCCGAAGCCAACTACGTCGACCAGCTGTTGCGGCGCCATGGCATCCCCGGCACCTCACTGCTGGAATTCGGCTCTGGCACCGGCCGCCACGGCTGCCTGCTGGCCGAGCGCGGCTACCGCGTACATGGGATCGAGCGCAGCGACGCCATGGTGCAGGCCGCCCAGCAGGCGCCCGGCTTCACCTGCCAGCAGGGCGACATCACCACCACCCGTCTGAGCCAGCCGGTGGATGCGGTGATCTCCCTGTTCCATGTGCTCAGCTACCAAACCAGCAACGCCGCCGTACAGGCCACCTTCGCCAACGCCGCCCACCACCTCCCCAGAGGCGGCCTCTTCCTGTTTTACGTCTGGTACTCTCCCGCCGTAGCAGCCCAGCAACCCGAGGTTCGCATCAAGCGCATCTCCACCCCAGATCTGGCCATCACCCGCATCGCCGAACCCACCATCCACCCCAACGACAACAGGGTGGACGTGCACTACACCTTTTTCGCCCAGCACACCGGCAGCGGGGAGCTGCACACCTTCAACGAAACCCACCCCATGCGCCACTTCTCCTTGCCGGAACTCGACCTGTTCGCCGAAGCGACCGGATTTGATCGCCTCTGCGCCGAAGAATGGCTCGAGGGAGATCCGCCTTCGGCGGCCACCTGGGGCGTATGCCTGGTGCTGCGCAAGCAATGAGCGATTTCATCCCAGTCAACGAGCCCGTGATCGGCGATCGTGAGAAAGAGCTGGTGATGACGTGCCTCAACACCGGCTGGATCTCGTCAGAAGGACCGTTCGTGAGCCAGTTCGAGGAATCATTCAGCCGCCGCGTTGGCCGCAAACACGGCGTGGCCTGCTCCAACGGCACCGCAGCCCTCGACCTGGCCGTAGCTGCCTTGCGCCTCGGCCCCGGCGATGAGGTGATCCTGCCCACCTTCACTATCATCTCCTGCGCCGCCGCCATCGTGCGCGCCGGCGCCACCCCCGTGGTGGTCGACGCCGATCCCGTCACCTGGAACATGGTGCCCGAGCAGGTGGCCGCCGCTGTCACCCCCCGCACTGCCGCAATCATGGTGGTGCACATCTACGGCCTGCCCGTGGATATGGACCCAATTCTCGAGCTGGCCGAACGCCACCAGCTCGCCGTGATCGAAGACGCCGCCGAACTGATCGGCGGCACCTACAAGGGCCGCCCCTGCGGCTCCTTCGGGCACATCAGCACCTTCAGCTTCTACCCCAACAAGCACATCACAACTGGCGAAGGCGGCATGGTCGTCACCGACGACCATGCCCTTGCCGACCGCTGCCGATCACTGCGAAACCTCTGCTTTCAACCTAAGCAGCGGTTTGTGCATGAGGAGTTGGGCTGGAATTATCGGATGACGAATCTGCAGGCGGCACTTGGGTTGGGGCAGCTGGAAAGCCTAGACCAAGCACTAGAAAAGAAACGCAGCATTGGTCACGAATATACTAAGTTACTAAGCAAAGAAGACGCCCTGCAGCTGCCACATGAAAATACTGTCTACGCCCAAAATCTCTACTGGGTCTTTGGCGTTATTCTTAAAAACCCAAACACAAGTGCCGGGGAAATAATGGGCAAACTTGGTACTGTCGGGATAGGAACGCGCCCATTCTTTTTCCCTATACATAAGCAACCAGTTTTCCTGGCCCATGGCCTATTCATCAATGAGATCCTTCCAATCGCTGAAATGCTATCAACACAGGGTTTTTACCTGCCTAGCGGCCTTGCACTCACAACCCAACAAATCAATGTCATTGCACCACAGCTTCTCAAGCAATGCACACCCTACCCTGACTAAGAGGCCCCCTTATCAACACTTCAGCCAACCACCAAGCAGGCAAAACCAAAGATTCATCACCAACTATATTTCATGATGCAAGCGTTATTGGTTGCTAATTTTAACTGGGCTGGTATATCAACCCCACTAATTAATACCGCTGGGTTTCTTCTTGATGAAGGCTGGTCTGTCAAGATTTTTGCCATATGCCCTGATTTTGGGCGTTTCCCATTTCCAAAAGACATTGAAAAACGGGCTCAGATCATAGCATTTTTTCCAACGAAAAGATCTCTTCAGCTTGGGTACATTTTAACCGCATTGCGTCTTTTTTCTGAAGCAAGGAAGAGCAGTCTAACTTTTCTGTTCGATGCCGAAGCTCTTCTCAACTTCCTGCCAATTCCCGGCAAACGAAGTAGCGCTACTATATACTATTCCCTGGAATTCTATGAACCTAAAAAGAGATTTGCTAGATCAAGAAAACAACTTGAAAGAGTATTGGCAAATAACTGCAGTGGCACTATTACTCAGTCCGGCATGCGTGCTGCATTTTTAAAACGTCAAGGCATCAGAACAGATATTTGGGTAGTTCCAAACTCTCCCCGTGGCCCCTACCTAGGAAACCAACAGAGCTTTTCATTAAGCTGGGATGAAACATCCACAGCCAAGTTTGTATTACTCTGCATAGGCACGCTAGGCTATGAAACAAGAGTAGACGAGATCTTGTCATGGTACTCAATCAATCAAGCTTGTTGCTCACTTCTATTGCATGGCTGGTTTGTCTCGGATGATGTAAAATCAACTGCCATGAAAATAGCATTCAACAACAAGGAGTCTGTGCGTATATCAACTGACCTGAAAGACGAAGTCGAAAAATGGAGCATTTATGAGAAATGCGATGCCGTGTTTGTCGGGTTCTCATCTAAAAGTCCTAATTATCAACTAGCCGCAGGATCAGCAGGAAAACTCTATGACGCAATTCGAACCGGCAAGCCTGTTATCGCTTTAAACTCACCCGGAATGAGAGATATTGTGGAAAAACTTGGCATCGGGGTTGTAGTCAACAGAATTTACGATTTGGGCGACGCAATTAGACAGATCAAACTAGATCCCAGCTTCTATAAAAGAAATTGCGAAGCCGCTCACAATCACTTTTCTCACGATCAACATCTCAGAAAAGTAGTAGAAGGAGCCTTGCCAGCAAAGTAAGCCAAACTCTATTCATTCGACATTTCTTGAAGCCATCACAATGCAAGTCAACAGCCCTGAAAAATCAAGACAACCTATGCTTGTTAAGCATATCATACGAATTAACATCTATTATAGAATCACTTTCTAGTGCTGATAAAAAAGTAAAACTGTGATCGATCCATCCCGCTACAGCCTCACCTCCGAGGAACGCACTACCATCGAACAGCTCCTCGCTGAAGTGGGGCCAGATCCATCCCTAGAACAGATCTGGCAGCTGATGGATCAGGCTTGGCAGCATTGTGGCTGCGACAACCGTGAGCCCAACCCTGGGCGGCTGGCTGTTTTCTACAGACACCCAATCTGGCTCCTGAATGGGATGTTCATCGAGCAGCACAGCATCTCGATGGGCCATCGCCAGGAGATCACCGCCGCTGTTGCCGCCCTGGCACCTCAGAGAGTGCTCGATTTCGGCGGTGGCTTCAGTACGCTCGCCCGCCTTCTGGCTGCAGCCCTGCCCGAGGCGGAGATCAGCATCTGCGAGCCCTACCCGCCGCGCCACGGGATCGAAAGCTGCAAGCCGTTCACCAACATCCGCTTTGTACCAAACCTCACCAGCCAGAGCGTCGACGTGCTGGTGAGCACCGATGTGCTCGAACACGTCACCGACCCGCTGGCCCTGCTGGCGGCGATGGTGGATACGGTGCGTCCCGGCGGCCACCTGCTGATCGCCAACTGCTTTTATCCGGTGATCGCCTGTCACCTGCCCTGCACCTTTCACCTCCGCTACAGGTTCGATGACTTCTGCCAGGCCTTGGGGCTGGAGTTGCTGGGCCCCTGCGAGGGCAGTCACGCCACCATCTACCTGCGCAGCAGCGTCGTTGAGCCGGATTGGCCCGGGCTCCGGGCGATGGAGCACCGCTCGCAGCGGCTGTTTGCCTGGCAGGAGTGGAAAGCGAAACACCTGAGCCCCTGGGGGCAGCGGGCTCGCCTGGCGGTGGCCCAACCACTCCACTATCCGCGCAAGTTTCGCAACGTTATCAGGCTCTCCCGCTGAACATCCTCCACGTCAACCAATCAGATATCAGCGGTGGCGCCGCCCGTGCCCCTACCGCATTCACCGCAGCCTGGTGAATCACGGCGCTGCCCATGGCCTGCAATCACAGATGCGCGTGATCAGCCAGCAGTCCGATGACCCAACCGTGACCGGAGGCCTGCCGTTGGCGATGCGCCCAATCAGACGCCGCCTTTATCCCCGCCACGGCATCGAAAGTTGCCGGTCTTTTGCGAACATTAACTTCGTTTCTGAACTCCCTGCCAGCTCCTACGACGCTTTGGTCTGCACTGATAAACTGAGTACGTTCAGGATCCGTTCGCTTTGCTTGAGCAAATGGTGAGTGCCGTCAGCCGGGGCAGGATTCTGGTGATCGCCAACTGAATTCATCCCGTGATTGCTTGTCATCGTTCCTGCACATTTCACTTCCGCTACAGCCCCAATCGTTTTTGTCAAGAACTGGGTCTGGTGGTGGAGGGAGCATCTCCCGGCGGCCATGTTGTGTTCTGTCGGCGTGCATGCTTCCTAGATCCCAACTGGTCAGGATTACGCCGCATGGAGAGGCGTTCACGGCTCGCGTTTCCGCTTAAGGAGTGGAAGCGGCGTCATCTCCTCGCCCTGGCAACGGCGGTCAAGCGAATTGATAAGTCATCATTGAAGACAGCTAATTTTAATGAATTCCTAAAGTTTAACTCTTTTTCATCATCAAGGCTTGAGAGACTTTTGCCTGCTCTGCGTTGTACAGTGCTGCAAAATGGTGCAATTTACTTTGTCCAGTGGATTATTTCAGGATATGAATTAGTGATAACTTCTTTGAAGCCTAGCTATTCACATGGCCTCGATATTTGTGTTGATAGCCTCTCGCCAAAAGAATTAGTCGGTCGCATCTGGCTATGATGAAAATGTACCTTATAGTCTCGATTCCTCCTATACTTCGGGGCGTTCAGTATGCCAGTGCGGATAATGATAGCCTTCAGAATCTTGCAATTCAGTCCTGGAAGGACTCAGGATTCACTCCCTTATCCGTTAATACGATAGCTGAACTCAATCGATACCCTGAGCATGCCCAAGAGCTGGCCAGAATGGGGGTTGATTGTTTTTCCGTTGAAGCACCGAAATTGCCGTATCCAGATTATCTTCCATCCTTGCGCGCAGCACTACTGAGAGTTATTGCAGCTTTCCCAGAATCCTTAATTGCCGTTACAAATGCCGACATAATCTTTAATCTTTCTGAATCGGGATTGACAACCTTGCGGCTTTTAGGCGAAGCGAATTGTCTTGTGGCGCACCGTACTGACATCGATTCTCTAGGCCATAAGCCAACCCTTGCTGATCAGTCTATTGTAGCTGAAGGCAATCCATCTTTCTTTGGAAGTGGAATTGATTTTGTTGCAGCTAAAGCCTGCTCATTCAGTACAACATTGGATTGTTTATCCGGTGACTTGATACTTGGGCTGCCATGGTGGGATCTGTTTCTGCCACTTGCATTAGTCGCCTCTAATCATAATCTGAACCATCTTGATTCAACTCAGTTTCTCCACTTCCGCCATTCTGATCGCTGGGAAGAAAAATGGTGGAATCTTATTGGCAAGAAATCCTCTAGATTTTTTTACTTAGCAGTCAGAAGAAATGTTATGGAACCACCCATTCGCAAGTGGATTGATGGATACTTGAGAGCCTCAACACCTCTTCGTGCTCTTAGGGAAACGGTGCGGAGGTTAAAATGTCGATTACGTGCTTTTGCATTGCAAAAACAATACGTGCAGAGCTTGGATCCACGTCTCCTTGACATTGTTTATCTCACTGAGAGCCTAGTCTGTATTCCTCCCCAGATGCACTAATCTACTCTAAATGATCGAACAATTGTGAATTACCGCCTGTGATTAAAGTTCAGCACTACAATCCTGTCGACAACCACGGGGGCGCAGCTCGAGCTGCATTTCGCATTGTTAGAGCCCTAGTAGCATGTGCGAATGCTACAGATATTGAAGCTTCTATGCGTGTGATTAGAAAGTATTCAGAGTGCATTGACGTGATTGGTGGATCTCCTCCGGTTTCGGTAACAAAACGCATTGCCGCCAAGGCTGAAAGACTTGGGCGCAGATTTTTAGTATCTCAAGGTGATCCGTTTAAGTCTCTAAATCCAAGCACCCTTGATTTGTGCATCAACAAGTCTGCTTTTAATTTTGAGATCAATCAAGCTTCTGTCGATGTTCTTCATCTTCATTGGCTTGGTAACTACCTAGGTGTGGATTCACTTTCTATCGAAGAGATCGGCCGCCTCAGCAAACCTGTGGTCTGGACCCTTCACGATCAGTGGGCCTTCTGCGGCGCCGAGCACTACGTGACTCCCCCGCCGGCCGTGGATGAGCGATTCGCCGAGGGATATACCGCCGCCAACCGGCCGTCTCACGAATCCGGCCCCGATCTCAATCGCCATACCTGGGAGCGCAAACGCCGCTCCTGGCAGCGGCCCATGCACATCGTCTGCCCCAGTACCTGGCTGGCAGACTGCGCCCGCCGCAGCGCCTTGATGCGCAGTTGGCCGATCACGGTAATCCCCTATCCGATCGATCTCAAGGTTTGGGCACCATGCGATCAGGCTCAGGCCCGCAGGCTGCTCGGTTTGCCGTTGGATCGCCGCCTGGTGCTGTTCGGTGCCATCGGTGGCACTGGCGACCCGCGCAAGGGTGCTGATCTGCTGTTGAAGGCCCATGGCCACCTCAAAGCCACTGCCACGGGCATCGCGCTGGAACAGCTCGAGCTGGTGATATTCGGCCAAAGCCGGCCAGCTGAACTGCCTGATCTCGGCTTTCCCGTTCACTACAGCGGCCAGCTCCACGACGACATCAGCCTGCGGCTGCTCTATGCCGCTGCCGATGTGTTCGTGATCCCCTCGCGCCAGGACAACCTTCCCAACACCGGCATCGAAGCCCACGCCTGCGGCACGCCCGTGGTGGCCTTTCGCACCGGCGGACTGGTCGACATCGTGGAGGACCGGATCACTGGGGCTCTGGCTGAGCCGTTTGATCCGGCATCACTGGCAGCGGCCATCGCCTGGGTGCTCGACGATCCCCAGCGCCGCAGGAAGCTCGGCGTCGCGGCCCGGCAACGTGCCGAGCGACTATGGGAACCGGCGCGGATCGCGGGGCTGTATGCGGAGGTGTACAGGCAGGCAGTGGCTGCGGCCTCGCCAGCATCAATCTTCTGATGCCGCCACTGCGGCACTCGACGCCCCGAACCCTGAGGCAGTGCTTAAACTGAGCGCCGTTGGTCTGCTGATCACGTTGACGCCAACCGGCAGCGAGACAGCAGGCCCGCACCAGTGAGCGGGTCCACCAGCTGAATCAGTTTGCTTGGAGAGCCGGGAACGGGCAGGTGCTCGACAGCTCCAGTGGCTTTCGCATGCCTGGCCTGCAGTGGCAACTGGAGGAGAACTGGGCGGGGTGAAACCATGCGTCAATGCTTCGGCGAACTTCGGGGCGGGACCATGGGCCAGGCACGCTTTCAGGATGCATCTTTAGGAGGTTGAAGCGGGGACCCTGCCCCACCAACTGATCTGAGCGCTGCCGACCTTCAACATCAGCAGAGCACCCGCACCCCGGCAAGAACATGTATACCATAGTACATTTCGAAGGTTACCCAGATCAACCTGATCATCATCTGGGATGATTGAACTAAGCGAGAACCATCGCCAAGGCCGCCGTCATTGCAAGAAGTCCCGATCCAAGACTTCCCCTCACGGGCTGGAGGAAGCAACCTCTGGATCTACTGTGGTGACGTGTTGAAAATCCTTTGATCGCGACGACAACCATGGAGCGCGAGCCATTGACCTGCAGGGGGTCATCAAATGGCCGCTATATGGGCTAGCTTCCTTCCTACCCAGATCACTGGTCTCATAGAGAATGCCTCGAGGACCTGAACGATCACCTTCTCGATCTGTACTGCTTCAACCCTCTGCGAGTTGGCTCCAGGTACCCCGCCCTGCGCTTCGGCCTTGATGCCTACAGCGGCGAGCATCTGGAACGCCTCAAGCCATCCATGCTTGTTGGTTTTCATGGCTGGTAACGGGATCGCCAGCGCCTCGCCGAATGCAGAGAGGATCTTCTGTCCACGCTGCAACCTGGTTGGAGCCGCTTCCTGGAGTGCTTCGGATACCGCTTCCAGGAGAATGGCCCGTAAGAGTTGTTCGATGCCATCCCCTCCCGGCTGAGCTGATCACCGGATGGCCCACCCTCACCTCCTTTACATCGGCGACGTTCCAATCCGCCCCGACCGCTCCGGCGGCAGTGTGGTGCTGTGGCGCCATCAGCAACTCCTTCACTCCGCCGCACTCACAGAAGCCCCCTCCTGGCTCGGCTACCGCCCAGGGTTAGGGGCCTGGATCACCCGCTCGCTGCGAAGGTGCAGGCTCGGGCGCCTTGTGCTCATCCTGCAGCCATGGCTTCGGCGCCTGGATGGGCACCTACCGGAGGCCACTCGCACTCTGCTGCGTCGGGAGGCCGAAGCGATCCTCACGGTGGGCCACGGCCTTCGCTGGGTCGATGCCTTGATCGCCGCCCGCAGCTGCAATCTGCCACTTATCACGATTGTGCACGACTGGTATCCCGATGCCAGTGGTTGTCCGCGTTGGGGTGTGGGGCTCTGGGATCGAGCCATCCGAGGATTGGTCGCCCGCAGTGATTTGGTCTTGGTTGTGTCTGAGGGGATGGCCGACCAGCTCAGGCCCCATCCAAACCTGCTGGTGTTGCCACCGATGCCTGATCCCGGCTTGCAGGTTTCGCCGCCGAGGAAACCCCACCCGGGCCCCTGGAGGATTTACTACTCCGGCTATTGCGGAGGCCTCTATCGGCCTCTGTTGCAGGCCCTGATCGAAGCCGTGGCTTCGGATTCCCGCTTCGAGCTGCATGTCTCCGGATCGGAGCAGCAGGGGCTGACATTCCCTGAAGCTGGTGGCCGCATCCGCTGCAGTGGCTTCCTTGAAGGGTATGAGTGGCAGCAGGCCTTCGATGAAGCCGATGCCCTGCTGGTGCTGCTGAGCTTCGACCGCCGCCACCATCGCCATCTGGCCACCCACTTCCCGAGCAAGCTGGTGGAGTACGCCAACCGCGGCCGGCCGATCGTGATCTGGGGGCCGCCCCTGAGCAGTGCTGTGAAGTGGGGCCAAGGCCAACCGCAGGTTCTGTGCTTCTCGAGCGGAACAGCGTCGGATCTGCTCCATACCTCCAATCGCTGGTTAGCTGAGCAGCCGCCTACCAGGGCTATCACCACTGGCTTCCAGGCTCAGCAAATAGCCGAGCAGTTCAATCAGGCGGTGAAGCAGTTGTTGAAGCCGTCTGGCTCCACGCCGGCCTGATCAATGCGGATAACATCGCGTTTCAGGTGGTTGAATGCTTTGGGCAACATTGTTCATACTTCATCTTGGCAGCTGAAGCAACTCGATTTCAAGACGCTATCATTCATCATCATGCCAGCAGTATCAACCAAATGATGAGTCTTCAATCTGCCAGGGTAAATGTTCTGGATTATATAATTGCATCACTGGCGCCAATCATTGGCTATCTGGGAAAACGGTATCACCAATGCGGAGCTGTGAACATGCCGCGAAGCAGGCGCGCATTTCGCCAGGCTGGCATTTACCCAATCCCACGTCATTACTACTTCCCGCTCTTTCACGATGGAGACTTTGATCGCAATCAAGAGCGACAACTGCCAGGTATCGATCTCCGTGCCAACGAGCAGATAGCATTTCTGAACAAATTGGTATATGTTGACGAGGTGGTTCAGCTTGGCATGGAAAGGAGTTCAGCCAGCCCTCTTCATTTTCGCTTGGGAAATGGCCTTTTTGAAAGTGGTGATGCTGAATTTCTTTATCAATTTATCCGCTCTATCAAGCCTCACAAAGTCATCGAAATAGGCGGAGGGTACTCCACAAAACTTGTTAGCATGGCAATGCTAAAGAATTGCAGCGAGGATTTGACGTCAATGTCTCATACCGTCATCGAGCCCTATGAGCAACCCTGGCTTGATGCGCTTGACATCGATTTAGTAAGAGATCCAGTTCAGAGCTGCAGTATTGATTACTTCAAGAGCCTTTCCTCTGGTGATTTGCTTTTTATTGACTCCTCTCATATGATTCGCCGTGGCGGCGATGTGCTTTATGAATACCTCGAAGTTCTTCCGATGCTACAGAGTGGAGTCTATGTCCATGTACACGATATCTTCACTCCCAGCGACTATCCGAAAAGCTGGACACAGGAACATATTTTATTCTGGAATGAACAGTATCTACTTGAAGCCATGCTGAGCAACTCGAGCAGGTATCGAGTGGTTGCTGGGCTGAATTTTCTTAAAGCTCACTTCTACAATGATTTGAGGCGTGTTTGTCCATATTTAACTCAAGACAGAGAGCCGGGCTCATTTTATTTTCAAGTCGTTTGAGTAGTTGTGGGTAGTGGCCGACTAAGTGATCTCTCACTCCATTGCTTTCAATGATCAACAGCAGCCAATGGGGCGCATCCTAGTTCGCAAAGTCAAAGGTTTCATGAAGGCTTGCCAGTTTGCCGCTTGGAGCTGGCCGATCTCAGCAGTCCCTTCCTACAGCGTGCGGCGCTGGTATCTACGTCGGGTGTTGCGCTACTCGATCGCTCGAAGCGCGTCGATCCACGGTGGTTGCTGGGTTACTGGTTTTCGTCTATCTCTAGGCGCCAACAGTGTGATCAATCGCAACTGCCGCCTCGATGCTCGCGGTGGCATCACGATCGGCAGCAATGTGAGCATTTCGCCGGAGTGCTATCTGATCAGCGCCAGCCATGATCCCCATTCACCTGGGTTTGGAGGGTCAACAAAGCCAACCGCTGTGAGCATCAACGATCATGCCTGGCTTGGGGTGCGGGCCATCGTGTTACCCGGCGTCACCATCGGCCGGGGGGCGGTAGTCGGGGCCGGCGCCGTCGTCACCCGGGATGTGGAACCCCTGGCAATCGTGGCTGGGAATCCCGCGCGTGTCATTGGCCGCCGCCGATGTGAACCTCAGTACGAACTGAACTGGCAGCCCTGGTTTGACACCGACATCTGCTGAGAAATGATCCATGTTGCTGATCGCTAACAAGAAGGAACGGCAATGGTTGGTATTCGTGATCTGCCAGGATCCAGCCAATTCTTCCGGCGCATGCCATCGCTCCCGCCAACTGCTGGAGATCCTCGAAGTTGCAGGCTGGAACCTCCATCCCGTAGCCGACCCAACCCCTCCGCCTTCACGCTGGGCAACTCTTGGGGCTGGACTGGATGCAGCCAGTCGTCATGGCCCACTGCTGCCTTTTGGTATTGAAAGCCTGCGTAGCCAGGGCCATGGGGGCCTGGCTGTGGCTGAGCTGCTGAAACGTTACCCACGCCTGGAGGGTGTGATCATTGAAGGTACTGGCTATGGGGCTCTCGCCTCCGTGGCCATCTGGAAGGCGCATGGCCGTCGAACCGTGATGGTGCCCGCCAATATCGAATCATTGGCCCCCAATACCGGCACCTGGACCCACCGCCGCCGTGATGTGGCGCGGCGCTTCGCCGATGAACGTCCCTGGTGGGCGATGGCCGATGCCATCTTCACCATTTCCCCTGAAGAGTCCTGGTGGCTGCAGTTGCATGGCATCACAGCTGAGCCGCTTCCCTACCATCCACCCTCCGATGTCCGTCGCCGCCTGGAGGCTATTCGACAAAATCGGCAACCTGATACTGAATTCGGTTATCTCTGGCTAGCCGATTTTCGAAATCCAGCGAATCAGGAAGGACTTTCCCGAATGCTGAAAGTGTTAAGAGAGTACGGGGCTCCTCCCCATCCAATTCAGGTGGTGGGAATTGGCAGTGATAAGCTACGAGATCGTTTTGACCTTGGCCAGAACCAATCGATCCACATCCGTGGTGAAGTGAGCGACATGGAACTACAACACTGCCATGAGCGTTGTCTGGCTCAACTCATCGTTCATCCGCCTTCGTCAGGCATGCTCACCCGGGTGGTGGATGCTGCGTTTGCCGGTATTCCAATTGTGGGAAACAGCATGGCTCTGAAGAGTTATCAACATCTGTTCATGGACAATTTGCTGATCGAGGGCTCCTGGCCGACCTATCCCAGGGTGATCGGAGCCCCACAGCATCCCCGCCAGGCCGAAGCGTCACTGCATGCCGTCATGGCGGGTGATCTTCTCCAGCCCTGATGCGTCTGCTACACCTCTCCAACGACCTCTACCCTCGCGTCACGGGCGGCACCGAGATCTTCGTTCACCAGCTGAGTGAAGCCCAGCAGCAGCTCAAGCCCACCCCCGCAATCCTCTGGGCCGCCCACGAGGCACCTCTGTCCTCGCCGGACCATGCTTACCAGGCCAGGCTTTTGAAGGAACAGCGGCTGTTGCCACCCATTCAGCCCGGAAATCGCCGCCAGCAGGTGGCCTCCACGGCGGCGGAGATTCCTGGCTTCAGCGAGCTGCTCCAGGAGTTCCGCCCCGACGTTGTGCATCTTCACTCCTGGAGCGGTCGCTGCGGCCTCAACCATGCCAGGGCCGTGAAGGCCTTCGGGGCGCGGCTGGTGATCACTGTGCATGCGCCGGGGTTCAGTTGCATCAAGGGCAATCTGATCGATGCCAGCGAAACCATCTGCGATGGTGTGCTGCGCCAGCGGCGCTGCACCCGCTGCCGTCTGCACAATGGCGGTGTGCCCCGTTTGATAGCTGCTGCCGTGGCTCTCCAGAGCGGCTGGCCGCTGGATGCCGAATCCGCTGGTTCGCTCGCCCATGTGCTCACCGCGCGGCAGCTCACCGCTGCGTTTCACCAGGCATGGCTGGAGCTCACCGAGCTGGCTGATGCCATTCACGTGCTTGCCGCATGGAGTCGGGATGTGCTCCTGCGCCAGGGAATTACAGAACAGAAGATCCATCTGATCCGCACGGCCGGCCCGCCACTGTTGCCGCCGCGACAGCGCCGGCCAATGCAGGACGGCGTCCTCCGCCTGGTGTACTGGGGCCGCTGCCATCCGGTGAAGGGCTTGCACCTGGTGATCGAGGCGATCCGCCGGCTGCCTGCAGAGGCCCCGATCCAGCTGGATTTCTATGGCCCCTATTGGGACAGTGCCTACGGCCAGCAGCTGCTTGAGCGCATCTCCGTCGACCATCGCTTCCGGCTGATGGGCAACCGGCCTAAGGATCAGCTGCTGCCGCTGCTGCAGGGCTACGACCTGGCGGTGGTGCCCTCCACATGGCTGGAAACCGGGCCTCTGACGGTGCTGGAGGCCTTTGCTGCAGGGCTTCCGGTGGCGGGGAGCAATCTGGGCGGGATCAAGGAGTTGCTGGATGGCGCTGCAGGGCACCTGCTTCCACAGGAAGCCAAGGCTTGGCAGCACTTTCTGCAGCGCTCTTTGAACAATCCTGAAGCGCTCAAGCAACCCCCGCTGCTGGTCCGTGCCTTCTCAGCTGTTGCCACAGAATTGCTCCCGGTCTATGCATAAGCCACTGCTCACGTCAACCATGCCATGCCCAATTTGCCAGGCCAATGACCTACGGCTGGATTGCGCTTCCACCTGGGAAAACATTCCACGATCCTCCCGACGCTATAACTATTCAGGCTGCAGGTCTTGCCAGGTGATTTCATTGTTGCCTGCGCCCAGCAGGGTTGATCTTTCCGATCACTATGCGCATATTGATGGCGCGGCATCCAGCAGGGCAGGGCAACAGACTGAAGCCTTGTCAACTCCCCAACGTGGGAAGCGCTCCTTGCTTGGCGGATATTGGCGGTCCGTGAATGATCCTTATCCCTATCTCTCCTCAACAAGGGCTCCAAGTGTGATCAGCCCCATTGTGGATCTGGGAGCTGGAAGTGGCTCGTTCTGCCTGTTGGCCCAGGCAATGGATTATGCGGTATCCGGCATCGAGCAATCTTCAAACTCCGTCGCAGAAGCAGTTTCAGCGGGGGCCCGTGTACACCAGGGAGATGTTCTCCATCCTGCCAAGCTCCCTGAAATCAAGTCCGCCAAAACAGTCACAATGAACCATGTGCTGGAGCATCTGATTGATCCAAGGGAGTTTCTTCAGGAACTCCATGCCGCGATGGCACCAGACGCCACCCTGATCCTCATGATCCCGAATCCTGGATGCCTGTGGCGCCTTCTTTTCAAGAGCGCCTGGCATGGCTGGGATCCACCCATCCATGTCCATCACTACCCCGCTTCAGCCCTGAAGCGCATTCTTCGGCAAACCGGGTTTCAGAACGTCAAGATTGATACAAAAGCACGGCCGGATGGGTTCACCAGGAGCCTGATCCATTCAGGCCGGCTTCCTCAGGCCCGGTACCTGTGGTTGCGGTTGCTGCTGCTTCCCCTCCTGCCGGTGATGGAGGCCTTTGGGCTTGGCGATGAGCTGATCTGCATCGCCACCAAGCGATGACAGGCGGCCAACCCCGCTGTGATCTGTTCATCGTTCTTGGTTCCCTCGTAGCCGAAGGCTGCCCCCAGCTGGCCTTGCAGTTAGCGCGGCACTGGAAGGCGCAGGGGTTGGTGGTGGAACTGCTCTGCCTGAGCCCTGAAGCCGATGATCTGCGGCCGGAGTTTGAGGCGCTGGCCATCCCCATCCATACCATCTCGCTCGGCTCAGGGCTGGCGCGCTACCCGCGCCTGACCTGGCTCAGCTTCCGGCTCTGCCGCTGGCGGCGGCCCCAAGCCGTGCTGAGCTTTCCGCTGGGCTGGCACTCCTTGCTGGCCCTGGGGGCTCGGGCGGCTGGGGTCAGGCATGTTTGCGCCCACGTGGGCAACCTGCCGCCGGTGTGGACTGGGCGCGCTTTCGGCAAGTTCAAGGCCCTGGTTCAGCTGGGGCGTCCTGTCACCAACCGCCTGCTCTGCTGCTCCGATTACATCCGCACGGCCACGCTCCGCGATTTTGGGCTCCATCCACAGGAAACCGCCACCGTCTACAACGCCTGCGATCTGGACCGCTTTGCCACCCAGGTTCGGGCCCCATCCCCTCCAGGTCCGCCCCGCATCGGCATGGTGGCGCGGCTGGAACTCCACAAGGATCAACCCACCTTGATCCGGGCCGCAGCCCTGCTCCGCGATCAGGGGGTGCCCTGCAACGTGTGGCTGGTGGGGGAAGGAAGCAATCGCCCCCAGCTCGAAGCCCTGATCGAAGAGCTGGATCTGGCCGATCAGGTGCAGCTGCTCGGCATGCACCGCGACATCCCCGAGCTGCTGGGCCAGCTGGATCTGTTCGCGTTCGCTGCCAAGCCCGATGAGGGCTTCGGCATTGCCTTGGCCGAGGCGATGGCCGCCGGCGTGCCGATCGTGGCCACCGATGTGGGCGCCTGCCGCGAGGTGCTCGAAAATGGTCGCTGCGGCTTGCTGGTGGAGCCCAGCTCCCCCCAAGCCCTGGCCGCTGGCATCGGCACCGTGCTTGCTGACCAAGCCGCTGCCGCCCGGCGGGCAGCGACCGCCCGCGAGCGGGCCCTAAGGGATTTTTCGGTTGAAGCCATGGCCCTGGCCTACGGGCGGGAACTGGGGCTCTCGGTAGCCTGAATCCATGACCACTTCACCCGCCCTCTCCCCCCTCGAGGCCTTGCGCCGGCAGCGTCATGCCCGCTGGCTGGCTGCGTTCACCAGCAGCCTGGTGAAGGTCATTGGCGCCCATGCTCAGCCGGGTGACGAGCCGATCGAGATGATTCTGTTCGGCTCCAGGGCCCGGGGTGACTGGGATGGCTATTCCGATGTCGACCTGCTCGTAGTAGCAGGGGATCAGGCTGTGGCCGACCTCTGGGCCGATCGCCTGCTCGAGGCCGGTATCGGATCGGATGTGGTGCCGGTCAGCCGAATCTGCTGGCAGTCGTGGGTTGATTCTCCTTCTCCCCACTGGCGAGCGGTGCGCTCCCAAGGCATTCCCCTGCTCCGCTGGCCCTCGTGAATCCTCGACCGAAAGCCTGGCTGGCCCAGGCCCGCAACGACCTCGACCTCGCCGAACTCGCCAGCCGAAACGGGTTCCTCGCCCAGGCCTGCTACTTCGCTTCGCAGGCTGCCGAAAAAGCTCTAAAAAGCGTGATCCTGGAACTTGGCGAGGAACCGCCCCACACCCATGTTCTGGGAGATCTGGTGCGGCAGCTGGAAGCAGCAGGTCTTGACACATCGGCGCTGGCTCCTCTGGCCCTCAAGGCTCTCAGCAGGATGTCGATCAGCTCGCGTTATCCGATCGATGCCACGCCACCATCAGACTTGTTTGACCAAGCCGATGCCGAACAGGCCATCGGCACGGCAGCCGCGGTAATCCAGGCCCTCGCCGCCATGGATCAGACCCCATCGTGATCGAAAAACAGCGCCAGGCAGCCTCGATGCTTGCAACGCCCTGTAGGTTTCGAACGGACTGTCTCCCGCACCATGACCCGACTCAATCTCAGCGAGCTGGCCGCCCGATCGGCTGCCGCGGGCGTGGGCGTCAGTGGGTTCGTTTCAAGGCAGCAGGCGGATGCTGTTGCCCTCAAAGAACTCCAAGACTGGCTGCTGGGGCAATGCGAGAGCCAATACTTTCTCCACTACCTGAGGGGTGGCCTTCAGCATTGGTCAAGACGCTGGGAGTATCCCTACGTGCTGAGCCAGGTCGCACGCTGGATCAGCAGCAGAGCGGACCCGGCAGCGCCCTGCTCCCTGTTCGACAATGCCTGTGGGGTGAATGCCACCGCCTACCTGCTGGCCACGGCCGGCCATCATCTGATCGGCACGGATCTTGGTGATCAGCCTTCAGCGGAAGGCGATCTTCCCTCCAGCGCCTGGAGCCACCCTGATCTTGCCGCTGTTGGCGGAAGCCTTCACTTTCAGACGGCGGATTCGCTGGCCCTTCCTTTCCCCGACGCCCATTTTGATGGGTCCTATTCGATTTCATCCCTGGAGCACATGCCCGACCCGATCCAGGCTGTGCGGGAGATGATCCGGGTGACCCGGCCGGGGGGGCTGGTCACCTTCACGATGGATGTGGCGCCTTGCCCGAGCGCCGTGGCCGATGAGAGCCAGGTGAATCGCTCCAACTTCGCCGACCTTCAGGCCTTGCTGGCCTCCAGCACCGATTTCTTCAGTCCACCCTGCTTTGTGATTCCGGATGATGCCCTGAGCTGGCGACAGGATTGCCGGCGATCCTCCGGCCTCCGTGCCGCAGCCGGCCAACTGCGCAGGCGTCTGGTTGGCCAGCCGGAAACCCCCGATTTTCATGTGTTCGGCGGCGCCTACATCAAGCGCTCCTGATGCGCGTGCTGCATGGGCTCTGCGGCCTCCATGCCGCCGGCATCGAAGCCCTGGCCCTGCAGCTGATCCGCCACGCCCCGGCCGGGATTCATGGCGAGCTGCTCAATGCCGACAGCAGTGAGCAGACGATGGCCCAGCCCTTCCAGCTGCTGCTCGACGCCGGCCAGCTTGCTGCGATCCACCAGTGGCCCCGCTGCGATGGCCCGCAGCTGGCCTGGCGCAGCTTTCAGCTCTGCCGCCGGCGCCAGCCGGATGCACTGCTGATCTACCCCTGCAACCGGATGATGCTGTGGTTGGCCCTGGGGGCAAGGCTGGCGGGGGTGCGGCGCATCGCTGTCGCCGTGCAGAACACCGCCCCACCCGCTGCCACGGGTCGTCGTCTGTGGCATCGCCTGTTGAGGTGGTTCCAGAGGCTGGGGGTGGTGGCCGTGCCCTGCACCGAGGCGATCGTGGCCTCGCTCCAGCCCCTGCCCCGCGGCCTGCGGCTGGGGCCTGTGATCGCCAACGGCTGCGACACAGCCTCCATTGCCTCTCGCGCCGCTGCTGTACGGGCGGAGAGGCCGTCGGATGATGCGCGCCGCATCCTCATGGTGGCCCGCCTTGATCCGATCAAAGACCAGGCCACCCTGCTGCGGGCCTTCGCTGGTGCCCGCCTGCCCGGCTGGGAGTTGCAGCTGGTGGGTGACGGGCCGGATCGCCCACGGCTCGAAGCCCTCGCCCAAGAGCTGGGCCTCAATCCAGCCCAGGTGCTGCTCGGCCGCCGCTCCCACATCCCCGAGCTGCTGGGCCAAGCGGATGTGTTCGCCTTCTCCACCACCCCCGCAGAGGGTTTCGGCATCGCCCTGATTGAAGCCCTGGCGGCCGGCCTGCCGGTGATCGCCAGCGATGTGCCCGCCTGCCGGGAGGTGCTGCGCGATGGGGCGGCCGGTGCACTGTTAGCTCCAGGGGATGCTGCGAAGTGGGCGGGGCGATTGTCGGAGTTGATGGTCTCCCAGGAGCAACGGCAGGAGCTGGCGGAGCGGGCCGAGGCCCACGCCGAGGTGTACGACATCAGACTCACGGCCATGCATTGGTACCGGCTGTTGGACTTGGCTACGGATCCCGCTTAACTCGATACGTACCATGTTGAAAACACCCTGGCGTTGGTTATTCCCCCGCTTGCAGCGCGCGCTGCCTGCCCATCACGGCAATCCTTTGCTGGCCGTCATGGATCGCATGGCCACCGTGTTTCATGCGCTCTATGAAAATGGCAACTACGATCCTGCCTCCAATGGTGAGGCCTGGTTGCTGAATCGCCTTGCCAGCACGGCTCCACAAGTGATCTTTGATGTGGGGGCAAACCGGGGCGATTACGCCCGTCTGGCCTTGGCGGCTTGCACCCAGGCTCGCCTCTATGCCTTTGAACCGATGCCCACTGTTTTCCAGCAGCTGGCATGCAGCCTTGGCAGGGAGCCACGGGCAGAAATCTTTCAACTTGCTCTGGCAGATCGAAACGGGGAGCTCAACTTCTATTTCGACCCTAGCAATACTGGCAACACCTCAGCGATCGCTGGGGTACAGGATTCGGTCCACGACCTCACGACCGTGGAGTGCCTTCCAGCACAAGCCCAGCGCCTTGACGACTTCTGCTCTGAACACTCCATTGCATCCATTCATCTTCTCAAGATCGACGTGGAGGGATTTGAAGCAAGTGTTCTACGGGGGGGGCGCAGGATGATGTCTGAAGGGAGAGTTGACTGTGTCCAGTGTGAATACGGAAAGGCCAATCTATTCTCGCGTTTCTTCGTGCATGATTACATGCGCGACTATGGCGCCAACTATCTCATCGGAAAGCTTTACCCCAGGGGCATACGTTGGTTTGGCCGTTACTCAGCCAGCCTTGATGATCTGATGGGGCCGAATCTGGTGATGGTGAAGAGAGAGCGCAGGGATCTCATCCAGCTCCTGTCTGAGAGCGGGGCGGCCTTGCCTTGATGAACCGCCAGCTGCTCTGCTGCGGCGACGCCACCGATCCAGCCACCTGGAGCAATATACCCTTCTTCTTGCTCCAGGCCGGCAAGGCTTCCGGCCTGCTGGAAGGGGGCCTCGCCCTCCATCCCGAGCGTCTCCGCAGCCGCCAGCGCCTCTGGAACCTGGCTCAGCTGCTGCGCACGGGTCGGCCGGGGGGGTTTCAGTACAGCCTGGGCTTTGCACGCGCGCTGCTGGCCCAGGCACACCTCGATCCCACCCAGTCGCTGCAGCTGCTCAGCCATTTCCCCCTCATGCCCCCGCAACCCTGGCCCCGCCAGTGGACGATCAACTACTACATCGACGCCACAATCTGCCAGGTGTTCGATGCCTATGGAATCGGATCTCGAATCGCCCCGGCGTTTCAACGGCGGGTGCTCGAACGCGAACGGCAGGGCTACGAGGCGGCGGGGGTGGTGATCTGCATGTGCCGTTGGGCAGCGGATTCGGTGATCGCCGACTACGGCATCGATCCGGCCAAGGTGCATGTGGTGCCTGGCGGCGCCAATCTCGATGAGGCCACCCTCGCCGGGCTGGCCTCCCAACCACCCCCGCCGATTCCCAGCACCGAACACACTCTGCGGCTCGGCTTCCTGGGCAAGGACTGGCGGCGCAAGGGCGGCCCGTTTCTGCTGCAGCTTGCCGATGTGCTGATCGACCGTGGGATCCCTACGGTGGTCCGGGCCATCGGGCCTGAGCCTTCCACGCTGCCGGCCCATCCGGCCCTGCAGCCGCTCGGCTTTCTGAGCAAGCACAGCGACATGGACCGCTTTGTTGCCGAGCTGCGCAGCTGGCACTTCGGCACGCTGTTCTCCGAGGCGGAAGCCTTCGGTATCTCGAACCGCGAATGCCTGCGCCTGGGGGTGCCTGTGCTCACCCAGGCGGTGGGGGGCATTGCCTCAACCGTGCCGGATGAGGGCTGCGGCCTGCTCTTCCCGGCGCACCCAAAGGCTGAGGAGGTGGCCGATTGGATCGCGGGCCGGCTGGATTCCTATGAGGGTTATCTGGCTTGGCGCGATGCCCTTGCTCAGCGGGGCCAGGAGTTCACCTGGGCGGCGGCGGTGGAGCAACTGGCGGGGATTCTGGGCTGAAGGGATTCACCACAGCCCCCTGGTGGGGATGAAAGCGCGAACGTTGCGGATCGCCAGCTGATGGCCTCGCTTCAGGGCCGTGGCAGCGAGCATCAGGTCAGCGCCGTGATGGCCGAGCTCGGCTGAACGCTGGCCCCAGCGTCTGCCGATTGCGCCATCCAACGGAAGGATCCGATTGCTGTCCATCGACGGCACCCCCTGCAGCCTGACCTGCAGCCACCTGGCGAAGGTGGTGTCTAGCAGGTGCAGTGATGCCCCTCAGGGGCGGGCCTACAGCTCGGGTTGACCAAAGTTGCCATCGTCCTGGGGGAAAACCTGGAGCAGGAGCACTTGCTATCCCAATCGCACCCAGTCGAGCCTCTTCTCCACAGAAGATCGAAGGTGCTGGTCAAGCTCATATGTATTCTGGCTAGATTGCATAGGAATTTAGCTGGCAACCCAGGTAAAGTCTACTCCTTAGCCTATACCTCCTGGATGACGTCCCCCATAGTGCCATTGCTCGCTGGTTTCTCTACCCATGCGAGGTGGCTGTGAGCAAGAAGTTGTTGACTATCTTTGCACTTTTATTGCCAGTCAGCTTTGCATTAGGGTGGGTTGGTGGAATTAAGCGATGGCCGCCCAGTAATCAGCTGATTGCTTTGGTCAAAGGCATCCCTACGCGACCCCAGCAGCGGGAAGCCATCCTCATGGATGTTCGCCCTGCTCACGTCACCTTCGTGGGCGATTCGATTACCGCTGAAGGCCTCTGGAACGAGTATTTCGACCCATCAATCGCTATTGCTAATCGCGGGTTTCCCTCGGCCAGCACTGCGGATGTCCTCGGCAAACTTCCGGTCATTGTTGCCACCCAACCCAGGTTGTATTTAGTGATGCTGGGTGTAAACGATATGCTTTTAAGACATTGGGGTCCCGAGAGAAGCGTGGCGAATCTACTTCAACTACGTCAGAAGATACTTGCGGCAACTCCGGGTAGCCGAGTTGTTTTACAATCTACACTTGAGTGCCTTCCTCCCCATTGCTCCGAACAGGTGTTGAACAACATCCGGTCTCTCAACAGGACTCTGAAAGCTGTTCTCCCCGACTTTGCATTCCTTGACCTCAATAGCGTTCTCGCAAATGCTAAAGGCCTCAATCCTGCGTATACCTACGATGGCATCCACCTCAACGCAAAGGGCTATTTAGCATGGCGGGAGTTACTCAAACCTATCCTCCATCGGCACCTCAGACGTGGTTGATCCGCTTAGTACTTCGACTACACCGGTGCGGCTTCAATCGTTGCAGGCCTTGCGCGCCGTTGCAGCCCTGACGATCGTACTCTACCACTTGGAAAGTGGTCTCAACATTTACATGCCCGTTGAGACCCCGATCAGTCTATTTCGCTGGGGAGATATGGGTGTACCTCTCTTTTTTGTGCTGTCAGGTTTTGTGGTGGCTTTCGCTGGCATGCATCATCCGCGCCCCGCCCTTGAATTCCTCTATGGCCGCCTCTCCAGGCTTTACCCCACTTACCTTTTTACGGCTACACTGTTTATCAGCGCAATCGCCATCCTGCCGGCATCCGGATTCCGTGGTAACCCGCTACCGATTACGCTTGCAGGAATTCAAAAAACATTATTCTTTGAATATGGCCAGATCAGCGGCTACGTGTATGTTGGCTGGGTCCTATACTATGAAGCATGGTTTTATATAGCCTTTGCCCTCGTTATCGCACGTTTTTCGATTGTTTCGCGTCAGCCGTGGTTTTCTGCATTGATCAGTGTAGGACTTATTGCCACGGCCATCACCCAAAGCAACCTAATTAGTTACTTTCTTATCGGTATTGCCGCTTTCCTGCTAGCAGTCAATCCAGGACAAGTGCCCCTTCGTTCCCCCTGGAAGGCAGCCCTTCTAGTGGCGGTTGTTGCCAATTTCCTAAGCACCCCGATCGCGCTACTGGCTTTTGCATTGGTGGTGTTTCTGTACATACTTGAAACATCTAGATACCTATCAAGCAAGAGTTTTTCCAAGCATATTGTTGCTGCTTTCAGGTTCCTCCAGCTCCTTGGGAATTCCTCCTATTCTATTTATCTTGTGCAGGTGCTTACGTTGAGCGCTAGTCTCAAGGTTAGTGGAGGGCTAGTGCGAGCTCTTCTTCCTGATCTTGGCTCAAGCTATCAATATACTGCTTATTGGTTTACCTCAATCTCGCTTGGCCTTACAAGCACCATACTTGCTGGGATCCTGATGAGCCAATACATTGAAAAGCCCAGCTACCAAGCACTAATGCGGTTGCTCCCCATTCGTGCAGCTAAGTATTGAAACAGTTCTAAGAGTTCCAGCCGTAAATTACCCCGTTGATGTTGGGCCCGTGCCGTGATGAGTTCTTGATCTCTTGTAATCATTCCGCGAGAGGGACTCTTTGCCCGGAACCACGATCCTGCTGAACCCTTGACGGCATTGTGATATGTGGTTGCATTGCAGGCAGAGACCATTTGGGATGACTACTATTCCTGACGGGATCTCAGATGCGGGCTGGTTGGCCTGGACCGCGAATGACAGATCTCTGATCCTCATGCAGCCGGTCGAGATCTAGAAGTTTGTTGTCCATTGATCAGCCGCCCACCGCAGCCACGCCGTGGCCCAGCTCTACTGGCACCGATGGAGGAGCGAGTAGTGGCAACCGACGTTGTGCCTATGACGGATGAGGCGTAACACCAGCTCCCAGACCGTCCACGGAGTACGCAATCAACTATGAAAGCTTCAGGGCTCCAGTCCGGCAGATGAGTAGATCCCTGAACTTCCAGCCCATCAGATTGACTATGGGACTGCGCAGTTGTCGCTCAATGAGGAGAAGCGAGATGGCTGAACCACCTCTCCTCATCTGCACGATCAGCCACCACCACGGCTGCCATGGTGGGACCGGAGACTTAGAATGACCTACGATACTTGTATTGAGTCAGAAGTTTCTGAATTCGTCTGATGCTAAAAGTTCAATATGGCTGTGGCCTGAGCAATCCTGATGGATGGAGAAACTACGATTCCACTCCATCACTTCTCGTTCAAAAAATCCCCCTTGTAAAGCTGGCTGCCCGTACAGCCGAGACTCTTGTTGGCAACAAGAATCATCGGCTTAGGCTGATTCTTCATAACATCGGAAACAGCCGAGCAAGCTATTCAAATGTTGTCAAAGGGCTTCCATTGAAGAACGGGAGTGTTGATCTTTTGTATGCGAGTCACGTACTTGAGCACTTACCATTGCATGAGTTCAGAGCTGCATTAGCTGAAAGCTTGCGCGTATTAAAAGTAGGCGGAGTTTTTCGACTCGTTGTGCCGAATCTGGAGACCATGGTTTCTAGATATATCGACAGTAACAGTCCGACAAAAAGCATTGAATTCTGCCTAGAATCCGGACTCGGATCTGAATCATTTCCAAATCCACTCAGCAGACTCAGGGGGGATTCTCACTGGATGATGTATGACAAAACTACCCTGCAAAATGAGTTGCGTTCGGCGGGCTTTACCCTCATAGAACAAGCTTACCTTGGATCTTCTAGATACAGTGAATTCTCTGAAGTTGAAGACCCAAGCAGATGGTCTTATCCAGATAATATAGGATTTGAATGTACTAAATAAATTGATCATTTGCCTGGACAGCCGTGAGCCAAGGGAGGTCATTCATTTCATCTCCTCAACCAGTTCTCCCCCTTGGCCCTCCTCAGTCGCTAGAGGTTTCAACCCAACTTCCGGGCCTCGATCCCGGCGCGGGTGACGCGATCACCCCCAGGGATGGCGGCCAGCAATAGCAGAACCTGCTGGGTCGTCAGCGGTGCACCTAGCTCCACCGCATCGCCCAAGTCCAGATTCTCCAGCTGCTCCAGGTCATCGTCCGCAGCTTGCGCAGTCAATAACGAGCCGGAGACGGAAGTACCCTGACCAGCGATCAGGCCCATGGGCACCCGCCCCTTCCGCAGGGTCTGCGGACCACCAGCTCGGGACTGTGTCAGCGGGTTGCGATGCACGTTCCAGCCGGCTACGGGCGCGGAAAGGCGATCTCTGCGCCGATATCCCGCCAATGTTGGCACTTATCTCCTTACTGCTGGCCCGCCATGCAGGCGCGAGCTTTGTGCATGCCTTTGAGTGTCTGCCGTCCAGCATCCCCAAGCTGCGTGCCAATCTGAATCTCAACGGCTTCGGTGGTTCTGGCGGCGTCAATGGTCACGCTGAGGCGCTTGCCGATCGTTAGGAATTGGTGACACTGAACAGAAGCGACGGCGACGTCACAACCTCGATCTCCCCTCCTCCCGTGGGGCGGGCGGTGAATCATGCGACCAGGGCGAGCAAACGTGGGTGCAGGCCCGCCGTCTCGATGGCTTCTCCTGGCCCGATCGCTTCGCCTTCATCAAGATCGACGTGGAAGGCGCCGAGCAGTTGGTTCTCTCCGGCAGCGAACAGCTGCTGCGCCGCGCCCCACCGATGGTCTGGAGCTTCGAGTACCTCGACACCCAGCAACGCTTTGGCTCAAGCAAGGGGGCGTTGTTGGAGGCCTTCGCTCGGTGGTAATACTCCTTTTACCTTTTCCGACCAGCCACCAACCGCCTGGTGCCGTTCATGCCCAATTCCTATGCTGCCAATCCACACCGCGAAGATGACAACGTGCTCGCCATCCATGCCAGCGCTCTCGATCTGGCAGCGCGGCGGTTGTGTGGGATGCAGTGAGTTCCATGGCTGAGGCCTCCACGTGGGCGCGGCGCTTTGCCGTGCTGCAGGCCGGTGCTCGCATGCACTATGCCGTGCCGACCCTGTTGGCTCGCTCCAAGTCCTTAGCCGCCTTCTACACCGATCTGCATAGCACCCACTGGCCGCTACAGGCGATGAAGGCGCTCTTGCCCCTCCAATTGCAACCCAAACCCCTCAGACGTCTGTTAGGTCGCCAACTGCCAGCTGATCTGCCACGCCGGTTGGTGCGAGACCAGCCCTTTGCCAGCCTCACCGGGGCGCACCGAGGAGGCAGCAGTGATTCCCAGGTGCTCAAGCGAGCTTGCCGGGAGTGCTTCGCTGGGGCGAATGCGCTCTACACCAACTTCATCAACAACGACCTTGAGGCCGTTCAGCGCGCCAAGGAGCTTGGACTGCATGTGGTGCATGAGCTGATCATCGGTGCCGACGTGGGCCGCATCCTGCAGGAGGAGAGGCGACGATTCCCCGGCATTGAGCCAGATGGTGAGAAGGAAGTGGTGGTTGAAGACGGCATCGCGCGCGATCGGCAGAAGTGGGCCCTCAGTGATCAGGTCCTGGTGCCATCGGAGTACTGCCGCCAAAGCACGATCGCTCTGGGCTGTGATCCGGCCAAGATCAGCGTGGTTCCCTACGGCATCCCTGAGCACTGGTTTGATCTAAAACCCGATCCACAGCCTGGACGCATTCTGTTCGTGGGCCAGGTGGGCCTACGCAAGGGGAATCACATCCTGGCTGAGAGCTGCCGGTTGCTCCAGTCCCGGGGTGTGGCCTTCGAGTGCCATGTGGCTGGGCCGCCCCAAGTGGATCTCAGCCTTCCCCTGTTTGAGGGGCCCACCTACCTCGGCCAGGTGCCCCGCAGCCAGGTGCGCGAGGAATTCCGCCGGGCCGATGTGTTTGTGCTCCCAACCCTGGCAGAGGGCATGGCATTGGTGCACCTTGAAGCCATGGCCTGCGGCGTTCCCGTGATCACCACCCCCCACTGCGGCTCAGTGGTGCGCGATGGCGTGGACGGTTTTATCGTGCCGATTCGCGATGCTCAGGCTCTGGCAGAACGTATCCACCAGTTACTTGAGGATCGGACCCTGCGGGAACGGATGGGGGCGGCGGCCAGGCAGCGAGCTCAGGAGTTCACCTGGAAGAGCTATGGGGAGCGATTGCTTAACGTGTTATTCTAAATGAAGAATTTTAAATTTTCGCGGGTTGGAATCGACGCTCGGTTTGTGATTCAGTGGGGTAATCCTCATGGCGCCTTATTGAGAGAGTTGCTCAAGGCAAATGGGGAAGAAATGCACCCTGTGCATTTCTTTCTCTTCCATGTGCAGCCATTATTGGCTCCCCAGTCATGGCTGAAATGCTTGAATATAACTACAATTTTGGTAAATTGCCATGGGTCTAGTGAGCGCTGGGCTTACTTGAGGTTTATTGATTCAGCTTTATGCTCCTTTCACTTGGATTAGTTTCTTCGTCTATTCTATGGGCTTCCCCAGCGCGCTTGGCTTGCCGGAACGCCGATGTTGCACATGATTCATGACGTCGCTCAGCTCACTGTGCCCGCCCCTCTCATGTCAGATCGATTTGGAAACCCTGGAAGCGATTGCAGATTCTAGTTGGTTCCTGGATGTACGCAAGAATTGCAGAACGACCGATCACCGTGTACGAGCACTCCGCCGGTGAAATCAATCAGGTTCTGCGATTGCCTCGCTCACGCCTTGCGGTGGTGCCAAATTGCTTCTGGCCAGATCCAGTGCTGGATGAATCAGAGATTTCTCCGATGAGGCCTAACCTGCTTTTCATCGGTGTTCACTTGCCCACCAAGAATCTCCAAGGGTTGCTGAATGCCTGGCCAATCATCCGCGAACGCTTCCCCCACTCCCAGCTGGTTGTGAGGAGCAACCTCACAACTGAAGAGCAGGCTTCCTGTCCCGAGGGTGTGGTTGCCCAAGGGGAGCGTTTAGAGCGATCAGCTCTGGACGATTTAATCCGCACTGCCTCCGCCCTGGTGTGGCCCTCGTTTCACGAAGAATTTGGTCTGCCCGTTCTGGAAGCAATGGCATTGGGCACACCCGTTTTAGTGAGCCGGGGACCCGCATTGGAGGAAGTGGCTGGAGAAGGGGCACTTTTGGGAACCTCGAAATATTGCCGTTTCCAAGGCAACATTGAGAAGCCACAAGGACATCCTCTGCATCTGCAGATCCACCAGAACACTGGCATCCATGACTTTAAGCCGAGGCGGTTGTCCCCCTGTCGA
>Ga0247836_1002198_pt1 | contig 29077 bp, 17 predicted proteins | sample LaCruzMarch2015__4_FD_187116 | JGI IMG/M metagenome (GOLD analysis project Ga0247836, IMG submission 187116) | Freshwater microbial communities from meromictic Lake La Cruz, Castile-La Mancha, Spain - LaCruzMarch2015_14m | ecosystem: Environmental > Aquatic > Freshwater > Lake | place: Spain... | reverse complement strand
CGAAGCTTGGGGATGATCTGCTCAGCCAGTTCCTTCTTTCCGCGTGGCATTGGTTGCCTCCCTTGGTTTGCTCCACCCCCAGATTCTCTCTCTGGAAGTGGTGCTATTTAAGGGGGGCAGGTCACTCGTCGAGCGAGTGCTCGAACCAACTGAGCTCATCGCCCGCGAATTCGGCTCTCCGTGACTCGCAGCCCAGACGGCGGCGTCGCCAAAGTCCGCTACGTGCTCCCGCGACACAAGGCAGCCAACTGGGTCGGCTCGGGGCGCGGGCGGAAGTCCACGCGGCCGGGCGCCAGCGGCGTCGTTGAGTTCGCGCCGTTTGAGTTCCTCAACCCGCTGGCCGGTCTCGTGCCGCCACCGCGCAAGCACCGACATCGGTATCACGGGGTGCTCGCCCCGAATCAAACACCTTCACAACATCAGCACTCATGCCGACCCAGTTCAGCATTGGTGTCGACCTCCATCGGCACACGTGCGGAACCGGTACATTCTCTTCTCTATCTCCTATAGAGATCTCTTCTATAGATATGGGGGTACCCTCCAGCCCACCTGCCAGTACCCCAACGGTGATCGACGTCCGCTCGCCCCGCAGCACTTCGACCTGCCCCCTCGTCAGAAAATACATCTCGTCTCCCACGTCCCCCTCGTACACCACGACGTCGCCCGGCGCGAACATCCGGGCATCGAACCGCGGGATGATGTCTCGGAGAAACTCGCTGCTAGCGTTTTTGAAGAAGGGCACTTTTTCGATGAGGGCGGCAGTGATCGCCCGCATTCGAAGCAGCTCGCCGTCGGCCTTGCCTGGCCCCTTAAAGGGCATCTCGGAGATCATATGGACCTCGGGAACGCCGATGACGCAGGACTCCCGGACCGCCGGGTGCCCCGCCAGCGTTGCCTCCACCTCGAGGGGCGCGACGTTTTTGCCCCCGCGGACGATCACGCACTTCCTCCGACCCACGAACCAGAGATAGCCGTCCTCGTCCACGACCGCCACGTGGACGCCGTGCGACGGCAGGCCGATGGACCCCGGCTTCTTGCGACCGTCAGCATCCCAACGGAGGGGTATGGGAGGCCGCGATGACTCCCCCCGAGTGCAGGAAATCACCGCTGACGGAGGGTTTTGGGCACTCTTCGTGCCAATTGCTTGAGTTTACGGAAGATTCGTATAAACCGGGGGGGGTGGAATCGCTCTACCAAGCATCACCACTAGCACTATTAAGCATCCGCACCAGGAGTTGCCTGCCATGGCTCGTTCTCGATCCACTCGAAACCTCGTCTCGAAGCGTCGTGCGGAGGCCTATCGGCGGGAACGCATGGCGACCGGTCTACAAGGTGTCGAACCACTCGAAAAGCGTTCGATGATGGCGGTCGACGTGCTGTCGAGCGACACCGATCCGCAACTCCTTTCTCCGGCAACCCTGGCGGCTCCGATGAACGCCGCGGTGGCCCTGGCTGCACCTACGGATGTGAGGGTCGTTTGGTCGACCGCCGTTTCCCAGTCGGATGCACTGTCTTTCAAGTTCGGCGAGACGCCTCAGCCTGGCGATACATGGAGTGTGCTCGAAAACGGCCTGCCAATCGCGGTGAACACGCGATACTACCGGGGTCTTCAGGTCGACACGTGGGAGACCACGATCGACGCCCTGCCGTTCCAGTTCACGGACAAGACCTGGGAGGGGGCCACGAATCCCGTCATCCTGCCGACCGCGTCTGGACTGCGTGGTCTCACCGCCGGCAACAAATACGAGGTCCGTGTCTTCCGCGAGGCGGCATCGTCGACCAGCCAAGCCCTCTTCGGCCGCTTCCGTGGTGCGTCGGCGGATGGCGTGAATGAAACCCAGACTGGCACCGTTGCGCTCCTCGATCTCGATTACAATGCCGCTGCTCCATCGGGCGTGACCCTCGTCAGGGCGATGGAAGGCGAGCAGGTGGCCGCGGTCGTGCTCGACGCGGGCAAGAAGGTGACGCTACGGCTTGGCGAAGTCGGTTTTCGCACCCAGTACACGGCCGACCTGGCACTCCAGGCGGCGACGCTCAAGGTGGAGATGAACCGCACTGGCGTCGTGAAGGCGGTGGTCGCGCCAAAGCCGGGCACGAACGAGTGGACGCTCACGATCGACTCCGCTGCGCTCTCCGGAAAAAGTGGTCTCGTCTCGCTGCGGATTACGAACACGAGTCCCGGCGGACAGACGGTCGCGCCGCGGTACTTGGGTGTGATCGTCAAGGATTCCGGCGGGCAGGTGCCCGCCAAGCCGGAGTGGCTGGCGGTCGGCGCGGTTAACACCAACACGGACGATGCGCAGAAGTTCTTCCGCGGGACGGCGGCCGGCGACCCGACGGGCTTCAAGGCCTTCGACACGCAGTACATCTATCTCAACGACGGGCCGCTGAAGTCTCCGCAGGAACCGGTCACCCCCACGTCGCCCCTCGTGGACAACGCAAGGGCCTGGCGAACGAGCAGCGGCGGCTTTGACGGCAAGAAGTTGATCCAGTCGCTGCGGGAAAGCGCGAAGTTCGGAGCGGTGCCGCAGATCGTCTACTACAACCTCATGGCGCCCAACGAGAGCAGGGAGATCGCCCTGGCGAACCTGCAGAACCGGGCGTTCTTGGTGGAGTATTTCAAGGACCTGAAGTTCACGGTCGACACGATCCGGCAGTTCGCCGGCGGCACGACGGTATCGCTCATTCTGGAGCCGGACCTGCTGGCCTACATGATGCAGTCGGCCCAAGACGGGACGAGCTACAGAGATCCTTCCACGATTCAGGCGATGACGGAGGCCGCCTACGAAGCGGGTTTCCTCGCCGATCCGGGCGTTGGCAACCGTTTGCCGAATACGCTGCCGGGATTCGTCGAGGCGATCAATCGTGGCGTCCGCGAACTCTCGACCAAGACGGTGTCGGGTGTCACGCAGTCGGTGAACCTCGAATATGGCTGGAAGTTCAATCTCTGGGCCTACGCCCTGCCGGGTGGTGGCAGCGTGGCGAAGATCACCGATGTGCTTGGCTGGGACGCCGGGCGGAAGGTTGTAGAGGATGCCGCGAAAACGACCGCCGACTGGTACGTGAAGGCTGGCATTCTCACCGGGGATGCCGATAAAACGATGGACTTCATCGCGCTCGACAAATACGGCACCGACGGCGGGGCGACGGGGCCGGGCTATCCGCAGAATGGCGAGGGCTACAAGGACCCTTCCAACGCCACCTTCCTCTGGAACGCCGACCACTGGAACAACTACCTGCTCTTTGCCAAGACGCTTCACAACAAGCTCAACAATCGGCCGGTGCGGCTGTGGCAACTTCCCGTGGGGCATGTCAACGGCTCGGAATACCTGATCAACGGCCAAAAGGCCGTAGACCTCGCGAACGTGGACAAGCAATGGGAGGATTCGGCCGTCAGTTACTTCTTCGGCGATGCCTTCAGCGGATTGTCGGAGGGCCGGATCAATCCGTCGGAATCCGTCACATACTTCTTGAAGAACCAGGCGAAGGATCCGCTCGTGTCGAAGGATGCCGACGGCACGATCATCTGGGGCAGCCACATGGAGGCCGCCCGCGAGGCCGGTATCGAGTCGATCATGTTCGGCCCCGGCCTGGCGAACAGCACGCAGGGCGGCGGCTATGTGGGACCGGCGCTCGACGGCTCCTTCTGGGCTTCGAAAGCCCAGCAGTACCTGCAAAACCCAGTGCCGATTCCGCGGTCGTTTATGTCCCCAGGGATGGGTGCCAAGCTGACCGCCAGCCCCTCTCGCGCGACCCGCGTCGTCAACGGCAGTTTTCCCTCGGCGACGGTGAGCGTGTTCCGCACGGGCGACACGAGCCGCGCGCTTGTCCTGCCGGTGAAGGTGGTTGGTGGGACGGCTCGGGCTGGGTCCGACTTCCGCAAGATCCCGCTCGAGACAATGCGGGTGCGGTTTGCGGCGGGGCAGTCCTCCGCGCTGCTCGTCATACCGACGCTCCCGACCAAGACCGCCCAGCCTCAGGAGACGATCACCCTCCGGATTGGCGGGGTGAACAAGGTGCCGGCGATTCGCACGACGGTCGTGCTGGGAGCCACGTCCAAGCTCTTCACCTCGACGCCGACGACCATAGCGGGCGTCTTACGGTTGGCCAACCAGATGCGGGCGGTCGAGACGTTCTCCGACCCGAAAAACCCGGGCCGGATCATCAATCAGTTGCGGAAGAACATGTATCCGGATCCCGGCGCCACGAACGACGACAAAGGTGAGAAGTCGGGTACCAACGGCCTCGCTGCCTACCCCGGCGACGAACGCAACACGCCGGGAGCCTTCCAGGTCGATCTGGCCAACCCCGGGGTTCAGGATATCAGCAACCCGTGGATGGAGAAGTTTGGTGAATGGCAGGGGAAAGCAGCCTCGCTGAAGACCGACGGCCTGGAGACCAATACCCGCATCGCCTGGAGCAAGGCGACGCTCTCCGAGTTCTTCGGAATCGAAGTCAATGCTGCCGGCCTGATCACGAGGATGCCGGCGGCCGCCGCCGCCGTCTTCCTCCGCAACGATGCCTTGGCATTCGCCAACTCCGATGCCTGGAACCCCTCGGCGAACCCGCTCGTCGGCCAGCACATCGACAACTTCCAGCGCGAGCAACTCTCCCTCTACCTGGCGGGCCGCACGCGGAGCGACACCGGCAAAGGCGTGCAGGACCTCCGGACGGCGCCGCAACCTGTCATGGATCTGGCAGAAAAGCTGCAGTATCAGATTGCTCAGAGCTTCATGTACGGGGTCTACCAAAAGTATCAAAACCACGAGGCGTACAAGGACGTCTTCGCCGAGGCCCAAAAGATGTTTGGGGCCACGCTCAAGATCACCGCCTCGACCGCCGCCTTCGGCGTTGTCAAGGGCGACGACTTCTTGTGCCGCATGAACGGCGGGTTCGTGGTGGCCGGGGCGTACGTGCGGGGCGAGGTCGAGATGTTCAACGTTATCAGAGCCTTCGCAGACGCGGCCAAGACCGGGAAAGGCACGTGGCAGATCGACGGCGGCGAGGACGTCGGCAAGAACGTCACCTTCACGCGGGTGACCCCGGCCGGCACGCCGGCCAACGACGCCATTTTCACGGTCGACAAGACGCCGCTGAATCTCAGCGAGATTTACCCCTCGATTTTCCACTACGGCGCCGTGGTTTCGCAGGTGGCCAAAGACATCGACTGGACAGACAAGGCGGCCTGGGGCGTGAAGGACCGAAACGTGAGAGAAGGCCTTGGGTACGCGCGGCTCGGCCCAGGCGAGATGGTGACCGGCACGGCCCTGATCACGAAGCCGGGCCGTTACATGTACACGGGGCTCGATGACAGTCAGACGCTCACACTCTCGGGAGCCGGGCCGTTCTACGTCTACGGAGTACCTGGATCGGCCGGCGTGGTGATCACACCGTCTAGCTACCTCAAAAACAGTGGGGGGAGCGTGGCGGCCGGCCAGAAGATCGACATCTCCGGATACGGAATGTCGACGCCGCAGGAGGTGCTGGACGCCTCGTTCTACGGCTGGTGGAACAACGGACCGCGGATGGCCAAGGTAAACGACCCGGCCGTGCCGGCCAACACGGCGATGTCTCTCTACTTCGTGCCAGCCGCCGGCGGTGATCCCGCCAACGTGCTTGCCAATATGGATTACAAGTTTTATGACGACAGTTCGCCGTACTTCGGCTCTGCCCGCGTGGGGGTCGCGAGCGTCGACGTGCTCGGCCGCGCGACGACGGCCACAGCCTGGGCCGACAACTTCATGCTCAAGTCGCCCCCCCCCGGAAAGGGCGTGATCGACGCCTCGGCCGCGACGGGCAACGTGTTCATCGTCGCCAACGACTCGGTGGAGACGGTGAAACTCGGCAGCGGACCCACGGCAGCCATCGGCTTGCTGGCCAACAAGGGAGCGAAGACCTACGTCCTCGCTGCCGCGCCGCTCGTGGGCAGCGGACACCGACCGTTCCTTGGGCTCTTCCGGGCAGACACGATCGACGCGCGACGTGTGTCGGGAAAGCCAACGTGGTCGATCGACAACCGCGAGCAGTCGACCTTTGACAACAAGGCGCCAGCCGAAACACCGTATTCGAAGTTTGCCGCCTTTAGCCGGTACTTCGCGACGGATTCCTCCGGGAACCGGGTTGCCGAGTTTGCGGGCATGCTGAGAACCAATGACGTGACAGTTGACCCGGCTGCCGTGATCAAAGCGGCTCTGGTGACCGCGTCTGCGTTGGATTCTGGTGCATCTCTTGTACAACCTATCTCTTGGTCACAGATACGAGAGATGCCTTTTGTCGACATGTCGCTCTACCCAGAGGACGATACCAAGCTCATTGATTCCATGCGTCAAGCAATGAAGTCGGGCATTAAGTACTTTGCCCTCAGCGCCGTGAACATGGACAAGGACTTCAAGCCAGTCTTCTTGAAAAGCTACTATGAGGAACATGTCGAATATGGTTTTGACATAATGGCAACGGATGGGAGCCGATATAAAGCAGTCATGGAGTTTGTGAACAATGAGCTTCGTCCAATTGGCGGAGAGATTATCGTCTCGTTCGGGGCAGAGGCTGGCTGCAACGGCGACAAAACAGGAGTGCTCGAACCTGCCCTAAGAGTGCTACGCGCGGGCATAGAAAAGAAGTGGAGCGAGCAACAGATGGTAGACAAGCTTGCAGGGTTCTACGCGGATGTTGCCCGGAAATACTACGTCGATGCCTATGGCAGACAACGGACAGCGTTCCTCGATATGAACATCGAGGGTGGAGCCGCACAGGTCAGCGTGTTGGACGGAGAAGCCCGGAACGCAGCCATCCTTCGATCAAAGGCTCTGCGGCAGACAAGCTGGCTACTCGATGATAACCCGGGTTACAGCAACACGCTGGAAGTTTCTGCCACGCTGCCGGCTCCCGATGGCGGTTCGCCGACTCTGCCACTTGCCAACGTCGCACTTCTCGCCAACCACCTCCGAGAGCCTGTGCAGAAGATCAACATCATGGCGATGTGGCTGGGTGGCGAAGGAAATATGCTGCCCGACATCAAGGATCGCCTGACCAAAGTGCACGAGTATCTTCCCGAGAGCTGGACTCGCTGGGACAGGCTTGGTGTGATTGTCCAGCCCGGCCCGCAGGGCAGCCGATTCTTTTCGCTCGACGACCAAAAGGAACTGCAAGATTGGGCGTTTGAAAAAGGTTTGGGCACGGTAGGTTTTTGGCGAGTGAACTCCATCCCATCGCAAGAACCGGGGGGAGACCAATACGACGGAATCCAATTTGCCAAGATCCTGAGTGAATTCGATCGTCAATGAAGCCACTGGCCAGGGCACTCTCCTCGGAGCGGCGAGAGTGGTTTGCGCAGCGACTGACGGATTCACACAGGGGTCGCTTGGGCAAGTGACTGGGCGGCCTTGGCATCACCGGCTCACTGAAACGACAGAACACCGAGAACATGAGGAGTCTTGACGATGCGTCGTCCGAGGAAGCCCCGTCACACACTCCGCGTTGAGCAGCTCGAACTGCGGCAGATGTTTGCCGTCACGCTCGACAATGTGGCCCGCTCCTATCAATCCCCGATCGACACGATTCGCACGCCGCAGTTCGTCTCGCTCGGCTGGGACGATAACACCGATCCGGCGGGCATCGACTGGGTTGTCAAGGCGTTTGGCGACCGCACCGACGCCCATGGCAACCCCATCCTCACGTCGTTTTATATGAACAGCGTCGGGTTTGGCCCGGCGGCACCAACGGCCACCGCCGGTCCCCCCGGGAAAAGCGAAGGCTCGGGCCTCGACCTCGGGGCAACTCCGGCCGACCTCGTCAAAGCGTTCAAGACTATCCCGGCGGCGGGCCACGAGGTCGGCAACCACACGTTCGACCACCATGCCCAAGTGCTGGCCGACAAGGGGGGCTGGGACGGAATGGTGGCCTATCTGAGCAACCAGGCCACGGTCGAGGACTGGACGAAATTCCTCGACGACTGCAATGCCGCGTTGGCCGATCCCGGTGGTCAGGATCTGTCCGAGGTCACCGGCTACCGTTCGCCGTTCCTCGAATACGGCAAGAACCTCTTTCCTGCGCTATCCCAGATGGGATTTACCTACGACTGTTCGATCGAGGCGATCTCCAACGACTCGAAGCAGTTCCCGTTCCCCTACACGCTCGACACCGGGTCGGTCGACCACGCCGCCAGCTGGAAGGCCAATCCTGACAACCCCAACTCGTTCCAGGTGCCGAACACACCCGGGCTCTGGGAGGTACCGGCTTACGCGCTGCGGATTCCAGACCTCGTCGAGGAAAAGGCCTATGGGCTCAACGACATTGCCACGAAGATTCGTGCCGGCTGGTCTTCGATCCAGCCGACCGACGTTCACGTCACGGGGTTCGACTACAACGTCTTCCTCGGACAAGTCGACGGTCAGGGTAAGAAGACCGGTCCTGGTCTGACCGGAGCCGAGGTGCTTGGGCTGCTCAAGTACAACCTCGATATCCGGCTGGCGGGTAACCGGGCCCCGTTCTGCTTCGGTACCCACTCGCAGTACTACCTGGAGAACTGGGTCGCAGCGAACGCGCCGCAGGTGACCGTCGCCGAGATGCGGCAGACGATCACCGACTTCCTCGACTACGCCCGTTCCAAGCCCGAGGTGAGGATTGTCAGTGGACAGCAGATCGTCGACTGGATGCGGAACCCGGTCGCGATCGACGACCGGGTCTCTGTCGGCTCTCCGCAATCGGTGCCCGGCGAAGTAACGCTCAATCGTCGGGAGATCGCCCTCGACAACCTGTTCACGGGGTTCACGACCCAGGTGAAGGTCAACGACGGCCCGTGGACCCGGATCCAGGTGGACTCAACCGGCGTCGCCGCCCTCCCGCCGTTGCGCCAGGGTGCCAACACCGCCGTCTTTCGGCAGTTCGGCACCGACGGCGCACCCTCGACGCTCCGCCAGGTCCGGATCCGTTTCGACTCCGTCGCGCCTGCCCAGCCGCTCGTGGCGTTGCGTCGTGCCGGACCGGGTGGCGTCACCAGCGACCCGACGCTCAGGATGCGACGCATCGAGACCGATGCCCGGATCCAGTACTCCGTCAACAACGCGGCCTGGTCCGACGTCTACGCGCCGGCCGACGGGGCGACCATCGTCCGTCTTCGGGCACTCGACGATGCCGGGAACACTTCGCGTCCCAGCGCCCCCGTCCGCTTCACGCTCGACCGCGTCGCCGCCGCCCCGGCGGTGGCCCTCGTCAAAGACACAGGCGTGAACGACGACCAGGTAACGACCGATGGTCGGCTCCGTGTGACCGGGATCGAGCCGGGTGCCAGGGCCCAATACTCCACCGACGAGGGACGCTCCTGGAAGGGCACGTTTCAACCCACCTTCGGGCTCAACGAGGTTTTGGTCCGTCAGCGCGACCGGGCCGGGAACTATTCCGACGCCACAGATTTCTCATTCACGAAGGTGTTTGCCTCGGGCACGCTGGATCTGAAGCAAGTCCGGTTGTATGTCAACAACTTGACCCATCCCGCCTTCGCGGCGAGCGGGAAGGTCGGCATCATGAGAGCTGGCCCGGAGTCAGTAGGGCAGAGGTGGTTCTTAATCGATCCCGACTCTTCCGGAAGAGGGACTGTAGGCATGGTGCCACTCGTACACGCTGAAGAAACAACGGAGGGCGATCTGCGAAAGGGTTTTACATTCCTGGTCGGCCCACAGCTCGATACAGAGGGTCCTTCGCCCGAAAATTTTGGCCTCATCCAATTTACTGCCGGTTTTCGCAGCGATAACACCTTTGTTCTCAGGGAGAAGTACAAAGGCACCGGTGACATGACCGTCGGGCAGACGAAAGAGTTCGACTACGAATGGACCGACGAGAAGTTTCGGATCCGCTTCGACCGGGTCAGGTTCACAACCGACGGGGCGCCGTTCGTGATGCTGACCGTGAAGGGTTTCATGTGACCGCCGGTCGAAAGGTGCAGCGCGGGGCGGAGTAGCCCGGCCGTTGGAAAAATGCACCGTACAACTGTGCAGCGATGTCGGACTTTTCTTCACCGGACAGGATCGCTTGGAAGTGCTGCTCGACGGCCGCGTGAATCCCGGTGCCAAACACAAGGGCCGCCGAGACAGACTCCTCAGGCAGGCGTCGATGTACCGGAACTTGTATTTCAGCGGGTAGGTCCGGAACGTCGAGATAGCCGACCAACTCACGTAGTCCCGCCCGGTGAGTTTCTTCGCGATCTCGTTGGCTGGGTTCGTGCTGCGCGGCTCCATCACCGGCAGCAGTTCAGTTCCTGCGATCATCGGGCACCTCCATTCATGGCGTAGTCTCCGTTGCCATTGGTGCCGGGGCTTGCAGTCGGCTCATCGCCCTTCAGTTCGTCGATGAGGTTGCTCGCCTGTCGGATGCCCAGTTCGTCTGCCGTGGTGTGACCTGCCCCCATGAATGACGCCAGTTTCTAAGTTAGGTTTTTGCCCTCCAACAGACCAGCCCTGTGCGGTTGCCGAGGCGTAGCCGAGGCGACCGCACAGGGCTGCCGCGCCTCGGGAGCCGGGGGGCGATACCCCAGCGCACTGTGCGGCCGGACAGTGTTGTAGTGCTGCCTCCATCTCTCGATGAGCACCTTGGCCTCGAGCAGCGTGTCGAACGCTTCCCGTGCCAGCAGCTCGTCTCGGAGCTTGCCGTTGAAGCTTTCCACGTAACCGTTCTCCCACGGTGAACCCGGCTCGATGAACAACGTCTTCACGCCCACTCGCCCCAGCCACTCTCGGACGCTCTTGGCCGTGAACTCGCTCCCGTTGTCGCTGCGGATGTGTTCCGGAACACCCCTGTGAACGAACAGGTCACTCAGCCGCTCGAGAACGTCTTCACTCGTGAGCCTCTTGGCGACATCGATCGCCAGGCACTCACGAGTGAACTCGTCCACGATCGTCAGCATCCGGATCGGGCGACCATCCGAGGTGCGGTCGGCGACGAAGTCATAGCTCCAGACATGGTCGCGATGGGTCGGCCGCAGCCTGATGCACGACCCATCATTGAACCACAGCCGCCTTCGCTTGGGCTGCTTTTTAGGCACCTTCAGCCCCTCATCGCGCCAGATCCGCTCCACCCGCTTGTGGTTCACCCGCCATCCCTCCCAGTGCAATAAGGCCGTAATTCTGCGGTATCCGTAGCGGCCATACTCGCAGGCCAGCCACACGATCCGTGTCACAAGACGGGGCTCATCATCTGGAACATGCCGCTGCCGTCGCTGCGTGTTCCGATGCTGACCAAGCACGAGACATGCCCGGCGTTCGCTCAGTCGATCACGGCCAAGAGCATCTCTGACATGCTCGACCGCTCGCCGCCGCTTCGCCGGGCTCAGAAGTTTCCCGATGCAGCCTCTCGAAGGATTGCCTTGTCGAGTTCCGCATCAGCGAGGAGCCGCTTCAGTCGAGCGTTCTCCTTCTCAAGGTCTTTCAGCCGCTTCGCTTGGTCGATCCGCAGCCCACCGAACTTCTTCTTCCATCGGTAGTAGGTCTGCTCCGTCACGCCGATCTTCTTGACCGCCTCCAGGACGGTCTTGCCCCTCCCCACCTCAACCTCGACCTCTCGAAGCTCAGGTGTGATCTGCTCAGCCAGTTCCTTCTTTCCGCGTGGCATTGGTTGCCTCCCTTGGTTTGCTCCATCCCCAGATTCTCTCTCTGGGAGCGGTGCCGTTTAAGGGGGGCAGGTCAGGGCAGAGCCACTATGAAGACGACGTCTCAGCGTCGCTATGCGGCGTGACAGCCACCGGTCAGCACGCCGAGAACGAGAGCCCATCCGAATTCAATCGGAGCCGCCAGGCCCGTCGCCCAGGGTGATCCGCACCACCTCCCGTTCCCCGCGGAGGTAGAGATGGTTCGCAACAAACGCCGGATGGGAATACACAGTGGCGTGCTTCACGTTCCGTCTATCGGGCAGCACGTCGAGGCGGGAGACGATCTTGAATCCCGTGCGATCGGCGGCGACGAGCGTGAGTTCGCCGCCATCGCCGACAGCGAGGAGCGTCCTTTCGCCACCGATCAACGCGACATACTTGCCATACGAGTCATCGGTCCCGGTCCAGGCCGCGCGCAGCGCATTTCTCGCATCGAGGCATGTGAGGCCATCTCCGGAGCCAAACAGCAGGTTGTTGACGATCACGGGCGTCGCCATGTCAGGTAATAGATCGTTGCATTCCGCATCTGGGCGGGGTGAAGGGAGTCCCTGGGCATTGAAAGGGTATGTCCTTGTTCCCGACCGCTCACTGGATATCACGAGACGTTCACCATACACAAGGGGCGTAGGTACGTTGAACTCGTCATGGGACTCGGGCTTGATTGTCCATAGCCGTTTTCCTGTGGCCACATCCCAGCCGCCGAGTGACTCGCGGTCATGCCCGACGATCTGCCGCGTGCCGCCGAGTGTGGCGACGATCAACGAACTGTAGCCGGCTGCAGCGCCTGGGGATCGCCATAATTCAGTGCCCGTCAATGGATCGAGTGCGACCAAGGAGGCGTCCCTCGAACCCGGTGTGACGATCAGCCGACCATCTGCGATCAGAGGCGAGGCACAATAGCCCCACGCTGACAGCCGGTCCTTGTTGACGCCGAAGTCGGCGCGAAGATGTCGCGACCACACTTCGCTGCCCGACCGAATGTCCACGCATTTCACATCCCCAAACGCGCCGCACAGGTAGACGCGATCCTGCTCGATCAATGGCGTGGCTCGCGGCGCATTTCCATAGTCAAGCTCCGTGCGGTCAGGGAATGGTTTCGTGGCGTAGGACAGCTGCCACACTTCATCCCCCGTCTCGGCGTCGAGACATCGCCAGACATCCTGCGTGTCTGTGGCGTCACGGTCGCCAAAAACGACGTGGGCGTCCGTCGCGGCGAGGCCCCCCAATCCAGACCGCTGCAGCGGATGCACCCAGTCGTGGTCAGCGCGAGCCGGCAGGCGGTCTGGCAGGTGGGGCGCGATTCCCCGGCGGTGAGGGCCCCGCCACCCGCACCATTCATCACGATCACCATCGAAGCCCGTCACGAAGCCATCGGTCGATTCGAGCTTTTTGCACAGCGCCTCGTCGCCAGCGACCAAACGCAGAGCCTCCGCGACCGCCTTCCGCATCTCGAACGATAGTGCCTCGGTGACAAATGCGCATACGAACGGAACCTCGGCTGTCTCGCCAACGACCCGGATTGAACCCGCGGGCACGTTGCCGCAGCCCGCTAAGAGCGGCTCGGCGTAACTCGAGATGACTGCCGCCAGTTTGCTTTCGGGCGGCGAGTCGAGCAGTCGTGCCGCGGCCTCGCTGCACGATGGGGCGTCGTCAAGCCGTTGCGCAACCTCAGCGGTAGCCGCTTGAAACGCAGCCAGCGCGGCGGCGTGCTTTTCCGCGTGTTCCTCGGAACCGGTGATAAGCGTGTAGCCGACAAGATCGTCGAGCGCAATGGCCGGGTCGCTGTCCCGCACGATAAACAGGCCACGTTGCGAGGTGTCGCCAGTCTTGTCGGTCAGCGCAGCGATCATTTGCACTTGAATCTGTGCGTCAGTTGCATCCGATCGCACGACGGAATGCTTGCCGATCACGATATGGGGTCGCGGCAGTCCGGTGGCCTTCACGCCGGTCTCGAGTGATTCGCCATACCCCACTTTTACGGGTCGTCCGATTCGTTTCTCAAGATACGCAGCCAGGGCGTCGTAATCACGCTGCGCATAGCCTTTGACGCACGGACACGAAAGTGCCAATGCGAGAGGATCCATGATGACGAGCGAGAGTGGCTCTTTTGCATAGAGTTCTCGCGCAGAAACGATTGTGAATACGCTCGCGCACAGGAGAAGAACTAGCGATCGCTCGATCCGTGCGATATGCCTCATGATCATTCCTTTTCCCCCATGACGCATGGGCCTACATCAGGGCGTCCGGCCGGGGCCTGCCATTACCACGATATGGTTGCGCGTGATGTCGAGCATGTAGACACGTTCCCCGTTCGGACTCACGGCAATGGCGACCTTCTTGCAGCCAGGAACGAGTTCCACCTGCCCCACCAATTCAATGAAGGTGCCATTGGGATGGAAACGCTGGATTCGGCCAGTTCCCGACTCGGCCGTATAAACAGATTTAGCAGGACCGATGGCGACGTTCATGGGGTTGCAGCAACCGCCGAAGCCCAACCCTCCGGCTCGGTCATGTGATCCCCATTCATTCACTCCCTGGCCATTCCTGTCGAACCTCCGCACCTTGTGCCGGGTGTTCTCAGCGACGAACACGCCCTCGTCACTCGCCTGTACGTCCATCTGACCGCAGCAACCGGATAGACCCTCGACGATCTTTTGTCCCTTGTCGAACTCGTTGCTTGTCCTCCAGATATCGAAGCCCCTGCCGACCGTTGATGCGCACGCCACGAACACGTCCTTTGAGGTGGCGGAGACAGATACCACCTTGAGTTGGCTGGCAGTGGCTGCGGCCTGCTGCGTCTGCGCGCTCGCTGCTGCCTGGTTCTGTTGCATAGGTCCTTCGATCGCCTCGATGTTATTTTTCACCGAGCGTTGCAGCCGTGCGACTAATTCAAGCTCCTGTTTCTTTTCCTTTTGCTCGTCGGTGCTGGACGCCGGCCGTGCCTGGACCTGGCGTTCGCGTTTCTGGAGGTCTTCGAGTCTCTTACGAAAAGTCTTCAATTTGGTTGCCTGAGCACGACTAGCTTTGGAAGCAGCAGCGTTTTGTCCGCCAGCCTGTGGCTGAGCAGCCGCCACAGCGTTGACGACTCCCGTCACCTGCGGGGCCGGGCGATCGAGCAGGATTTTCCCCGTGCCGTCGAGTTTCAGCAGTCTGCCCTGCCCAGCGATCAACACAGATCCGTCGGCGCTTGTGTTGACCGCCTCAGGAAGGACCGGCAGCGGCCATTGGGCGAGGCGTTTGCCCATCTTGTCGAAAACGCGGATCTCCCCGGATTGCCCGCCGACGCCGGCGAGCACTCGTTCCTGGGCATCGAGCGAGAAGGTCAGCAAGCGGGCGGAATCATTTGCATCGGAAACGACGCTGATGAGGGAGGCCTGCTTGTGAGTTCCGCCTCCTGCCGGCGTAGGTGTCTGTTCGGCCGACTTTCGGATGTATTCCTGGTCGCCATTGGAGAGCCATTTCAGCGGCACACGAATGCCCTGACCATCCTTGAGCTTTAGGTGCACCCAGTTCCCCTCGAGTTTCTCGAGGGATCCCTCCTTGGTGACAGCACCCGATTGGTCAGTCCACGTGCGGTTCTCTGCATAAACGGACAATTGTTGGAACGTCCAATAAATTCCGAGCAGAGTCCCAACGGCGGTGATAGTGGCACGAGGCCGTCTCATTGCTGCGTTGCGCTTCCTTGCTTGCTGAGGTCGTCGTCCTGAATAACGGCAGAGACTTGCTGGAAGAACTCGTCACCGCCTTCACCCAGTGCCGCGACGGAGTCCTTCAGGAGCTTGCCCGCCCCCTTCGAGTCGCCAGACCGTGCCTTTGCCAAGGCTCCGTAGATGCCGATGCGGCCCTGTACCTTGTTACGACCTTCCTTGTCACGACCACTCACCTCAACCCCGCTCTCGTATGCGCCTTCAAGCACGGCGGGGGTAACCGCCCCGTCGAATGACTGCTCCGCCATGCTGCGAAGCTCCGCAAACCATGTATCCGAAACGGCGTCAATCATCACTACCCGGATGCCGATAGATTGGCCCCGCGACTTTGCCTCATTCTTGGGCGTGTATTGACTCGAGGACTGCCAATGCCAGATCGAATACTGCTGCCATAGAGCATTTTTGGCTGAGTTCCAGCCACCAGCGGGCACGGCAGGGCAGGTTGCTTTGCTTGACGTGAATTCCCCCGACTGAGGTACGTTAGAGCGATCCGACACAGCGTTGGGCACGAAAGATACCCATTCCTGCACGTTCTCGTTCAATCCCTTGACACCCCAAGCCGTTTCATTGGCTTGGTCGACTGCTTGCACCGCGTCTTTGGTTTTCAGAAATGCACGGAGTAAAGGAGATCGCAGTTTGTCGGCTTTCTTAAGGTTCTTGTCCTCCAACAATGCTATCATCGCCTCTTCCGTGCCGTCGAATGCCGCGAAGGCCTCCTTATACTTTGCGTAAGCATCGGGATCTTTTTTCGATAGGAACTCTTTGTAGTTTGTGAACGTCTCAATTGGCAACGCATCAGGATCTGCCGGCCAGTCAGCAAAGTGCCTCCTCCCAGACGTGCCGCGACAAACATACTGCCATTCGAAATGGGCAGGCATCCGGAACTGGTAGGTTGAGAAGCCAGAAGCACGGCCCGTGGCTTTTTGAAATCGCTCGTAAGACTGCTCCAACTGGCCACAGAACGCGTCTGCGTCCGAGGGCACAATGCCGTAAATTGGCAATTGATCGTTGCCGAATTGTTCCTTCTCCGCCGCGGATCTTTCCTCCAAGAGCCGCTTGTCATTATCAGTGAGAGGCGATCCATCGGAGATCTCTTTTGGCGTGCCAATCACGTCGAGTACGTTCGCCTTGGCATGCTCGAAAGCGTCCTGTCCGGCGATACCCCGATACTGCTTTTGGGAAATCTCCGTTTCACTGATCCAGAATCCCTCGACCATATCCTGCGGAGATCCCGTTGGTTGGTCAGGGTCGCCATCTTTCATCATGCCGGCCGGGCACCAGCGAAATGCGATCGTGGACTCTTCGTTATCAGGGCCGACAAATCGCATTTCTTTGCGTTCTCCCGCATCTGGATCGCCGTTGGCCGCGACTACCGTGGTGTCTACACGGCTGTCACAGGGCAGCAATAGGAAGCAAAGCAGCGCAAGCGGCCGCATGCTATGGAGGCCAGAACACAGGAGTGGGAACGTGCGAGATGGTGTGGTCATTTCGTCATTTCGCCTGTGCAGCAGCGATGCCACTGTCCTTGAGCACAATAACCGGGCGGAAGCCAATCTGATCGGTACCCTTGTTCTGAAAGAGAAATCGACGCATCGGCAGTTCGCAGTTGGCAGTCGGATCTGCAAAGGATCCACCACGAAAAGTACGGCTCGGGTTCGGGTCAGCCTTGCTGGTGGCCAAGGCCTTTCCAACCACGTCATCTGCCCATGGGGAATACACTCGTTCCGGCTTGCCATCAGCCGCTTTCACCAGGGACTCATGCAGATCTTGGTCATACCGATCGAGGCACCATTCCGACAGGTTTCCGGCAAAATCAAACTGCCGTCGCCATGAGCAGTCTTTATTTTTTGTCGGATCGGTCGCGACCGGTCCTCCAGCACCGGATTGGGCGTTCCCAAAGAATGAACCGGGGTTGTTCGCAGCGGTTGCCCAGGGCAGTAAGCCGCCTTGGCCACCACGAGCCGCGTATTCCCACTCGATTTCCGTGGGCAGTCGCACGACGCAACCTGCTGGTTCAAGATCCTCGGCGGTGTTCTGAAAGGCTTGGCAGAACTCGGACGCCTCCAGCCAGCTGACGTTTCTCTTCGGCAGATTGCGTTTTCCCGGGTCAGTTGCTTCCTTGGCTACGGCTGTTGTATCGTCAGCGCCCTTGGTGGGTATCTGGCACGCTTCCCACTGTGCGTTGGTAATTTCGCGGTCGAGCATGAAAAACCCTCTGCTCATACGTATCGGGCACAGGGGCGAGGCGTTGAGGAAGGCATTCGGATTCCCTGTAGCGCGAATCACCCTGTCCTGATCCTCAGACGGATAGCCGAACAGAAAGGTTCCTGCGGGGATGTAGATAAAGATAAACTCCACTTCGCCGATCTGGCACCGCCATTCTCCTGCTTCGACCGCGTCGAGGAGGATCACCGGTTTTTCATGGGGCGGGAACTGTTTCAGTAAGCGGTCAAACTTATCGATTAGTTGTCCAAGCTTTGCCTCGTCCGGCCCCGCGTCTACTGGTTCTTGATCGCCTGGGCTGCTCGCCGTGGTGCCAGGCTTTGCAGGAGTAGTTGCAGACTTCGCGTTATTGGTAGGGGAGCCCTTCTTCAGCGGAGCGTTCCTCGCTTTGTCGGGTGCGTCACCGCCTTCAGCTGCCGGACTCCTGGCCGATGCGGCGGCTTGCGATGATCCAGTCGATTCAGCGGGTACGTCCTCTTTAACAGCGGATTTCTGCGGCTTTGATTCAGCCGTAGGCGGTGCGGATGCCTGGGGGGCCGCGCTTGCGGGTGGAAGTTGCGACGCGTTGGCGAATAGCAGCCAGCCCGTGTTTAGCAGGGTCAGCGCTAAGGCAGTGAAGGCGATAGCCATAAGAAAAACCTTTTCGTTCCGTGTCCATGGAGAGTGCTCTGCCGACGGTGGCGAGCTGAGGGAATGTTCACCCGATGCCGGCGCGGGGGGTATGGGCCGCTGTCTGGCAGGCTCTTGTTTTTGAGGCAAAGCCGTTGAAGACGTGTTTGAGACGTAATCAATGGTGGCCGCGCGCGTGTGGTCAGACGCCGAACCTGAACCGTGATTATTTGGGGGCTTCAAAATATCCCTCACTTGCGTCCAGCGACTATTTGGTTTGGAGGGATCACGGACCCAGTCAGACTCGCACAGTTCCTTTTTCTGCAGTTGCTTCTTCACCTCCTCAATCGTGAATATTCCGCACGTCTTGTCTTCACCATCTTTTCTAACCTCAAGTTGAGCAGGTGTTGCCATGGGTTTACTCTAGCTGCGGGACTACTTCGTCCACCGTGTCCAGACGGAGTGTGACCCCTGATCTAGCCGCCCCTGCTCTGGATGATGGCGTCGAACGGATCCAGTCGGCTTGCCTTGATTGCCGGAATCAGGGAGCCGAGCACGCTGCAGCCCACCGTAGCTGCAAGGAACGCGCGATCCTGCCAAAGGTCGAGTTTCGCCAGCGCGATCGGCTTGAGGCGCAGCAGCGTCATCCACCAGTTCGGCTCTGCATGCGTAACGTGCTGAACGGCCGGGTTCCATGAGAGAAACTCACAGAAACCCCAGCCGAAAATCGCTGCGATCCCAGCCGCGCATACACCAATGATGGCGGCCCTCAGCATCACCATGTATGAGACGGCCGGAGAAGATACGCCCATGATTCGCATGATTCCGATGGTCTTGCTTTTACGGTCGGTCGAATCGATGAGCACGATCGAAACCGTGATGATTCCAAAGAGCAAGACACCCCACATCACGATCTGGACGAGCAGGGCGAGCGAGGCGTCTTGGTCGTGGATCTCCTTGATTCGCGTGAATTCAGATGTCACACCGTATCCTTGCCCCCGTAACGCTTCGACGACGGATGGTACGTCGTCGATCGACGTGGCATAGATTCGAAGTTTGTCATAGTTGGGGGGGATAGGCACAGGCGGAAACGTCTTTGTTTCTGGATCAAAGAGGGCCTCGCCGCGGTCCGCCGCGTCAAGGTGCGCCAGTAGGGGCGCAGGCACGACAGCCAGGGGGATTGCGTTCATGACCGCCTCGACCGGTTCCGTGTTCGACGCAGCAGGATCGCTGCCCGGGTCGGTGGGGACTGGTGGCAAGACCGTGAGCGTCGCTGAGACGTTCGGTGATAGTGTCAACGCCGCATCGGGTCGTTCGGAAGCAGAAGCCGAACCGGGAAACTTTACCGAGAACTCAGCCGGAGCCCGACCAGCATCGGTGATGAAGGCCAGCGATGGTTCGCGAAACTCACCGCGTAACCAGCGACGCTCGGGAAAAGAAAGGCCCAGAAGAAGGTGGGAAGACCCGTCTATCTCCCTCGTGACAGGCTCATTCCAAGGAAGCGCGATATCGTCTTCAGCCAGCGTAAGTGCTGCCACATCCGATGGTGATAGCGCCAGCCGTCTAGGCCGGCCTTCCTTAGTCTGCCGTGCCATGACTCGATAGACCTTGAGTCTGTCGGCAAAGCCGTCTTTGAGCAGTCGGCCAAGTAGAGCCACGTCGGACAGCGTCGCGGGAAGAACATCCAGGGCCCGATCCGACAGTGTCTTCATATCCTCGGGCCGAAGGTCATCGTTGGTCCGGCAGAAAACCAGATAGCCTGCGTAACGATCCGCAGCGGACATGCCCGCGAATGCTGGCAACGCCCATCGCTTGACGGCATTGCCCCGCACGTATCGCTCAATGTCTTCGATTGCCGACAGATGCACGTACCCTACGTTGCCACCGGCGCTGCTCGCGTCGAACATGCCCGAGACCGTGAAAGGCACGATGCCCGACTCAACCTTTCCCGCGTGCCTCCTCCGCAGGACGACATCGATGCGATCGCCTGGCAAAAGGCCGAGTTTGTCGGCGAGCGCCCGTGACAGAACGACCGTATCGGCCTGCTCCTGCGGACTTGACACGCCCAGTTCCTGAAGCATCGGATCCCCGGGCAACGTTGCGTATACCGTGGCCTCGTGGCCGCCCTCTGCCAGCCCTGCCTTTCGCAGCAAAACAGGCCGGAACGCCTCGGGAAGCACAATCTCTACCTTCGGAAGATCACGGCGAAAATCCGCCAGGTGACCCGATTCGAGCATCCGCCCATTTTGGGCTGCATGCGCGATGACCTGTCGGCCCGTAACGCTCTTAACAAGGTCTTCCCGTAGTTGTGCGACGTGGCCTCGCTTGAGCGCGCCGAGGATCAGTATCGGCAGGCAGATACCGGCCACGATCACCACGTGCAGCAGAAAAGATCGCCGCAGTCGCCACAGATCGAGCACAACGAGCCAGTGGTAGTAGAGCCAGCGTTCGATTGATTCCATAAAATTCAGTTGCCGTCTTGAGCTTACCTAGGCCACCCGGTCCTCCACGCTGCTCACCCACCCCTCTACGCCGTCTCCCTCCATGTTGATGATTCGCGTCGAGAACTCCTCGGCGAGATCATTGTCGTGCGTGATCATCACGATCGTCGTTGTGCCGCCGGACTCATGCTGAAGTTTGCGCATGGTGCTCAGCGCCTGGTGAGCCGTACGGACGTGGAGAAACGCCGTTGGCTCGTCCAGAAAGACGATTGCTGGACTGTGGGCGATGGCACGGGCGATGGTGACCTTCTGTTGCTGTCCGCCGGAGATGTTGTCGATCCGATTCCGCTTTTTTTCCACAAGGTCGAATTCGTTGAGCAGCAACTGCACCCGTTCCCGGACCTTCGATCGTGGCCAGCCATTGAATCGCAGCGACAGTCCGATTGTTTCTGCGACGTTCAGGGCGGATAGCAGTTCGAGTTGTTGGGGGCAGAATCCGAAATGCTGTCTCCGGATGTCACCCATGCGGCCGTTTCCCCGAGGACTGGCCCATACGTTCTTAAGATCGTATTCCCGTGGACTCAAAACAGGGTTCGCACGCTCGCCGGTGGCCCTGCCGCCACGGCCTTCGGCAATCCGAAGTCGAAACATGCTCATGTCCGACAGATTCGTCGGACGCCGCAGCAGTGCGAGCACCGTCATGAGCGTGGTTTTGCCACAGCCATTCGGGCCTCGAATGGTCACGAAGCCGCCCTGCGGGATGCGCAGTGGTTCGCGAACGCGGACGGTGAATCCCCCACTGCCAGCATTCGTGCGAAAGACCTGCTCGAGCCCGCCTATTTCAAGAACGCACTCGTTTACGACATTTCGTATCACCGCCGAGTCTTCGGCAGGGGATTCCACCGGGTTATTCACGGCAGCTCCTCGACGCGCAGAGGCCTGAATAGGAGATCGTCGGACCTGTCGGTGCCGTCGTCCAACTGCATCCAGGTGTCATCGGGAAGATCGACAATCTCAGCAGCGGTACGCTTCGTATTCTCGAGTTTCGCGAGCCATTCGGTGAATGCGTCGTCCGGCATGGCGGCCAGTTCCTGAATGCTGATTTCAAGGGCATCAGACTTCAGCGGCAACTCACTGATCACCGCCTTGAGGGAGACCCCCTTGTCGAACTGGGTTCCCTTCTCGCCAGCGGCCGTCAGAGCGATGGCCGTCTGCAACGTATTCATGACGATGGCCACGTCGCCGCGTTCCCCTGCATCGTTCGACTGCTTGAGTGAGTCGTAGAGAAAGCCGAGCACGCTGCTGAGTCGCTTGATGTCGCTCTTGGAGACGAAGACCTTCTTCGTTGCCACAAGATTTCCACCAGCATCTCTGTCGGAAGCAGTACCCTGTCGCACCGGACGTATGTCATTGGCAGCAACCTGATTGGCAAATGTGTACATCTGCTCGGCGATCGCCGAGGTATCAGTGTTGGCGGCGGCAACGACTGCAGACATATTCCCTGACTTCACTCCGCTAAGCGCTTGTAAGCCTGTTTTATAAAACGCGACCATATCTGCGACACACTTCGCTTTCTCGGCAGTGTTGTTCGGGTCAAGGTCGGCGAAGAAGCCGGGGGCACGGCCTTGGTTTTGTGCGATCTGCTGAAACTGTTCCTTGCACAGTTGGTCTTCGGCCGGGTCGTTGTTGTTGGGTTGCTTGGCACGCACGGCATTAAACGTGAGTGAGGCGAGATTGCTCGCCGCTTCGCTCCCGGATTGATTGCGCGCAGCCTCCAGAACGGCTTCGATCGTCTTGCCGGTGGTGTTCTTAGCGCCAGTGAGATGCGCGGACGCGTCACCGATCAGCATCACGTGCTTGAACGCCATGGCGTTCCAACCCATGTCGGGTCCGATGGCAGCAGTAAGGCCAGCGAGCACATCCTCTGGGACTTCTTCGCTTCCGAGAGTCGCCGCACGCAATGGCTCGAGTTTCTGCTGAAAGGTCGTAGCATCAGAAAGTTTGCAAATGATCTCAAAGGGCTTGAGGCCAGCTGTGGAATCCTGATAGGCGACAAGGCCGAACCGGGTGGCTTGCCGCACCTCCGGATTCACCTGCTTTATCGCGTCAACGCACTGCTTGACCACATCCTTCGTCGCCTCAATCAATGGCGTCATGCTGGCGGTCGTGTCGATCACAAAGACTAGATCGACAGAGGTCTCTTTCAGATCCTTCGCGGACAGCTCCTCCTGCGCAACGGGGCCAGCGCCGGCCTGCTTTGGCGGTTTGCCAAGAAAGAAGGCGACTTTAAACTTGTCGTCCTGCGCGGTGTCGTCGAGGATCGCAACCATTGCACGCCGCCCGCCGCTCTTGCCACCGCTTTTCCCCTTGAACGTGGCTTTGTCAGGCTTGCCATTGCTCACGAAATCAACCGTAAATTTTGGCGCGTTGTCATTCTCCGGCGTGCGGGGCTCGAGCATGAACCGAGTGAGCCACGGGTAGAAAGGCTCTTCTTCTTTTTGGGTGTCTGTATTGAGGACCTTGGAACTCTTGATCCAGCCTCGCTCTTTTCCATTCGCGTAACCGATTCGCACCCAGCCGTTCTGAATCTCCGTCTTCGAGGCCTTGGCATCATCCGAGGGCCACAGTTGGAAATAAATCTCGAACGGCTTCAGCGTCTCCGTGGTCGCGCCATCTGGCTTGTCATAGAGCGGCACGTCGGTAGCGACGATGAGTTTTTTGTGGATGCCCGCATGGGCTTCGTCTCGGATCAGATCCTCTTTGCCGGCCGCCATGACGACTGTGCCGGCGGCTAGGAAGCTCATGAACACGGCTAGTCGTAGGGCCAAGTTGATCTGAGTGCGACGGATCCTGCAGGTCATACGAATCTCCCTATGTGAAAAATCCAAGAACACTTTTGTTTCGTAACCGAATGGTGTCAGCTAGCAGGTGCAGCCCGCGGTGTTGTAGCGGCGGAACCACGATCAAGTTTTAGGACAGCGATTCTCGCTCTAGCGCGCACGCGATAAAGACTATCGAGGTTGTCAGTAGCGATTGCTCTGCCGTAGAGCGTGATGGCCTCGCGTACGTGCCCGAGCCGATCTTCGACAACGCCGTCAAAATAAAGTCTGTCGGCGTCTGTGAACGCACCGTTAGCCTGGCCGTTCGTGATTACCCGCTTCAAATCAGTGAGTTTATCGGTCGCCTGCTTTTCATTTTTCTGGTTAGCCGCTTCTGCGGCAGCCTCCACAGCATTTGCAAGCTCAATCTCCACCCAGAGGCGCCACAGGTCACGGTTGTCGCGATACAGACGTACCGCTTTCTGCAGTTCCTTGACGGCTTCGTCATAGCGGCCTTGGGCGCGGAGTTGACGCACCTGCGCAAGATAGGAGTCCGCCCCAGCAAATCGCTGTTCGGACTGCTGCAATAACGTCACAAACGCAGGGTAGCGATTGGCGAGCCACGGAGTGGTGGCTTGTTTCGCCTCCGCGATGGCACGCCGCCCAAAGTCGAGCAAGGCCTTGCCATTGCCAGTTGGCCCATCGGAGAGCCCGAGCGAGAGAGCGTACGCCTCGAGCGCACGTCCAACGGCATAGCTAGCCATTGGCGATTTGGTGCGTTGGATAACCCGCTCAAGAACGTTTGCCGTCAGTGCAGCCTCGAGCGGTTGCTCGGCATTCGTTTTCAACGCCTCGGGGTCCACGCGGCGGATAGCCTTCTCGAGAGCTTCCTTCCCACGGCCAGCTTCGACGTCGGCAAGGACGGCGAATACACTCATGAAATCTTCGAGGTATCGCTCGACCTCGTAGGTGTCGCTATCGTTGAACAGTCTCGCCGCGTCGGGGAGCTGATCTTTGTCGGCGGCCTGGGACCGAAGCCGTACGAGGCCGTCTTCCAGGAATCGGGCCGACTCCTCCGGTGCGCCGAATTGCAGCGACACGGTGCCGTCTAGTAGCGAGACCATCGAACGACGTAGCCGTTGCTCGTAGCTGACGGATTGCTGTCCCGCGTCGAGTGGTCGATCACGGAGCGCAGCGACGAGCGGCGCTCCCATCACCTTAAGATCTGCTGGACTGCCCGCGAGCTTCGATCTTTCATCAAGCACGCCAGCGAATGATGCAATCGCATCATCCTGAAACTCTGGGATGGTAGCGGTTGCGAGATATCCCAGAGCAAGGCGGCATGCCACGAGCGCCTCCTGCAGGTCGAGCGGCTGCCCGGGCTGGGCAAGCTCCCCCTCCAGCACCTTATGGGCCGTTTTACAGAGCGCGTACGACTCGGCAGCGCGTGACTGACGGTCTTTGTTGTCGGCCAGGAGAATCTCTCCGTAGGCCGAGGCAAGGGACTGGAACGATTCGCAGACGGCTTTGTCCACAGCCTGAAGTTTTGCCGCAGCGGCCCGCAACTGGTCGGCCACTTCGCCGCATCGGTCGGCATATTTCTGTCGAGTAGCCTTGTCGAGGTCTTCGAGCCCGAGGGCGGTAGCCGACACGATCGCGTTGATGGCAACCCGTCCGCGGCATACAGCGAATTGTGGATTAGAGCTGTCGATAACGGCTGCCTGTGACGCTGCATCAAGCACGTCGAGGACCGTTTGTTTATCTCCACCATCGCGGCAGACGGCGGCAGCCCACTCCACCCACACCGCTAAATCATCGTGGCGATGGATACCTGCCTGCAGTGTCGCACGGGCTGCCTTCAGAGTGCCCGAATCTGTTTCTGCACGAGCCTGCTGAATGATCGTCTGTGGATCATCGATCCAATTCAGCCGCCGGTCGATCTCTTCAGCCAAGAGGTCCTTGGTTTTATCGCGTGCTTTCTTGAGAAAAGATTTCGCGGTTCCAAATGCTTTCTTGGCAGTGTCGCGGGCCGCCTTGTCGGCGGGATTTTCGTTCAGCAGGAGATCCGCCTGTTCCTCATGGAGAATTCCCGCAGAGTACAGTCCGAGGGCGTTGTCTGGGTCACCCTCTTCGCCGTTCTCTAGCCCTGTCGCCACATCCTGCAGCGAAGCGGAGACAGTTTTCTCGTCGAGAGCCTTGTTAGACTGCGTCGCAATTCGGTATCGCGTGATTCCCCGCAGGATATGCGACTCCGAGGAAAGACGCGGCGTGAAAGGGCTTTCTTCGTTGTAGACGAGCTCTTCATCGGGATTCTTGTCATTCACCACGTTAGGCGGCTTTGTCAGCAGGTAGAAGTCCTTGCTCTCATCGACAGCCTTCTGGATATCGCGAAGCTGAGCCAGAGATTCGTCGATGCCTGTGAGCGCCCGCGGTTCATCATTGGTGAGCTGGGCAGACATGGCGGACGCGAAATCTCCGGCCATGTCGCGATACGCAAGCACAATCCGCTGGAGTTTCTCGACGCGTTCCCGCTCGCGGTTGGCCGACTCGATGCTTTTCTCACGAATCTTTGCCTGCCGGAACCGTACGACGTCGAATCGCACTGCAAGGGGACGATTCTCCGACAGATCGCGGTCCTTCGTAGGGTCATCCTTGAGTTCGCGTTCCACCTCGGCGAGCATCTGTATCCCGGCTGAAAATGCTTCATTGGCATCGGAATAAGACTGTTCCTCCGGCCTAGAGGCCAGTTCGCCAAATAGAATCAAAGCGGTCAGGAGTTTGATCTTGTTTTCCAGGGTCGCATCCTGCTCGAACTCGGATCGGGCTTCCGTCACCAGAGTCGTCAACGCTTTCTGTGATTTGGAATGCTCTGGTTGTGGGGCGGCACCCCCTGCCTCAAGTACGGCCATGGCAGACAAAACGAACGTGTTCTCGAACAGGCTGATCCACGATGTGGCCCCTGATCTCGACGGAGCAACTGGTGCGACGGCATCGGCCAGGCAAGCGAAGAAAGCAGCTTGCTCAAAAGCACCGCTGCTCTCAGCCGCGCGAGTAAACCGCAACGATGCTTCTGAAGGTCGGTTCTGTTGCTCTGCGATGACGCCGAGGAACGCTTCGATCGTGGCGGCATCAACGGGATCGGTGGGGGCGGCGAATGGCGACGCCACCCTCCGACTGACTGCGAGGGCGGATGCTGCCTGCTTCCAGTCGTTACGAGACAGAGACGCGCGGGCCTCGGAAAGGACGGATTTCTGTAGCGAAAGCGAGGAACCCTGCTGTGGCAGAGGACGCAAGGCAAGATCATCTGGGGGGGTGATGCCACCACGAACAAGAAAGCCTGCAGCGAATGCCGCCGCGACAATGCTGGCGTAAATGAAGAGTTTGTTCATGGAACGGACCGTACCGAACGCGCCGGAGTCGATGATCACAACGATTCTTTAGCAGCTCCCGCTGGCTGCGGGGTCGGTTGTGCACCAGCACGACCACGGATGCGATTCCGCTCCGACTCAGTGCGCAGTTCAGGAGAAAGTCGCGCCGGTAGCGTGAAATCCTGCCGCGGATTGTAGGTGGGGCGGCCGCGGCGATGCGACTCAAGCCAGAGTCGCTGTTCGCCTTGGACGTTTTGGAGTTCGCGTGAGATATCCGAGCGGTAAAAATCCGACCGCATGGACTCCAATCGCGCGCCCCTTTGCGCATCAATGGCCGCTTCGGATTCGTTCCCCAAACTTCTCAGCGCAATGGCTCGAAAGTAGAAAAATACGGGTGTATTCGCATCGAGTTGAATCGCCCGCGTGAAATGGTCGGCAGCTGTCTGGAAGTCGCTTATTCCCAGCGAAGACAGGCCGTTGCCGTAGTGAGACCTTGCGGCGCCCGGATAGACTGACTTCGGACGATCCAGGCTTCGCCACGCCGCATCACGAAGTTGACGAAATGCTCTGTCTTTCGCGTCGGGATCGTTCCACTCGTCGCTTGCCATCAGGGCATCGATGCCTCTGAGCGTGTCGAGCAGGGCCTCCTCTTGGTTCTCAAGCCGCTTTGACCAGATCTCTGCTCGCGAGTAATAAGGCTCGGGATCACGCTGTTTAAGCTTTTCCCCGTCACGAATCGCTCCTTGGACCTCGCGCCAAGACTGCGCCTCCGTGGGGGGCAGGTAGGGCTCCTGCTGAGATTCAGAGCCTCGATTTCCGCGTTTTTCAGAGGGCGTGGCCCCGAGGGCCCCATGCCCTTCGGCACTCCAGTGGCAGGCCAAAACTGCGAGCAATAGACAAAAAAGATGACGGGAGACAGTTTCGCGGGCACTCACGGGGAGTTGCTGCGGCCATCGGCCGCAATCGTCACGGTTTCTCTGGCAGTATTGTCGCATTATGAGCCTCTGCATCCGGGCCGACGGTCCCTGACATCCCAGCCTCGAAGGGGCTGGACGCCCCCGCCTAGGATACCCCACATGAGGCGGGTGTCAAACTTGGGGGGAAGGCAGTCCGCGAGAAGGCCTGGCAGCATGGAATGAAGGCGGATTCCCGATGAATCGCCGACGGTTTGATGTGTCGTCGCGTGGAAAGATCCCGCGCGAGGGGGGCGGCAAGGTCTTTGGTCGACTACCCCGGCCGTTCGAGGAAAAGCAGTTGCCGGTACGTGTGGCTTGTATTCATCAGGTGGCCCGTAGCCCCATAATCGTATTCGGCGATGCGACGGCGCGGCGGACCTCCTAGAAACGTGTCGCTGAGGCAATTGACTCACAGAATCGAGCTATACCCATGAAATCCAAGCCGCTCTTAATCGCCCTGCTAGCGATCTTCGCCATCGCATCAGAGACGTTTGGAAACGATCTTTTTCGGCGAGTCGCTGAGATGGTGAACGACGAGCGACAGAAATTGGGACTGAAGCGGCTCGCCTATAACGGCAAGCTTGAACAAGCCGCTCTATCGCAAGCCCGCTGGATGGCCGACGTGCAGAAAATGGAGCACCTTCGTGGAGAAAAGCCTCCGGAAGGGTTCGACGCGTTTCTCAATAGCGATCACCATCATGCCACGAGGATCCTGAAGACCGGCTACTTCAAATGGCAGGATCTGTTTGAGGTCTCAAGAGATGGAAATGTGGGCCACATCCACCCAAAAGCTGATGCCGATGAAAGGGCAAGTGAAATCATCGCGTACGCCAGTCGCGGGGCGGGATCCATCCAGAAACAACTCCCAATTGTTGTTCCGGGGTGGATGAAAAGCCCTGGACACAGAGCAGTAATTGTGAAGACATGCTGGAAGGATATCGGAGGAGCCTTTGCAACGGCTCGAGATACCAGCACCTATTACTGCATCACTTTCGGCCAGCCCGTTGATTAGAGGGGCTCGACGTTCTTAACGCTCAGCAGCTTAATCGTAGGTCACAACTGCGGGAGTGAGGGCGTTGTTTGCCGATGCAGGGATGCCGAGCCGCTTCACTCTCGCTGGAAATCCAAGTCGACGGTGGTGCGAGGTGTTCGTGTTGTGGGATCGGGGTCGAGAAACGGCACATTCCAGATCACGCCAGATTGGAAAAGCAGCATCTCATTCGTGTCGCGGACAGTGACGAAAAGATCAGGGCAAGTCTCTCCGAGGGAGTCAAGGTCGTTCGCCTTGTTGAGATCGAAGACAAATTCCACCGTAC
>Ga0247836_1002196_pt1 | contig 29092 bp, 27 predicted proteins | sample LaCruzMarch2015__4_FD_187116 | JGI IMG/M metagenome (GOLD analysis project Ga0247836, IMG submission 187116) | Freshwater microbial communities from meromictic Lake La Cruz, Castile-La Mancha, Spain - LaCruzMarch2015_14m | ecosystem: Environmental > Aquatic > Freshwater > Lake | place: Spain... | reverse complement strand
GATGACCGTGCTGCCGGGCCGGACCGCCTGCCTGCGGTGCCTGATTCCAGATCCGCCCGCCCCCGGCGTGATGCCGACCTGCGACACCGCGGGCATCATCGGGCCGGCGGCATTCGTCGTCGGGGCAGTCGAAGCGGCCGAGGCGATGAAGCTGCTCGTGGGGGCGGTCGATTGCGTGGGCAACCGGCTCCTGGCATGTGATCTGTGGGACTGGGGCTGGCGGTCGATCGATCTCTCGATACTCGCCGAACACGGCTGCCCCACCTGTCGCTCGGGTGATTTTCCCTGGCTCGAAGGACGCATGGGCACGCAGGCGGCGGCGCTCTGCGGTCGCGACGCGGTGCAGATTGCCGCTTCCGGTCGTGGCGATATCGATCTGGTTTTGCTTGAGTCCAAGCTCGGCTTTCTGGGGGCGGTGACTGCGAATCGCTGGCTTGTCCGCGCCCAGGTGGAGCAGGGAATTCAGTTATCGGTCTTTGCCGATGGGCGGGCGATCGTCGCGGGGACCCGGGACGAGTCGAAGGCCCGGGCGATCGTCGCCCGCTACGTCGGGGCGTGATGAGCCCAGCCGGTCAGGCCAGCCGCCGGTGGCTGCTTCCATGATCTTCTGCTCGGTAGCCTCGGCCCGGGAAAATTCTGCCGTCAGCTGGCCCTCGGCAAGCACGATGATCCTGTCGGCGAGCGTGAGCAGTTCTGGCAGCTCGCTCGACGTGAGGATCACGCCGAGGCCCGCGCGGCAGAGCCGATCGATGAGCGCATACAACTCGGCCTTCGCCCCCACGTCGATGCCGCGAGTCGGGTCATCGAGGAGGAGCAGTCGGGGCTGCGTGAGCAGCCAGCGGCTGATGATGCACTTCTGCTGGTTGCCGCCCGAGAGCCCCATGATCGAGGCATGCACGCCCGGTGTTTTCACCCCCGTCTCACGAACCGGCGCCGCCACCAGTTCTTCCTCACGCCGTCGCGAGAGCAGCCCACCGCGTGTGGCTTCGTGGAGGCTGCAGAGGCTCACGTTGCCGGCCACGTCGAGATCGGGAAACAGTCCGAGACGCTTGCGGTCTTCCGTGACCATCGCGATCCGGGCGGCGCAGGCCTCGCGCGGGTGCCCAAAGCGGACCGGCTTCCCATCCAGCCGGATCTCCCCCGTCCACGTCGGCTCGCCGGCGCCGAAGATCGTCTCCAGCAGTTCGGTGCGGCCGGCACCCATCAGGCCGGCGACGCCCAGAATCTCCCCCGCCTGGAGTTCAAAGGAGATGTCCGACAGCCGATAGCCCCGAGGGTGCTCCGGCCATGGCAGCGTGAGGCGTCGGACCTCGAGCAGTTTCGCCCCGCGGGTGCGGGTCTGGCGGCATTCCTGATCGGCAAGCTCGCGTCCGACCATCCAGCCGGTGATCTCTCGGGGCGTCGTATCGGCCCGGGCGACGGTGCGGACATGCCGGCCGTCACGGAGCACGGTGATCCGGTCCGCCAGCCGGAAGACCTCGTCCATCTTGTGAGAGATGTAGAGGATCGTCGTGCCCCCTGCGAGCAGCCGACGAATCGTGCGTTCGAGTCGCGCCGACTCCGACTCGGTGAGGGCGCTGGTTGGTTCGTCCATGACCACGATCGACGCCTGGAGCGACAGGGCCTTGGCGATTTCCACGAGTTGCTGATCGCCCACCCGCAGGCTGCCGGTCCGCGTTGCCGGCGACACCTGGCACTCGAGTGAGGCCAGCAGCCGGCCACATGCATCGTGCATGGCGGGATCGTCGAGCAGCCCGAGCGAGGTCCGTGTTTCCCTGCCGAGAAACACGTTGGCAGCCACGGAGAGATCCTCGACGAGCGCCAGTTCCTGGTGGATGATCGCGATCCCCGCACGTTCGGCGGCGCGGGTGCCCGAAAATCTCACCGGCCGGCCGCCGATCTCGAGATCGCCCTCATCAGGCTGGTAGACGCCCGAGAGAATTTTCATCAGCGTGCTCTTGCCGGCGCCGTTTTCGCCGCAGATGGCGTGGAGTTCGCCGCGGCCGACTTCGAGTGTCACGTCGGCCAGGGCAACGACCCCTGGGAACCGTTTTGTGATGCCGCGCATGACGACCGCCGCCGGGCGTGGGCTGCCTGTCGCGGATGGATCGGTGAGACCAGTCATGTTCGCTCGTGCGTGCATCAACAGCCCAATCGGCCGGTCAGGGAGTCCGTCGTGATTCCCAGAACCGCACGAACCCCAGCAGGAGGGCCGCTCCTGCAGCGGACGCCATGCCCGCCCGGCCGCCTGCGGTCATCGATACGATGCCGCCACAGAGCACCGCGAGCGTCGGGATTGCGCACAATCCGAGCCCGCCGGGCAGCAGGCGGCGGCCGCCCTTGGCGAGTTGTCCCAACTGGGCAAGCGTGACAGCGATCACCACGACGATGCCGACGATCAATCCTTCGTAGACGTCGGCGCCGGTCTTGATGATCTTCGAAACCGCGTCGATCACGACCCGCAGGAAGATCGCTCCGAGCACGGTGCCGGGCACCGTGCCCACTCCGCCCGCCAGAGAACAGCCCCCCACCACGGCCGCGGCGATGGCGTTGAGTTCGTGGCCGCGTCCCTGGTTGACCGGTGCCGCCACCGATTCGTTGGCCATGTAGAAGAGCCCCGCCAGGGACGCCGTCATGGCGCCGAAGCAGTAGGCGAACCATTTGACGTTGTCGGTGCGGATGCCTGCGAGCCTCGCGGCCTGTTCGTTGCCTCCGAGGGCATGGAGATGCCGGCCCAGAACCGTCCGCGTGAGGAGGATCCAGGTCACGATCGCCAGCACGCCAAACACCGCAACCGGAATCCAGACATTGTCGCGGACCGTCTTGAAGAACGGATCCGAGATGTTGATCAAGGCGCTCTTCGTGGGAGTCAGCGCCGCCGTGCTGCTTTCGCAGAGGGCCCTCGCGAGACTCCGCAGGCCCACGAGCGTGGCCAGCGTGGCGATGAAGGGGGGCAGTCGAACGGCGGTGATCAGCCAGGCATGGAGCGTGCCGACGAGGAACCCGGCCAGTAGGCTGGCGGCACAGCCGACGGCCACCGCGACGCCGCCGACCGGCTTGAAGCCCATCATCTGGGCGGGGGCCAGTGCCAGCATCGTCGTGGCGCAGACGGTTCCCGACAGGGCGATCATCGAACCGGCCGAGAGATCGATCCCTCCGGCAATGATCACCACCGTCGCGCCGAGGGCGAAGATTCCAAGAAGCGCCGTGTTGCGGGCGATGTCGCGGACGCTCTCCAGTGGGCGAAACCAGTAGCTGTGGTTGGCATCCACGAAGGCCGTCAATGCGATCGCAATCACGATTGCCAGCACCAGCGCCCATTCGCCCGGGCGAAGGAGAAACGTCGACTTGGCGGTGTCCGGTTGCGGCATAGAGGAACTCCGGCGGGGCGTCTGGCAGGCGGGTGCCTGTCTGGCACGGGCTCTGGTATTGGCTGAGAGACCTGCCACTGAGAATCGCGTCAGGAACTCGACAGGCCATACGTGGCAAGCCATGCGCGGAATGCCGGCAGGGGCATCACCTCAACGCTCACGCCGCCAGCCTTGCCCTCACCGACGGCATTCGCATCGAGCGGCGATCCGGCTTCGGGCACGATCAGCCTCAGCCCCGTGGTGTAGATGTCGCCATCGGGCTCACCCCGCCGTGGAAACATCTCCTTGACCGTCGTCTCGTCGCCGGCATGCATGGCCCGCAGCAGGCGGACTGTTTGGATGCCCATTTCAAAAGGATTCTGCACGACCATGGCATCGATCTTTCCTTCGGCCATGTGGTTCAAGGCGGCGGCCTGGGCGTCGAACGTGACGATCGTCAGCCGGTCGCGGACCCCCCGTTCCTGAGTCACCTCTGCGATGGCCGGTGCGTTGTAGGCCCAGATACCCACAAGCGCGACGAGGTCGGGGTGGTTCACCAGTGCCGTGCGGACGTTGTCGCGGGCCTTGGAGAGGTCCATCTCGTCGCTCATGCGATCGACCTCCTTGTAGCCTCCGCCAACCGACTCCCTGAAGCCATTCATCCGCGTCCGTGCGTTGTCGTTGTCGGTAAAGCCCGCGAACTGCACGTAGCCACCGGAGGTCTTGCCGCGGCTCTCGAGCAGCCGGCGAGCGGTCGTGCCGAGCAACCGCCCCCCCTCGACGTTGTCGGTGCCGATGAAAAACGGCCGGGCATCACGAAAGGTCTCCCGGTTCACGTCGCCGTCGACCGTGATCACCTTCACCCCCTTCGCGGCGAGGTTTTTCATTTCCTCCACGATGGCGGCGTTCTCTGCCTGGATCACCGAGATGGCCACGCCGGCAACGTCGGACTGGCTGCCGAGCTGTCGCAGTTTTTCGATCTGTCCCTGTGCCGTGCCGTTGTTCTTCTCCATCACAACGCGGAGCCCCTGTGACTCGATGCCGAATCGCTTGGCGCCCTCGACTAAGCCGGCGTTGCAGGCGTCCCAGAAGGGATCATCACCGTTGGTGATAAAGATCAGCCGCCGGGGGCTGGACGAGCCACCGCTGCCCGCCCCTGACGGAGTGCCCGCTGCCGTCGGGGTGGCGTTGGTGGCACGCTGCTCGGAGCAGCCCGAGATGGCAAGGCAGGTGCAGAGCAAAACCGCGATGCAGTCACGGCGACGAAGGGGCGAGGGTCGGTTTCGCATGGGCAAGCTCCGGAATCGTGAACGCGACAGAACACCAGATTCGTTGAGACGAAAGTGCTCCACAGGCTATTTCTTAGCACCGCTTAGGAATGGCGGTTGTGAGGCGGTCAATAGCGTAGTCCATTCCTCCGCACATGCACCAGTGGCTGTTCCTCCGGGCCGGTGCCGGCCGCGAGCACGCGGGCGAGGATGATGACATGGTCGCCGGTCTGGCCGCCGCCCCCACCGGTCTGCGATACGGCTTGGCATTCGAGCCACGCGATCGCGTCGGAGAGCACGGCGTTGCCAGTGGTGGTGTGTTCGATGCGGAGACCATCGAACAGGTTGTCTCCCGGGCTGGCCGGGCGACCGAAGCGTGATACCAGCGGCCGCTGCGACTCTCCCAGCACGTTGACCACGAAGGGGCTGCACTGATCGATCGCAGTGAGCAGATCCCTCGAGGTGCCAACCGCGATGGTGATCAACGGCGGTGCAAACCCGCCCTGCATGATCCAGCTTGCGAGCATGCCGCGGTCGGTGGCGGCGGAATCCTCTGGCTGCTCCTTGGCCCGCCAGGTGACGACAAACAGACCGCTCGGGATGCGGCCGATGGCGGCGGCAATCGCATCGGCGGCGGCATCAGCGACGGGCGGTTCATTCTGGGGGGATGGCTGTGGCTGCGTCATGGTGGTTGTGGTGTGAAGTGGCGATGGCTGGGAGTTTCAGAAACTCGCGGTTTTGCCCCGTTTTCCCCGTCGGCAGGTCCGGCCGCTGCCGCGGTGCAGCAAGTCGTTCCGGGGCGATTCCTACGCTGGCGCAACCGCTGTCGCGTTGCCGATCAATCTGGGGCTACCACCCGCGAGGCAATAGAGTGTCGCAGTGGTGGCCATGGACTGCAACCCTCGGAGGGTTGTCGGGTTTCGCGCCGCCTGTTGCTCTTTCCCACGCTGTAGACTTCATGCCGATCGACCACCACACACCGCCGGAGGTTTCGCGGGGCGATACCCGTCCGGGTGCGGTGCTGCGGCGTGGCGTGACGGCTTTCGTGGTGGCCTCTGCGTCGATCTTGGTGGCGCCGATCCTGTTGGCAGCGTCGGCCGCGGCGCAATCGGGCGCTGAATCAGACCTGTATTCCATTCCTGCGCCGTTGCAGGAGTCTGTTCCGGGAGTTCAGCCGGGAGTTCAGCCGGGAGTTCAGCCGGGCAGCCAGCAACCGTTTCAGCCCATGGCACCTATGCGGCCGAGTGGGCCGGTCGTGCTCGATATGACCTACGAAGAAATGCAGGGTGGTGCAGAATACGAACTCGTGCCCGGTGCTGGTTTTCCCGAAGAGTTCGTCGATCTCTGGGCGCCGCGGCCGTGGTCATGGCAGATCATGCCCAATAACCTGATCTATACGAGCTATCTCGCGGGTCCAAAAGAGCCGCGACTTGCCTCCGTCTGGTACGACGACACGGCGCCCGATCCTTTTGATCCAGCGATCAAGAACGGCTGGATGTGGGACATGACGGCCGGCGCCCGGGTGTCGCTGCTCCGCTATGGATCCGATCCCGTGCTCCATCCGCAGGGCATCGAACTGCAGGTCGAGGGCGCCGCGTTCGTCCGGCTCGATCAGCAGGACGAAGTCGACCTCCGATCTTCTGACTATCGATTCGGCATCCCGCTCGTATTCGGCATCGGTCGCTGGCAGACGAAGCTCGCCTACTACCACCTGAGCGCCCACCTCGGTGACGAGTCGATGCTCAAGCATCAGTCCTTTCCGCGGGTCAATTACCTGCGCGATGCGATGGTGTGGGGCAATTCCTACTACCTGCTCGACTGGATGCGGATCTACGGTGACGTGGGCTATTCCTTCCACAACAGCGGCGGCTCGGAACCGTGGGAGTTTCAGGCCGGTGTGGAGCTTATCCAGGCGAGGCCGACCGGTCCACGTGGTGCCCCGTTCTTCGCGATCAACGGGATGTCGCGTCAGGAGCTCAACTGGGGGGGCAATGTCTGCGTGCAGACCGGCTGGGCCTGGCGTGGCCGACGCAGCGAGCGGCTCATGCGCGTCGGCTTCGAATACCTCAATGGCTCCGACCCGCAGTATGAGTTCGTATTCTACAACCAAAACCGCTGCGGCATCGGGATGTGGTATGACTTTTAGCCATGCCACTGCTTGCCATCGAGACCACCTGCGACGAGACCGCTGCCGCGATCATCACGCGTGATCGCACGGTGCTGTCGAGCGTCGTCGCCAGTCAGGAACTGCTCCATGCGCGGTGGCGCGGCGTCGTGCCGGAGTTGGCGTCACGGGCCCACGTCGAACGGATCATCCCCGTGATCGACGAGGCGGTCGTGCGGGCGGGCGTGAAACGGGCCGACCTCGCCGCCGTGGCCGTCGCGGTGAGGCCGGGGCTCGTCGGCTCGCTCCTGGTAGGCCTGACGGCTGGCAAAGCGATCGCGGCCGCCCTCGACATTCCCATCGTGGGCTATGACCACGTCGCGGCCCATCTCTACGCCTGCCGGCTCGCGCACGGCGAACGGATGCGCTACCCATGCGTCGGGCTCGTGGCCAGCGGTGGTCATACGTCGCTGTTTCTCGTCCGCGGGCCGACCGATCTGGAGCGGCTGGGCGGCACGATCGACGACGCGGCGGGAGAAGCCTTCGATAAGGCCGCGAGCGTGCTGGGGCTCGGCTATCCGGGTGGGCCACGGATCGAGGCCGCCGCCGTTGGCGGCAATCCAAAGGCGCATCGGCTGCCGCGGCCGCTAATGAACGATCGCGATCGGCTCGACCTTAGCTTCAGCGGTCTGAAGACGGCGCTGCGTTATCTGGTGCAGCCGCCGGGATCGCCGGCTGATCTTCCGCCGCCGCAGGGGCAGGCCCTCGCCGACCTCGCCGCGTCGTTTCAGCAGGCTGCGATCGATTCGATTCTGGCAAAGCTGGAGCTGGCCATCGAACGCACCGGCTGCCGTCTGCTCGCGATCGGCGGCGGCGTGACGGCCAACACGCTCCTGCGTGAATCGGTGGAGCGGCTGGGGAGAAGGCGTGGCATCGAGGTGCTCATCCCGCCCCGGGAGTTGTGCACCGACAACGCCGCCATGGGTGCGATCGGTTGGGAGCGGCTCGAACGCGGCGAGAACGACGGCGCGGAGCTTGATGTTCTACCCGGCACCGACCGTTCCGCTGCCCACCGAAAATCGGCGTAGTCTGCCGGGGTGCGCGGAAGGATGCGCGCCGGGGCTATGTGGCCGCGAGTTTGTAACGTGCGGAATCGGTGCCGGGGCTATGTGGCCGTGAGTTTTTAACTTGCGGAATCGGTGCCCTATGTGGCCGCGAGTTTTTAACTTGCGGAATCGGTGCCCGCCATACGGACAAGTTAAAAACTTGCCGCCACGGGAGGGGAGACACGGACAAGTTGAAAACTTGCCGCCACGGGAGGGGAGACACGGACAAGTTAAAAACTTGCCGCCACGGGAGAGGAAGACACGGACAAGTTGAAAACTTGCCGCCACGGGAGAGGGAAACACGGACAAGTTAAAAACTTGCCGCCACGGGCGGGAGGGGGGAGCTTCTGTTTCCTGGCCGTGGGGGGTGACCCTGCGGGCGGTCAGAACGACGAGAACTGTTCGAACTCGTCGTACTGCCTGTGCTCGAGGTTGACGAACCGGGTGAAGTCGTGCTGCCAGAGGAGTTTGATGTCGCCGATCGGACCATTTCGCTGCTTGGCGATGATGATCTCCGCCTGTCCCTTCACCCGCTCCCGGTCTTCGTCGGTCGTCTGATAGTACTCCTCCCGGTGCACGAACATCACCACGTCGGCATCCTGCTCGATGGCCCCTGATTCCCGAAGATGGTTGAGCCGGGGCCGGTTGTCTCTTGATTGCTCCGCCTGGCGGTTGAGCTGCGCCAGGCAGAGCACCGGAATGTCGAGTTCGCGAGACATCGTCTTGAGACGGCGGGCGATTTTCGCCACCTGCTCCTGCCGGGGATCCCTCGGATTATCGGGCTCGATGAGCTGGAGGTAGTCGATCACGATCAGCGAGAGCCCCTGTTTCCGTTTGAGACGGCGGGCCACGGCGGCGATCTCGGTCAGCGTGCGGCCGGGGGTGTCGTCGATATAGAGTGGCGAGGAGCTGATCTCGGCCGATTTCTGCACCAGCCGGCGACGGTCTTCCTGTGAAATGGTGCCGTTCCGGAGCCGGTGGCCGTTCACCTGGGCGGATGAACAGAGCAACCGGTCCGCCAGCTCAAGGCAGGCCATTTCGAGGCTCACAAACAGGGCGGGCTGCTTGGCCCCGATGGCAACGTGCTCGGCGATGTTCATCGCGAAGGCCGTTTTTCCCATACTGGGGCGGGCGGCCAGAATGATCAGCTCCGAGTTGTGGAGGCCTCCGCAGAGCGAGTCGAGTTCCGTGAAGCCCGTCTCCACGCCCCCCATCGCATGCTCGTGCTTCATCCGCGCGTCCATGCGGATCATCACCTCCTCCAGCACTGCTTCGATCGGCCTTGCCTCCGCCGAACTGCGGTGCTCGAGGATCTGGAAGATTTTGGCCTCGGCGCGGGCCACCAGTTCCCGCGGCTCGTCGGAGGCGTCGTAGGCGTCCCGCAGAATGTCGGTGCTCGCGTCGATCAGGGAGCGGAGCATCGCCTTGTCGCGGACGATCTGGGCGTAGTAGGTGGCATGCGCGGCGTGTGGCACCGACTGCACGATGTCGGTCAGCGAGCCCACTCCGCCCACGCGGTCGAGATCGCCCTGCGTGCGGAGCTTATCCAGCACGATCGTGATATCGATCCGTTTTCCGGAGTCGTGCAGTTCGAGCAGGTGCCGGTAGAGCACCTGATGGGCCTCGTCGGCGAAGTCATCCGGCCGGACAATCAGGGCGATATCGTCGCAGACATCGGGCTTCAGCAGGATGCTGCCCAGCACTGCCCGCTCGGCATCGACGTTGGCCGGCCGTTCCCGGGATTCAAGCGCCGCGACAGGCTCCTGCCGGCCGCCTCCAGCATCGTCGTTCCGTCGACGCCTGTCAGACGGCCGCTGCCCAGAGTTATTTTTGCCGGAAGAGTCGCGGCGTGACGAATCCCGTGCCGCGGCGTCGCGCGATGCAGCCATTCAACAGCCTCCCTGAAACTGGCCCAAGAAGAGCTGGCCCAAGAAGAGCTGGCCAAAGAACAGCTCGCCAAAGAACAGCTGGCCAAAGAACATTTGGCCTGACGACAGCAAACGGCCCCCAAACGACATGTCTGACCACATGTCTGACGGCAGCCACATCCAGCGGAAGAGCCCCGACGAATTACTTCGCGGTGCTCTCGCTGCTCGACGGCACCACCCAGACCTTCAGATCGCCTTCCACTTCGGCCGCGAGCCGAACGCGAACGGTATACAGACCGACTTCCTTGAGCGGACCCTGCAGAATGATCTGGTCGGCAGTGACCATCAGATCCTGCTGCTTGAGCGATCGGGAAATCTCTGGCGCTCCCACCGAACCGTAAAGGTGGCCTTCGTCGTTGGCATTGGCCTCGATCGTAACGCTCGTCCGCACAAGTTCGGCGAGCACACTGCGAAGTCCTGCCAGCCGCTCGCGGGCGATCTCCTCGAGTTTGGCCCGGTGCTTTTCGACCATCCGCTTGTGATGCTCGGTAGCAACCGTCGCCAGCCCCTGCGGTATCAGGTAATTGTAGGCGAAGCCGCGTTTGACCTCGACCACTTCGCCCTGCTTGCCGAGGTGCTCGACGTTGTGAACCAGCAGCAATTCAATTCCGCCCCGCTTCCCCTTGGGAAGCCGCGAAGCGGCGGCAAGACGGACGGTCGGCAGATCTCGAACGGGCATGATCAGACTCCTGCAAAAAGTGTGGCTGGGTGTGGTTGGTTGTCGTGTGATCGGAGCTACCGATGAAGGCTACAGGCGGAGCAGCAGGTGAAAGCAGGGCGAGGGTTCAAGAACATGGGCCGCTACTGACGAGTTTTACGCATGGGCTTCGCGATGAAGCCCTGATTCAGACCTGATTCAGAACGGAATGTCATCATCACCACCGCCACTATGGTCGGCACCGGCACCCGCGCCGATATCGCCACGCTGATGGTCGCTTGAATCGTGTGTGTGATCAATGCCACCACCAATATCATACCCGCCGCTTTGGTCGTATTCATCGCCGCCCGCGGCCGTCGGGCCACTGCGGCCTGGGCTGGCCGGACGGGCTCTGCCTCGGGGGGCATCACCTGAGCGGGCCTCACCTGAGCGGGCCTCACCTGAGCGAGCACCAAGCAGTTGCATCCGGTCGCACACAACGCGGAGTTTCGAGTTTTTCTTGCCGTCTTTTTCCCACGTGTCGAGTTTGAGCCGGCCATCGATCAGGAGCGGGGAGCCCTTGGTGACATATTCGCCGGCAATCTCGGCGGTACGCCCCCAGAGCGTGACATCGACGAAGGTCGTCTCCTCGACCCATTCACCCGTTGCCGTCTTTCGACGGTCATTCACGGCCAAACCGATATCCGTGACCGCCGTCCCATTGGCGATATAGCGGAGTTCTGGGTCCCGGGTCACGTTGCCAAGCAGAATCACTTTATTAAAGCTCGCCATGACGCACGTCTCCTTTGCCTGTGGTGTCCTTCGTTACTGAACGGCTGTACAATGCTGCTGGCAGGATAGCTTTTGCCTGCTGTCATTGCAAGCGGCCGAATGTCGGAAACCAAAGGTCTTCTGCGGGCCAAACGCAACCCCGCCCTGTTCACTCTCCGTGGTCGGTCCCGGCGGCAGCGGCCACAGCGTCAGCGGTCGGTCCCGCAACGACGGCCGGTGCCGGTCGCCGCACGACTTCGCCCGCCAGAGCATGTTGCACAAGTGCATCCGCAATCCGTGGATCAACCCACAGGACGAGTTTCCGAATGATGTCGTCGGTGATCTCGCACTGACGCTCGAGCGGCGACAGGCCGCTGCCATCCATCTCGAAATAGGTCAGCCAGTAAACGCCCTTCTTGTGGCCGTTGATCGGGTAGGCCAGTTTGCGTTCGTCCCACAGCCGAGCCGCAAGAATCGTGCCCCCGTGCTGCGTGATCATATCGGCCACCTGTTGGGCCGAGCCCGCGGGATCGCGGGAGTATTTCGAAGGATCGAGGATAAACATTCCCTCATACACCGGCATGACATGGACTCCAAAAGGTCGTGGATACGTGTTGGGACTTAAGTGTTGGAAAGTGGCTTGTGTTCGTATCGAAGGGGGACGATCGACGGAAGGGATCAGCTACAGGAAAGAGGTTGAAAGCATTGATGATGTCGGAGCAATGATCAGGAAAGCATCGGGCCATCGCCGACGGTTGACCGCCGCTAGTTGTACCGGTTCATGGCCGCCTGGATGCCCAGTGCCAACCACTCCTCCGCGGCGTCAGCGGCTTTTTCCAACAGAGAATCCACAGCTTCCCGCTCCGACTTGGCAAACTTTCCGAGGACAAAATCGGCCGATTTCCAGCCGGCAGGCATCGGGCCGATGCCGACCCGGAGCCGGGGGATCGCCGTGCAGCCCAGTCGTACAAGCACGTCAGCGAGGCCGTTTTGGCCGCCGGCTGAACCGCTCGGGCGGAGTCGGATCGTATCGGTTGAGAGTTGGAAGTCATCGCAGATCACAAGAATGTCTTGATCATCAATTTTGTAGAAGTCGCGGGCGGCCAGAACGCTTGTACCACTGAGATTCATCCACGTCAGAGGCCAGAGCAATAGCACCGGGCACCCTCGCAGCGTGGCCTGGGCCGTTTCGCCCTGAAAACGAGCACGTTGAACGGGGGAACCGGCCCGCCGGGCGAGGATTTGCAGCACGTCGAAGCCGACGTTGTGGCGAGTGCCTTCGTAGCCGCGTCCCGGGTTGCCAAGGCCAACCAAGAGTTTCACGTGTGGTTGCCGGGAAGCATCGGCCGCGGTTCAAACCGCATGCCATCAAGACTTACCCGTTTCGGCCTCTCCTTCCTCGGTCGGCTTGCGGCCAATCAGTTCGGGTTCAACGCCCCCCAGGGCCGCGTCCTCGCCCTTCTCAACGGCAACCGTGCAGGTCACGACCGCATCTTCACCGTCGACCAGAGCCTTGGCCCCGGCCGGCAGTTCCAGATCATGCACCTTGATCACACCGCCGATGTTGAGTTTGCCGACAGCGACATGAATCTTCTCAGGCACGGCGTTAGCCGTGCATTCAAGCTCAATTTCGTGAAGAATCAGGCTGACAACGCCTCCAGCCCGATGGCCCGGGCATTCGCCCTTCATGTCGATGGGCACCTTGACCTTCACCCGGTCGCTCGCGCTGACACGCAGGAAATCGATGTGGACCGGTTCGACGCCGTATGTGTCCCACTGCAGTTCGCGAATCAGGGCGCCGGTCTTCACCGCCCCCTTCAGTTCAACGATCCGGCTCCCGTGGCGGACCGCAGCCTGAACGGCCTCGCGGGTGGCGACGAGGTCGATACATTTCTCGCCGTGGCCATACAGAATGGCCGGCACAAGGCCGTCGCGGCGCAATTTGCGGCTCGCTCGGCTGCCCTTGACGGTACGAAGCTTGACTTCAACAGAATCGCTCATGAAAACTCCTCTTGGGAAGCGTGCCATTTTGCCATGCGGCCGCCGTTCCGCAAGCCGAGTTCACTCTCTCCCGCGATAGCGGTGTTTTGCGGGCAAAAGCAGGGCTGCCGACAGCTTTTTTGGCTGCCGAGCCTGAGTTGCCGAGCCTAAGTTGCCGACTGGGCGTGTGCCGGGCCACGGCCGGCCCGCTACTGAAACATCATGCTGACCGACTCATTGCGGTGGATCCGCTTGATCGCCTGGCCCAGCAGGCTGGCGACTGAGAGCACGGTAATGTTGGGTAGCGATTTCTCCGGCGGCAGCGGGATCGAATCGGTGATGATGATGCCGGCGAACGGTGCCGCCTTGAGCCGCTCGATCGCGGGGCCGACGAGCAGTCCGTGGGTGGCGGCGGCATAGATGGCCTTTGCGCCATGCCGATGGACCACTTCGGCCGCCGAACAGATCGAGCCGGCCGTGCTGATCATGTCGTCGAACATAAGGGCGATTTTCCCCGACACGTCGGCCCCGATGACATTCGTGCTCTTGGTCGTGTCGGCGGAAAGCCGCCGTTTGTCGACGATCGCCAGCGGCACGTTGAGGTGGCCGGCATGCCCGACGGCCCGCTTGATGCCTCCGGCGTCTGCGCTGACGACCACCAGTTCGTCGTGTGGCAGGTCCATCGACTGCAGGTGGTTGTTGAGCACGGGAGCCGCGTAAAGATGGTCCACGGGCACGTCGAAAAAGCCCTGGATCTGGGCGGCGTGCAGGTCCATGGCCAGCACGCGGTCGGCGCCGGCCCGTGTGATCAGGTTGGCAACGAGTTTGGCTGTGATCGGCACCCGTCCGGCGTCCTTGCGATCCTGGCGGGCGTAGCCGAAGTAAGGGATCACGGCGGTGAGCCGATAAGAGCTCGCCCGCTTGAAGCTGTCGATCATGACGAGCAGCTCCATCAGGTTTTCGTTCACCGGCGGGCAGGTGGGCTGCACGATGAAGACGTCGCGGCCGCGGACGTCCTCGTCGATCTTGCAGGAGATCTCGCCGTCGGGGAATCGCCCCATCGAGATCTTGCCCATGGGGAGGTTCAGGTAGCGGCAGATGTCCTGCGTGAGCGGCATGTTGGCCGGGCCGCCGAAGATCTTGAGGTCGTTCATGGGGAAAGCCTGCAGTCGGGGGCGGACGCTGGTATCGGACTGTCACTGTGACGGGGGTGCGCCGGTTCTTCAAGCCGGGGAGGGTTCAGTGCGGGCGGGGCCGACCGGCCAGTGCTGCGGCCACGGCGTCCAGATCGTCAGACGGGCTTGCCGGGTGGCTCTGATCGAAAATCAAGTCGTGCGGGGCGGGTTTGTGGATAATGTCGCCAGTCCGCTATCCGGCCGCTGCCGTGTGTACCGAGGGGATTTCGCTGTGACACGCCACGAGAAGTTTTTAAACCGGTTGCTGCAGGGGCATTCCGATGCAAATCTGCGGTTCGACGAACTTCTACAACTCCTAGGGCGACTGGGATTCGAGAGCCGCGTGCGAGGGAGCCATCACATCTTCACGAAACTCGGGGTGGTTGAGATCCTGAATCTTCAGCCGAAAGGCGAACTTGCAAAGCCGTATCAGGTGAAGCAGGTGCGTAATCTAATCACCGCGTATGGGCTTCTGCCCAACAACGAAGAGCAAGAAGAGCAAGGAGAAGAGAGATAATGCCAACACCACGGTACGAAGTGATTCTGTATTGGAGCGAACAAGATCAGGCGGTGATCGCGGAGGTCCCAGAGCTCCCTGGGTGTATGGCTGACGGCCGTGACTATCACGAGGCGCTTGCCAATGCTGAAACGGTCATGTCTGAGTGGCTGGAAACAGCTACTGCAATGGGCCGTCCGATTCCTGTACCGCGCGGCCGACTGATGTACGCTTGAAAAGCGACTGGCTGCTCTGCTGATCGCTGCCGCGAGCCGATCGGTCAAGCTGGGTGCGAGGCCAGTGCTGCGGCCACGGCGTCCAGTTGGGCCGGGGTGTTCACGGACAGCGTTTCGCTCTGGTCGAGACAGGCGACGGCATCGACGACATGGCCCTCGGCCAGCAGCATGCCGGGGCAGTCGGTGATGTAGTATTCGCCCGAGGCATTCGCGTTGTTGAGCCGCGAGAGGGCATGCAGAAGGGCCCGAGCCTCGAAGACATACGTGCTCATGTTGACCTCGCGGATGCCTCGCTGCTCGGCCGAGGCGTCTTTCTCCTCGACGATGCCCACAAAGGCTCCGGCGGCATCCCGCACGATCCGTCCCAAGCCGGTGGGATCGCTGGTGACGGCGGTGCCGAGCAGGCAGGCGGCCTGCAGTTCGGCAAAACGGCGAAGCAGACCCGTGACGCTCTCCGGCCGCAGCATCGGCGAGTCGCCGCAGACGATCACCACCGGCCGGCGGGCATCGGCAGGGCACGCTGCCAGCCGGTCGGCGATCAGCCCGGCGGCCGCAGCGACGGCATCGCCCGTGCCCCGCTGCTCTCTCTGGACAGCAAACGAGATGCCCGTCACGCCGGCAAGTGCTGCTTCAACCAGTTCGCCCCGGTAGCCGACCACCACGATTCGGTCGGTCACGCCCGCGGCCTCGAGCGCATCGAGTACCCATCTGACCAGCGGCTTGCCGGCGGCCTCGAAGAGCACCTTCGGCAGGTCGCCCCCCATCCGCGTGCCACGTCCGGCGGCCATCACGACGGCGATCGGCGACTGCTGGCTGGCCGTCTGATTGGGCGTCTGGCTGGGCGTCTGGCTGGGCATGAGCGGCTCCGAAACAAGGGGGGGCGGATGCAGAGGCACGCCGCTACTGTGACGGAAATCGGATTCCGGCGGCAACCGCTGGCTTGCTGAAATTACCGCTCAGCGGCGATAGTGACCGGGTTGCCTGCGGCCGGAGAACGTCAGATCGGGTCGGAAAAGCAACGGTTCAGAAACCATGACCTGCAGGGTGCCAGACATGCATTTTCAGACACGTCCAGCGGCGGGATCAGGTGTTGCCTCACTTCCACGGGGTGCGGTGGCAGCGGTCTCTTGCCTGCTTGCCGCATTCGCGGGGGTGTTCGTGTTCACTCCGGCTGCGGTGCTGCATGGCCAGGAGGACGGGGGGGTGAAGGCCGATGCGGTCGCCGACTTCATGAGGGCCAAGCTGGGACATTCGCAGCACGTGCTCGAGGGCCTCACGATGGCCGACTTTGACCTGATCGCCCGCGGGGCCCAGGAACTGTCGCTCGCCAGCCAGGCCTCCAGCTGGCAGGTCCTTCAGACGGCCGACTACGCCAGGCAGAGCGGCGAGTTTCGCCGGTCGTGCGACCGGTTGCACCGTGCTGCCAAGGAGAAGAATCTCGACGGCGCGGCTCTGGCGTGGATGGAAGTGCTGATGCAGTGCGTGCAGTGCCACAAATACGTCCGCGACGAGCGGGAACTTCCGTCCCGCTGAGCTTCCGTCCCGCTGAGATGGCCTCGCCACATTGTGGAAGGCTTTTTTCGAATCGGCACGACGGCTCGACCGCGTGAATGGCCGGTGCCGCGTGCAAAAAGTGGAGGCGGCGGGAGTCGAACCCGCGTCCCGTGATGTTTCAGAACAGACGTCTACGTGTGTGTCCGGTCAATTTAAATCTCGTGAACGCGTCCCCGGCCGACAGGGTGCGTCATTCACCAGCCCGGAACTTTTTTAGCCCCGCCCGTACTAGGCGGTGAAACGGAGCGAGTCGGATTTGGCGACCGATTGGGAGGCCCTTCCGACTGGGGCCATCGCTCGGGGTTGCTTAATTAAGCAGCCAGAGAAAACTGAGCTTCGGCAATTGAAGCTTGGTCGACTTTTAACGTGGCCAGCCGACCAACCACGACACGCAATCTGAACCTCTTGCCATCCGGTCGAAACCGGTACGCCCCCGTCTGAGTCAATTCCTGCCTGAGTCAATCCTGTCTGGGTAATTCCTGTCTGAGTGATTCCATTCAACGTGCCAGTAGCCCAGCGGCTCCCGGCCTCGAGCCCCCGAGGGCCCGCTTTCATGGTCTCGCAACACATCCTAGCAAATCGACCCTTCCGGTGCTGGAAACCCAAAGGGATATATCGGTCGTGTCGTGCTCCAGAAGCCATTTTTCAGCCCAAAAAATCCAGGCCGGGGGCCTGGACACTTTCCAGCGGTGATACTGGAGGGACGGCGGAACCGTGCCCCGCCCGGTCGTTTGTCCGGAAACTTTCCTCACTGAAACATTGACGGCCTTCCAATGCCATCCGTACGCTTTCCCTTGTCTTTCAGCCGTTTTCGCCTCACCGCTCGTGTTACCCCCGGTATCTCCCGCATGTTTACCGCAGGCTCGGTGACCTTTTATAAATCGCTGCTTGTCGCCGGCACGCTGGCGCTGGCCGTCGCTCCTTTCGACGCCGCCGTCGCTCAGGAATGGGCGACGAAGATGTTTTCCGCTACCAGCCATAACTTCGGCACTGTCGCCAAGGGCTCGAAGACGGAATTTCGTTTCGTGTTCCGCAACATCTACAAGGAAGACCTACACGTTGTCGGTGTGCGGACCAGCTGTGGTTGCACATCACCCGAGGTGACGGTTCGCGATCTCAAGACACATGAGACCGGCGAGGTGATCGCCAAGTTCAATACGCGGACCTTTCTCGGCCAGCACGGCGCCACGCTCACCGTCACGTTCGACAAGCCCTACTTCGCAGAGGTGCAACTGCGGATAGCCGGCAACATCCGTGGTGACGTGACATTCGATCCCCCCTTCGTCGATCTGGGGAATGTTGATCTCGGCAAGGGAGCGGAGCGTTCGGTCCGTGTGACTCACGTCGGTAGCACGCCTTGGGAAATCAAAGATGTGCGGAGCGCGAATGCCAATTTCGAAGTCTCGCTGTCGAAGCCGACCCATGCGGCCAATCAGTCGTCCTATGATCTCACCGTCCGGCTCAAGCCTGAGGCGGCGGCGGGATATGTCAACGGCCAGCTGATCCTTGTCACCAACGATCAGCGGGCCGCTCAGATCCCAATGGACGTCGAGGGGCGGATCGTGGCGGAAGTCACCGTGAGCCCGCAACTGCTGGCCCTCGGCACCGTGCAGTCTGGGGCGAGCGTCACGAAGAACATCGTTGTTCGGGCGAACCGTCCGTTCTGTGTGACAGGCGTGAGCTGTTCCGATGGCTGTCTGACGTGTGAGCCGAAGACGACCGCAGCCACGGTGCACATCCTGCCGGTGACCTTCGCAGCCGGCAGCATGTCGGGCAAGGTGGAACGGCAACTGAAGATATCCACCGATCTCGGTGAAGGGGCCGTGCCTCTGGTGACGGTCCAGGTGACTGTGGAGCAGCCGGCGGGCGTGGTGGGCCAGTCGGCGAGCCTGAAGTAAAGGGTGCCTCCCGCCGCCAGTCGTAGGGCCGGGTTTTTAACGTGCTGAGTCCGGGCTCGGATCACAGGTCGGGGTCACAACAAGATAAAATCTTGTCGCCACGGGGGGCAGATGCTTCACCATGCGGAACCTCTTCGTGGCAGCGAGTTTTCAACTTGCTGAGTCCGGCTCGGATCACAAGTCGGGGCCACAACAAGATAAAATCTTGTCGCCACGGGGGGCAGAGGCCTCACCATGCGGAGCCTCTTCGTGGCAGCGAGTTTTAAACTTGCTGAATCCGGCTCGGATCACAAGTCGGGGTCACAACAAGATAAAATCTTGTCGCCACGGGGGGCAGATGCTTCACCATGCGGAACCTCTTCGTGGCAGCGAGTTTTTAACTTGCTGAATCCGGCTCGGATCACAGGTCGGGGTCACAACAAGATAAAATCTTGTCGCCACGGGGGGCAGAGGGTCACAACAAGATGCAATCTTGTCGCCACGAGAGAGCCACGAGAGAGCCACGAGAGAGCCACGCGAGAGCCACGAGATAGCCACGAGAGAGATGGTCAGCGGCCTGCGAGCGGCTGGTAGTCGCGGGGGGGCGGGCCGCTATACAGCGAGAGCGGCCTGATCAGCCTGTTGTCGCCGATCTGCTCGATGATGTGGGCCGTCCACCCGCTCATCCGCGCCACCACGAAGATCGGCGTGAACACCTGCACCGGCAGCCCGAGGGCGTGGTAGACGCGTGCCGCAGGCCAGTCGAGATTGGGCTTGAGGCTCTTGGCATCGAGCATCAGCCGTTCGACACGCTCGGCCAACAGTTCGATCGCCTCGCCTGCCGTGCCCCGCACCATGTCGCGGCACATCCTGCCGAGCAGTTTCGCGCGGACATCGCCGTCTTTGTAGACGCGGTGGCCAAACCCCATCACCACCCGCTTCGCGGCAAACTGCTCGTGCACCCACGAGTCCGCCCTGTCGGCCGAGCCGATGTGCGTGAGCACCTCGAGTACCTTTTCGTTGGCACCGCCGTGCAAGGGGCCCTTGAGCGCCCCGATCGCGGCCGTGATCCCCGAATGCATGTCTGAGCCGGTGGAGACGACCGTGCGGGCCGTAAACGTGGAGGCGTTGAACTCATGCTCGGCGTAGAGCACGAGCGTGGTGCCGAAGATCGCCGCATGCTCCGGTGGCGGGGCGTGGCCGGTGAGCCGCTCGAGCAGTGCCCGGGCGATCGGGCCCTCTGGCCAGGCCGCGATGCGGCGGCCCGCGGACAGATCCATCCAGGCTGCCAAGACCGCCGGCACCTGCCCGAGCAGCCGTTCGGCCTGGGCGAGGAGTTGATCACGCGAGCCGGGCAGATTGTCCTGTTCGACCTGGCCGAGCATGCTGACGCCCGTGCGGAGGGCGTCCATCGGCGAGGCGTGGGGAGCGGAGACGGCCAGACGCTCGAGTGCCTCGGTGACGGCAGGATCGAGTGAGCGGGCCGCTGACTGCACGCGGCCCGAGAACGCCGCGAGTTCTGCCACCGTCGGCAGTTCGCCGTGGAGCAGCAGGTAGGCCACTTCCTCGAAGTTGCCCGCAATGGCCAGCGGTTCGATCGAGTAGCCACGGTAGCGGAGATCGCCGTCGAGCGAACAGATCGCAGTGCGTCCGGCGACGATGCCCGCCAGGCCGCGGGCGAATTCGTTGGCGGCTGTCTGGCTCGGCGTGCCGTGGGAGGAGGGGGCGGTCATGAGGGCTGTTCTCCGGAGTGTTTGGCCAGCCAGGCCTCGGGGTGGGCCGGATCGTAGTCGAGCAGGTCGTAGAGTTCTTCGCGGCTCTGCATCAGATCGAGCAGATTCTCCTGAGTGCCCTCGTCGGCGAGCATGCCGAGGCCCGCCTCCATCGCCTTCATGGCGATCCGCAGGAGGGTGACCGGATAGAGCGACGCGGAGAAGCCCATGCCAGAAAGGTCTTCCAGGGAAATCAGTGGGCTAACGCCGAATTCGGTCATGTTGGCCAAGAGCGGCGTTTTGAGCGGGGCAAACTCCCGGCCGACCTGCGCGAACTCGTCCCGCGATCGCAAGGCCTCCGGAAAGAGCCAGTCGGCGCCGGCCTCGCGGTAGGCATGCAGCCGCCGCAGGCAGTCGTCGAGACTGATCACGCCGCGGGCATCGGTCCGCGCGATGATCACGGTCGAAGGATCCCGCCGGGCGGCGGACGCCGCGGCGATCTTCTCGCACATCTCGCTCTCGTCGATCAGTTGCTTGCCGGCCAAGTGGCCGCAGCGTTTGTCGGCCCGCTGATCCTCCAGCTGGATCGCCGCGGCGCCGGCCTCGGTGAGTTGCAGCACGCACTGCTCCACTTCCCGGGGCCCGCCAAACCCGGTGTCGGCATCGACCACGAGCGGAATCTCGACCGACCCGGCGAGCACGCGGGTCTGCGCCACCAGTTGATCGAGCGTGAAGAGGCCGATGTCGGGAATGCCGAGTGAGCCTGCCGAAAAAGCTGCGCCCGAGAGATAGATGGCGCCAAATCCTTCCCGCTCGACGAGTTTGGCTGCCAACGCGAAGGCCGCGCCCACGATGGCAATCGTCGATTCCTCGACCGCCTCCCGCAGGATTGCTCCACGGCCATGTGGGGTTGGGCGGGGCGAGGAGGGAGTCGTCATGGGTTTATCGCTATCCTAGTGCCGGTCGGAAGGCTGTCTCAGGGCTGGTCGAGGCCGGGATTCAAGGTTATAGGTGCGGATGATGCCACGTGAAAGCGACACCGCCAGCGCCGCACGACCACACGACTTCGGCAGTTCGGCGGGCGGATGGACACGCGCGATCCTCGAAGTGGCGGCGATCCTTGCCGTCTTCGCGGCCGCGGGGGCCTGGCCGGTGCCCGACGTGAATGAGACGGCCTATCTGACAAAGGCACGGCACTACGCCGACCCGGCCTGGTGTCGTGGGGATTTTTTCCTGGAGACCCCCGATGCCCATGGCGTGTTTTACATGCTGCTGGGGCCGCTCGCGGCGGCGGTCTCGCTGGAGCAGGCGGCCTGGATCGGCCGCTGGCTCGGCTGGCTGGCGTTGGCCGTCGGATTCCGGCATGCCGCTGCGCCCCTCGTGACGGGCTCGTGGCCTCGCATCATCGCCGCGGCACTGTTCTCGCTCGCCCTGCGGCACACGACCGCGGCGGGCGAGTGGGTGATCGGTGGGTGTGAGGCGAAGGTCTTTGCGTGGGCGCTGGTGCTCGCGGCTATCGGTGAGCTGGGGCAGGCCCGGCCCGCGAGGGCGTGGCTGGCGCTCGGGGCGGCAACGGCCCTGCACCCGCTCGTCGGCGGCTGGGGGCTCGTGGCGGCCGTCATCAGTTGGGGGACTGGTTGGTCGACCAGTTGGTGGAAGAGTCGGTGTCTGCCTCCGATGAATCGCGAGAACCCAGTCGAACACGCCTTCAAACCTTTCCAGCCGGTTCCTCGTGACATGCTGGTTTCCGGACTGCTGGTTTCAGGCCTACTCGTGTCAGCCGGTCTGCTGATGGCCGCCGCGGGAGTCGTGCCGGCGATTGGCCTCTCTGCCGGCGCCGATGCGGCCATGCGGGCGGCGGCCGCGCGGATTCATGTCGTCGAACGGCTTTCGCACCACCTGCTGATGCGGACCTTTGCAGACGGCATGGTGGCCCGCCATCTACTCGCGATCATGCTCTGGTGGCTGCTTCGCAGACTGCCGACGGCCGCGTCGCCGTCGGTCGAGGCCGCCCGCATGCGGGTCGATCGGTATGTCGGGGCGGCGCTTCTGATTTCGCTGGCGGGTGTTGCCATCTCGTTGCTCGAGCCGTTCGCGCCAAACGCCGCCTCCAGCCTGCTGCGGTTTTATTGGTTTCGTCTCGGCGACGTGCTCGTGCCCTTCGGGCTGTCCACGGGGGCGGCTGGCGTGTTCGCCAGCGATAAAGCTCTTGGCATGCTGTTTCCCGTGCGGCCGGCTGTGATGCGAGTGGTCATCGCGGTGCTCCTCAGCCTCGACCTGGCCTATGAGAGCCGGCATTGGCCGCTGCCGGGCCGCACTGGCCTCGTGGCCCGCAGCGACTCCAAGGTCGACGCCGCCGCATGGCGGGAGATCTGCGACTGGGTCGTGGCCAACACGCCGGCCGATGCCTGCTTCCTGACGCCCCGCGGGGCGGCGAGCTTCACCTGGTGGACTGGCCGTCGCGAGGTCGTGGGCTGGAAGAACAGCCCGCAAGACGCCCGGTCGCTCATCGAGTGGCGGCAGCGGTTCGTGGACTGCTTCTCCCGCGACGGCAGCTTCGCGAACATGGAGCGGTCGACGGCGGCCCTGGGGCCTGACCGGCTGCGGCTCGTCGCGGATCGATATGGGGCGACCCACGCGATCGTTCCGGTCGACCTGCCGGGCGTGGACACGCTGCCCTTCGCACGGCTCCATGCCAACACTCGGTATGCGATCTATCAATTGAAGTGACAGCGAGAGAAGTGACAGCGAGAGACATGCCATGACCGCATCATTCCGCATCGAGGGCGTGGCCTTCGACCTCGACGGACTGCTCGTCAATACCGAGGAGCTCTACCAGCACGTGGGTACGGAACTGTTGCGTCGGCGGGGGCGGACGTTCGAGCCTGATCTCCTCGACGCGATGATGGGCCGGCCCCAGCAGGTGTCGCTCGCCATCATGATCGAGTGGCATGGCCTCTCGGACACGGTGCCCGCCCTCGCTGCCGAGACGCACGAGATCTTTCGTGCCCTGCTCGACACTCGACTTGCCACGATGCCGGGAGCGGTCGACCTGCTCGATCTGCTCGACGCTCGCGGCATCGCCCGCGGCGTGGCCACGAGCAGCGGCCCTGAGTTTGCCCACGACGTGCTCGACAGAATGGGGCTCACCGGGCGGTTTGCCTTCGTGCTGACAAGCGCGGACGTCTTGCATGGGAAGCCGCATCCGGAGATCTATCAGACGGCGGCGCGGCGGCTGGCGATCGAGCCCGGTGCGATGCTTGTGCTCGAGGATTCGCAGGCGGGCTGCACGGCGGCCGTGGCGGCGGGGGCCGTAGCGGTGGCGGTGCCGGGGGGCCACAGCCGGCGGCACGATTTCACGGGAGCGCGGTTTGTCGCCGACTCGCTCGCCGATCCGAGGATCAGGGGATTCCTGGACGGGTGAACGTCGAGGAATGGACAAGATACAATCTCGTCCCCACGGGGAGGAGGGAAGGACACGAGGAGAAGGGGTGGGCGCGATACAACCTCGTCCCCACGGGTTGTTTTTCGTGGCCGCGAGTTTTTAACTTGCGGAAGCCCCGCTTACGCCGCCATACGATCAGATCTATTCCTCAGGCGGGAGTCTTACAGGTCGACGCCCAGCCGGTCCGCCTGCAGCCGCAGCGCCCGCTCGAATGCCGGAAACGGATAGGTCGTCCGCCGACGCACCGCCCATACGAACGTGGAGTCGACGAGCTTGCGGGGTAGTTCCCCCTCGTTCACCAGACGGGCCACCTCCTCGATAAATTCCTTCTCCTCGGGCCGCCGGGCCTTGAGGCCGGTCGTGAGTTGGTCTTCGAGCGAGATCACCTCTGCGCCGCCGACGGGCTCTTCCGCACTCGCGCATGTGCCCGGCAGTCCCGGCAGAGCAGGCAGACCAGACAGAGCAGAGAGGGCGAGCGCCACGAGCAAAACCGGGGCAGGTCTGTGCTGAATTCGCATGGAACGTCGGCTCCGGTTCGGGGCGTTACAAGAAATAGCTAAAAAAAGAGGTGCGGGAGGATGACACTTAGGCTCCTCACCGTACCCCGTCAACGGCGAATCTCAGCGGGCGGGCAAACTGGAGCCTTTTGGGAATGCGGCCTTGAGGAGCCCGAGGTCGAAGGCCCGGGCAACGGCCTGCGTGCGGTCGATGACCTGCAGCTTCTCGATGACGGCGGCCACGTGGGCCTTGGCGGTCCGCGTGGAGATGCCGAGCAGGCGGCCGATGTCGTTGTTGGTGAAGCCTTCCCGCAGGAGTCCGAGCACCTCGATCTCGCGGGGCGAGAGCAGGGCGTTGCCGGGACGATGCGAAGCATCGACGGCCCGGATGTCGCTGCCGATCGGCCGGCCGCCGGCGTGGGCCTGGCGGATCGCGGCCACGAGTTCCTCATGTTCGATGTTCTTCGTGACATAGCCGCAGGCACCCGCCCGCAGTGCCTGGGCGACATCCTCGGCCGCGTCCGACGAGGTCAGCATGACCACGCGGGCATCGGCCGACAGGTGCCGGATCCGACGGAGGGCTTCGATGCCGTCGATGCCGTGCATCGTGATGTCGAGCAGGCAGATGTCCGGGCGGAGTTCACCCCACAGTCTCACCCCCTGCTCGCCGTCGTTGGCCTGGCCGACGACGCTGAAGCCGGGCTCCGAGTTCAGCAGATTGGCCAGGCCCGCCCGCATCACCGGGTGGTCGTCGATGAGCAGCAGGCGAATGGTGGCGGGCATGATGAGTGAGCCTCGGTCTTTATCACGGCAGGAGCCTAGAACCGGCGGGAACGGTTGGCGGCTCGGTTCGCGTCAGGGCACGACCGTTGCTGTCGCCAGTCCATCGCCGGCGGTGGGGGAGGGCACATCGTCAAAGCGGTTGGCTCGCAGGATCACGCCGCTGGCGGGTCGCCTGACGTGCACCCCTGTCTCAGTATGCTCGATAGCGTTGTGCTCGACCACGGCCCCATGAAGGTTGCCTCCGATCGAGATCGAGGCGTTGTTCTGGCACTCGTTGCGGCGGAAGAGCACATCGCGAATGCTCCGCCCCTTGCCGTCGCCGGGGGTGCCGGCCGCCGCGGTGCCAAAGCCACCCGTCCGATGGCCGTAGGCGTTGCCCTCGATGATTGTGTTGTCGAGAAACTGGCAGTACCAGCTCGGCTGCTGCCCCCAGTCGTGCGGGTCGAGGCCCCAGACGAGAAAACCGTCCATCCGACGGCCTGTGTTCTCCGCCACGATGCACTCATGCCCGCTGCCGTAGATCTGGAACGGTCCGCCGTCCTCGCAGGCGTTGCCGATGAAGAGGTTGCGGCCGCGAAAGGGCACGATCGAGATTTTCGACGTCGCGTCCGGTGGGACTGTCCAGGGACGATCGATCTCCCAGTCGCGGCCCTGATGGCCGGTGACGATTCGGTATTGGCCGACACCTTTTCCGTCGAGAATCATCACGGCGGCACCGGCCCAGTTCTGGTGGGGCTTGGGGGCATAGTCCTTGAAGACCGGATCGGCGGCGAGCGTGATGCGGTTGCCATCGACTGACGCGATCGTGCCCATGTAGGCACCGCCGCCCGCGTCGAGCGTCATCATCTCGCGGTCGGCACCGAACATCCGCCGCAGCGTGTTCTTTGCGAAATAAAGGTTCGTGCAGGCGTTCGACCAGAAGGTTCCGATGTCGTTGCCAATGGCCGTGAGATCAAAACCCTCGACCGTGTTGTCTTCGAAGACGAGTTCCCGGCTCGACTCGATGCGGTAACCGCGGCCCCCGTAGAGAAACGTGTTGCCGGTGACGCGGCCCTGGCGGGTGTCTCGCACGAACAGGGCGATGTCGCTGGCCAGCACGTCGCAGTTGCTGATTTCGAAGTTCTTCCCGTGCACGGCGATGCCGGCACCGATGTCGCGGTTGCTCTTGGGGCCGGAGCGGCCGCGGAACGGCTCGCCCGGCCTTTCGATCATGAAGTAGCAGTTGGCCCGGATGCGGACGTTACGGATGAAGGCGCCGTCCGACTTCGGCTCGATCAAGACCACCGTGCGGTGGTTCTGGCAATAGAGGGAGAGGTTTTCGAGGCCGAAGGTATTGCCACGGACGAGGTGGAGCGGCGGCGTTTCGAAATCGGGCCAGAAGAGACTGACAAGCTCGCGGGACTCGCCCTCGAGCACGACACCGTCGGGGATGTCGAGCGGTTTCGTGAGGCCGTAGCGGCCCCGGGGCAGATAGACCACGCCCCCACCATTTTCCTTCGCCTTGGCGATCGCTGCGAGAATCGTCGCTTCAGGCTTAGCGCCGAAGTCTCGGATATTGAACCGGTCGGCCTTCCAGGTCGGCGGAGCGGCGACGCCGAGCGGGCCGGCGAGCCGCCAGCCGGCGGGGCCGCCTAGGCCGTTGTGCACCCAGAGCCGATACCGGCCGGGCTTGAGGTCAGCCGGAAGACGGAGCGAGAGGGCGTAGGGCGTGGCGTCTGTGACCGTAAGCGGCACAACGGAGCCATCGTCGGCCCGCAATGAAGCGGTGGGTTCCGGGGCGGCGGGTTTTACGGCGGCAGGTTCAGCCGCCTCGGGAAAGCGGAGCGAGTGGCCGAACACGCGGACGCTACCGCCTGGTGTGGCCGTCTCGCCTGCATCGCCCTGCATCCACCACACGACTGGGGCGTTGAGCAGGATCGGGGCGGAGGCTGCGTCGCCGCGTTTTACCCGGCAGGCCCAGAGCCCTTGGGGCCACGCTGCCGGGATCACGGCGGCGATGCTCTCCGCGTCACCTCGCAGAAGCGGCTGCGGCTGCCAGGCAGTGGAAGGGATCGATGCGGGAGTCGCTGGCAGTTCGGATTCAGACCCTGCCGGCGGCGAGCCTGCCGGTCCGTTGTCGAGAGCCGCTAGTTCAACGACGGAGGGACCAGCGTCGGAGGCAAGTGAGTCGCCGGCAATCACGAGAGTCTCATCCGGCCGCACCGGCGACGAGGCCCAAATAATCGTGGGCTGTGCTGGAGCAGCCGCGTTGACGGTTGGTGTGATGGCAAGGGGGATCAAAGTGAGGGCGGTCAGTGGAAGGATCGAGCCAAGCCCGATCATGGCACGAAGTGTTGCCGCGAGCCGCGCGTGCAAGCGGTGGTGCAAGGCGGGCGACGGGGCCTTCTCAGCGGCGCAGCGGTGTCTGCTCATAGTGAATGTCTTCCGGCGCATCGTATGGAGAGAGAGGCCGGCAGCAGACTGGTAATTCGGGACGGGAGCGATTGTGCCGGTTGCCAAATGGCGACACGAATTCACCTATCCGTTCACCCAACCTCTTGCATGGGACGCACGCGGGGAGGCGGTAGCTGCCGGCCTGACTGTTCGAAGTGGGCGACAACTTCCTCGATAACCCGGGCCATTTCCGCGTACACACGGACTGGATCATCGCCGTGGATGCCGGAGATGAGGTCAGGACACTTCCCGATGTAGACACCGTCCTCGTCACTCCATTCAACCCACTTGTGATAGGAATCAGTCGTCTTCATGAATCTCCTCCAACGCTTTCCGGATCTGCTTTTCCTGATAGGGCTTGGCGTCGTCGCCCGCTTGTCCGCTGAGCGTTAATGCCCCGAGATATCGTTCGTGGACGAACTTTCTGTGCGACCCCTTGCCACCGCCAACAACCTCCGCGAAGCCATTGGCCAGCAAGTCCGCCACGAGTTCACGAACCTTTCTTGGCATTGGAAACGATCCCGACTCCAGCGTGTCTGCCCTCAGTATATTCAGAAGTTGAAAAGGGGACGCAGCAACTCCTGTTCGGCACGGCATGTGCTGTCCCCCGTGGCGGCAAGTTTTCAACTTGTCCGGAAGTTGGGGGGACGAAAAGGGGACGCAGCCAGGAGTGTTCGGCACGAAATGTGCGCCAGCGAAAACAGCGAATCCAGAGAAGGTGGGCTGAGTTGCGCCCCGGGCTCGAAGTTGCCATAGTGAAAGCCATGGCAGTAGCTCGCCGCAAGATCCGCCCTGAAGACATCCACGGCTTGAAGTTTTTCAAGCCGCTGCAGGGTTTGATCGAACGGCTGCACTTCGTGGGGACGCAGCTCTTTTCGCGTGCTGACGGCTAGGCCCGGCAGGCGGGCGTATTGGCCAGGTGGCCAATTGCGGCCCGGTCGCTACCGGCCTACAATCAATAGTTGTCGCATCGGCTGTCCGATGTCGACGGGGTGACCTGAATGACTTTTCCGGGGGATGTCGTATGGACTCCAAGCAGGCACGATGGCCGAGACGGCTGGCGTTTACGCTCGTAGAACTGCTCGTCGTGATCGCGATTATCGGCACGCTCGTCGGGCTTCTGCTACCGGCAGTGCAGGCGGCCCGGGAGGCGGCGAGGCGGAGCAGTTGTTCCAACAACCTGAAGCAGTTGGGCGTGGCGCTGCACAGCTACGAATCCGCCAGGCGGAGCTTTCCGCCATCCCGCTGGGGGCCGAAGGAAACGGCGTGCAGCTGGCCACCGAGCGGCAACGACTGGTCGACCTGCGGCGACGGCACGGTGGTGCCCGCAAAAGGCACCATGATCGATGGTGTCGCCTATCCGGGGGCCGGAGGATTCAGTGGCTACGTCGCGATGCTGCCGTACATGGAGTATCAGGATCTCTACAACACCATGATGCGGGACGCCGCGACGAGCCCGAAGTATCTCTACCAGAAGTACACACCGTTCCGCACGCAGATTCCCTCCATTCTCTGTCCCTCCGACGTCCCGCGGTTCAGTGACGGTGGTGGCGACTATTCGGAGTGGGCGCAGCACAACTATCTCTTCTCGAGCGGCGACCAGCACATCAACCTGCATGTCGATCACACCTACTATCGCCAGCGGGGTATCTTCGGCACGAATAGCAACTGCCGCACGAAGGACATTCCCGATGGCCTGTCGAAGACACTCGCGATGTCAGAGTGCACCCGGCCGGACGG
>Ga0247836_1002182_pt1 | contig 29167 bp, 27 predicted proteins | sample LaCruzMarch2015__4_FD_187116 | JGI IMG/M metagenome (GOLD analysis project Ga0247836, IMG submission 187116) | Freshwater microbial communities from meromictic Lake La Cruz, Castile-La Mancha, Spain - LaCruzMarch2015_14m | ecosystem: Environmental > Aquatic > Freshwater > Lake | place: Spain... | reverse complement strand
GATCGTGGCGGCTCTTCGCGACGAGCACCGGCCGGCGGCCCTTGGCGAGAAACAAGAGCGCGAAACTCGTGGCCACGGTCGGGTCTTCGATCCGCCCGCCCCGAAACGCGCCGGAGAGTTGGTCTTGGCTCGCCACGAGCACGCGAGCGCCTTCGAGATACCAGTCGGCCTGCCCGATGAACCGCCGCGCGGTGAACCGGCCGACGCGCTCGAGACCGTAGAGGTAGTAGAAGTGCCATGTCTGCCCACCACCCGGGTTCTCGCGCACGCTGAACCGCTTGCCGAGCCAGTCGAGCCCGCGTTCGAGCACCTTCGGTGACGAGCCGCCGCCACAGCAGGAGACGGTGTCGCGGGCAGCCTGCGCATCGGGCGTGCCGAGGTGCTCGGCCGTGATCCAGACGCTCGCGATTCCGGCGCAGGTCATGCTGCCGGTGCCGGCGACGTTGCCGATCGTATAGCCCCACGACCCGTCGGCGTTCGCGCACGACACCCAGTATTGCTGGGCCTTCATCCAGACCTCGGGCTTCACGCGGGCGCCCGCGCGGGCCGCTTCGTGGAGGGCGAGCAGGGCGAACTGCGAATTGGAGTTGTCGCCCGTGCCCTTGCCCTTGCCGTACGACCACGATCCAGCCGCGGGCCCCTGCGCCACCTGCGTCTGTTCGAGCCAGCCGACGTTCCGCTGAATGATCGCCCGATCGGCTGCCGGCGCGAGCATCGCGAGCACCATCGTCTGGAGCGACACCGAGTAGGTCTCCTCCGGCTCCTGGCGGCGCAGCCAGTCGAGGCTCTTGCGGAGCGCGGGCTCGTCGGACTTCACGCCGGCGTTCGCAAGCGCGAGCATGACGAGCGCGGTGGCCCCGACCCGGGTGTCTTGTGTGCGCATCGCGCACTCCCACGACCCGTCCCCTTCCTGCTCACGGATCAGCCAGTCGCGGGCCTTCTCGATCGCCCGCTGGATCTGTTCTGGAGACAACGTCTCCCCGTCGGCGGCGCGGGCGGGGGCCGTGAGCATGGCCGCACACAGGCACAAGGCTGCGAAGGCTGGGCACACGTGCCGCACGGCGGACCTCGGGAAGGGACAGGGTCGGAAGGGTGGTGGTGCGGAGCACGCCACCGATAAAGTTTACCGCTTTTTCGTTCCGGACCGCGGTGGGGCCGGCAAAACCGCGCGGGCAGTGGCGTGGACGTTTGCCGCTTTCCGGGTGGCGGCGGATACTGAGGTGATGGTTGCGGCGCATGCCGTCGCGGCCGGCCCTCAAGGAAGGATCGCGCCACACGTGTCGACCGCGCCCAAGCCGAAGACCCTCGACGACGTCCTGCATGAGTTCGCCCAGCACCGGCGGCTCATGCAGGATGAGCTCCAGAAGGTGATCGTGGGGCAGAATGACGTCATCGAGCAATTGTTCGCGGCGATCTTCACGCGTGGGCACTGCCTGCTGGAGGGCGTGCCCGGCCTGGCGAAGACACTGATGGTGTCGACGCTGGCCCGGATTCTCGACGTGGGCTTCAAGCGGGTGCAGTTCACGCCCGACCTCATGCCGTCGGACATCACCGGCACCAACGTGCTCGAGGAGGATGACTCAGGGCGGCGGAGCTTCCGATTCGTCGAGGGGCCGATCTTCACGAACATCCTCCTGGCCGACGAGATCAACCGCACGCCACCCAAGACGCAGGCCGCCCTCCTCCAGGCGATGCAGGAGCAGGAGGTGTCGGTAGGCCAGGAGACGCACCGGCTCCCCGACCCGTTCTTCACGATCGCCACGCAGAATCCGATCGAGCAGGAGGGCACCTATCCCCTGCCCGAAGCCCAGCTCGACCGCTTCATGTTCAACATCAAGGTGGGCTATCCGACCGCAGCCGAGGAGGAACAGATCCTCATGGCGACCACGCGGGCCGAGAAGCCCGAGGTGCGGAAGGTGCTCTCGGGCCGGGCGATCGTCAACATCCAGAAACTCGTCGGCAGCGTGCCGGTGAGCGAGTACATCGTGAAGTATGTCGCGCGGCTCGTGCGGGCGACGCGGCCGAAAGACCCGCTGGCTCCGGCCTACGTGGCGGAGCTCGTCGACTGGGGCGCCGGCCCGCGGGCCGGGCAGTTTCTCATCCAGGGCGGCAAGGCGATGGCCGCGATGGATGGGCGCTTCAGCGTGTCGATCGACGACATCCGGCGGATCGCCGTGCCGGTGCTGCGGCACCGGATCGCCACCAACTTCCAGGCCCAGGCCGACGGTCTGACGAGCGAGTCGATTGTGGAGCGGCTGGTGCGTGAACTCCCCGAGCCCGAAATCCCCAAGCTCGTGAAGTGAACGAGCCCGTGAAGTGAGCCGGCCATGGTGCGGGCGGTCGAGGAATATCTGAAGCCGGAGGTGGTGCGGCAGATCGCCCGCCTCGATCTCCGTGCGCAGTTCATCGTGCGCGGGTTCCTTCAGGGCCTGCATGCCAGCCCCTATCAGGGATTCTCCGTCGAGTTCAGCGAACACCGGAAGTATGCGCCCGGCGACGATCCCAAGGACATCGACTGGCTCGTCTACGCCAAGACCGACAAGCATTACGTCAAGAAGTTCGAGGCTGAAACCAATATCACGGGCTACCTCGTGATCGACACGAGCGCGTCGATGGCCTACACCTATCGGCAGGAGATGACGAAGCTCGACTACTCGATCTCCCTTGCGGCGGCGCTCTGCTGGCTGATGGTGCACCAGCAGGATCCGTGCGGCCTGATGACGTTCGACGATCGCCTGCATGCCAGGCTGCCGGCCCGCTCGAAGCGGTCGCAGATCGCCCAGGTGCTCTCGGCGCTCTCGAAGGTGGCTCCTTCCGGCCGCACCGACATCGCCCGCAGCATCGCCCAGATGGCGGCCATGCTTCGGCACCGGTCGCTCGTGATGATTTTCAGTGATCTGCTGGCCGATCCCGAGCCGATTCGTGACGCGCTCCTCCGGCTGCGGCACCGCGGGCACGACGTGATCCTGTTTCACGTGCTCGACGAGGCGGAGGTGAGGTTTCCCTTCGAGGGCATGGTGGACCTCACGGAGCCCGAGTCGCACGACCGTCTCGTGGTCGACGCCGACGCAGCCCGCCGCGACTACGTGGCCAGCATCGGGGCCTTTCGTGACGACTACCGCCGCGCCTGTTTCCGCGCCGGGATCGACTACGTGCCGCTCGACACGGGGATGCAGTTCGACAAGGCGCTCATGGAGTATCTCGTGAGCCGTCGCACGCGATTTTAGCCGCCATGGGTCTGTCTTTCCTCACGCCGATGCTGCTCGCCGGGACGGCGCTCGTCGCCGTGCCGGTGGTGCTGCACCTCGTGATGCGTCGCAAGCCCGTGAAGCACGATTTTCCGGCGCTGCGATTCCTGCGGGAGCGGGCGGTGGCCAACCGGCGGCGGCTGAAGCTCAATCACCTGCTGCTCTTGCTCGTGCGGATGGCGGCCCTGGCGCTGCTCGCCCTCGCCCTCGCCCGGCCGACGCTCCGGGGAGCCGGCTGGCTCGCCGACGCTGAGGGCCCGGTGGCGGCGGTGTTCGTGTTCGATACTGCGCCGCGCATGCAGCTGCGCGAGGCGAATCGCACCCGGCTCGTGCAGGCTGCGGAGATGGCCCGGGTGCTGTTTGGCAAGCTGCCCCCGACGAGCAAGGTGGCGGTGCTCGATACGGCTGACGGGCCGGCGGCATTCTCGCCCACGATTGCCGCAGCCACAGCGCGCGTCGAGCGGCTAGCCGCCGCCACACCCGGCATGACGCTCGCTGGGGCGATGACGGAAGGCCTGCGGCTGCTCGAATCATCGCAGTTGGCCCGCCGGGAGATGTATGTCTTTACCGATTGCTCGCGTGGTGCGTGGGCCGGCACCGAACCGCTCGACCTCGCCACGTCGCACCCCGACGTGAGCGTGCTCTTCATCGACGTCGGAGCCGCCGCGGTGCGCAACTTCGCGATCGAATCCGTCGATCTGGCCAGCGACGTGATCGCAGCCGGCACGCCCGCGACGTTCACCGTGTCGGCCAGCCGCAGCGGGCCGGATGCGAATCGCGCGATCGCCGTGGAGGTGCTTGCCCGTGACGGCGGCTACGTCCGGCGGGCGATCAAGCCGGTTGTCTGGAAGGACGGCGCGACGACCCAGGTGACGTTCGACGTGGCCGGCCTCGAGCCGGGCGTGCGGCAGGGCCGGGTGATCATCGACGGCACGGATGATCTCGAGGCCGACGACGTGCGGTCGTTCACGATCGAGGTCGGGAGACCGGCCCGCGTGCTCGTGGCCGCTCCCGCGCCTTCCGGCCGGAGCGGGCGGTTTCTGGCCCAGGCGATCGCCCCCGCGGCGCTCGCCAAGGCCGGAAAGTCTCGTTTCGACGTCACGCTCGTCGATGTCGGCCAGCTCGACACCGTGGCCTGGGAAGGGGTGGCCGGGATCGTGCTCGTCGATCCGCCGCCGCTCCCCGACCGCACATGGGATCTGCTGCGGGAGTGGGTGGCGGCGGGCCACGGGCTCGTGGTCTGGCTCGGGCCGGAGGCGGGGGACGCCGCCCGGTTCAATTCCGAGGCGTCGCGCCGCGTGCTCGGCGGCGGAATCGTGCGCGTGTGGCGGAGCCCCGACGGCGGCAATTTTTTCGCGCCGGCGACACTCGACCATCCGGTGCTCGCCGCCTTTCGGCGGGTGGGTGACGCCGTGCCGTGGCAGGATTTTCCGGTGGAGCGGCACTGGGAATTCGCCTCGTCGGCCGCCGACGCCGCCGACGCAGGCGCCGTGCCGGTCGCCGCCTACCGCAACGGCCTCGCCGCCATCCTCGAGCATCGCGTGGGCGCCGGCCTCGTGATCACCGTCACGACACCCGTCTCGCAGGCCGCGAGCGATCCCGAAGCGTGGAACACGCTGGCCACCGGATTCGAACCCTGGCCGTTCGTGATGCTCGCCAATGAGACGCTGCGCCATGCGGTGGAAACGCCCGACGATCGGAATATCGTGGCGGGCCGCCAGGCCGTGCTGCACGTCGATCGGCGGGACGTCCCGGCGGCATTCGTGCGGACACCCGCCGGCGACGATTTTCCCGCGGTGATCGACCAGGCACGGGGCACGATCACGGTGAGCGCCACGCAACTGCCGGGGAACTACGCCGTGCGGGCCGGTGGCGAGGCGGGCGGCTTCATGAAGGGGTTCAGTGCGAATCTCGATGCGGCTGCGACCGACACGGTGCGCCTCGACGACGAGGTGCTCCATGCCATGCTCGGGCCCGCGTCGCGGATCGCCCGCACCGAGCAGGATTTGATCCGCGACGTGAATCTCGAACGGATCGGTGCCGAACTCTCGGGCTGGCTTCTGTTGCTTGCCGCGGCGGTGATCGCTGCCGACTGGATGCTCGCCAACCGCTTCTACGCCCCCCGGGCCGAGCCGGCGGCCGCCGGCTCGGCCACGAAAGATGCGTTTGCAGTTCCTCCGCCCTTGCCATCCTCGGCGGAGGCGCCGGCATGATCGCGGGCAGTGGCGTGCTGAACGACGTGGCGGTGGCGTTCGACCCGGTGGGGTCCTGGGGCACGGTCGGTGCCGTCGCGGTCGTGCTCGCCGCCGTGCTCTTCGCCGTGGGCCCCGACCGCTCGCGGGTCGGCCCCGGCCGCCGGCTCACGCTCGTGCTCGTGCGACTGGCGGTGTTTCTCGCCCTCGTGGCCTGCATGATCCGGCCGACGATCGTGGCCACGAAGAAGGCGCGGCAGCCGGGCACGGTGCTCGTGCTGGCCGATGTATCCGAGAGCATGACGGTGGCCGACGGGCTCAACGGCCAGACCCGCTGGCAGGAGCTCAGGGCGGCGCTGGCCGCGGCCCGTCCGGCTGCGCAGGCGCTCGCAGCGGAGTCGAGCCTCGATGTCGCACTCTGGCGGTTCGACCGCGAGGCGCGGGCTGTGCCGCCGGTCGGTGACGATCCATTTCCGCTCGAGGACTGGCAGCCCGCGCCGAGCGCGGGGGAGACGGCGATCGGTGCGGCGCTCGACGACTGCGCGCGGGCGACCGCGGGGCGAAACGTGGCCGGCGTGATCGTGCTCAGCGACGGCGGTCAGCATGCCTATCCGCCACGCGACCAGCCGCCGCAGGGCGTGGCCCGTCGGCTCGGTGATGCAGGCGTGCCCCTCTGGAGCATCACGTTCGGACAGCAGCGCGGTGAAGGGCAGGGCCGCGATGCCGCGGTTTCGAACCTCGCCGTCAGCGAGACCGCGTATCTCGGCAACACCGTCGAGGTGGCCGGCCGCGTGCGGCTGGAGGGGCTGGCTGATCGCGACGTCGTCGTGAAGCTGATGGTCGAGAATGCCGCCGGGCGGCTGGAGGAGGCCGCTCGGGTGAGCGTGAAGGGGGGGCGCGACGGCGTGGAGGAGCCGGTGCGGCTGGCCTGGACCCCCGACGTGCTCGGTGAACGGAAGGTGGCCCTCGTGGTCGAGCCGCAGGAAGGCGAGACCGTGACGACGAACAACGAGCTTTCCACGTTCGTCGAAGTGGTGGACGGCGGACTGCGCGTGCTCTATTTGGAAGGAGCGTTGCGTGTGGAGCAGCGGTTTCTGCGCCGGGTGCTTTCGGCCAGCCCCGACATGCAGGTCGATTTTCAATGGATCGACTCCGCTCGCCGCGACCGGTGGCCGATCGACCTCGGCCGCACGCTCACCACTGACTACGACGTTTTTCTGATCGGCGACCTCGACGCGGCGGCGCTGCGATCGCAGGATCTCGCGACGATCGAGGGGAAGGTGCGGGCGGGCGCGGGAATCGGCCTCTTGGGCGGGTTTCACGCGTTCGAAGCGGGAGGCTGGGCGTCGTCGAAGCTCGGGGCGCTCATGCCCTTCATGCCCGACCGGCTCGCACGGCAGCCCTTCGACGAGCCGGTGCGTCCCTCGCTCCACGTCGAGGGGCCGCTGCAGCTCGTGCCCGATGGGCGGTTCGGGGGTGTCTCGATCCTGCGGCTCGGCCAGGCCGACCAAGAGACTCGAGCGGCCTGGCAACGCATGCCGGCGCTCGATGGCGCGAACGACCTCGGCCAGCTCGTTCCCGAGGCGAAGCGATTGGCGAACACGGCCGACGGCAGGCCGCTGCTCGTCGCCCGGGAGTTCGGCGCGGGCCGCGTGGCCGCCTTCGCCGCCGATTCGACGTGGCGCTGGGCGATGCAGGGGGCTGGCGAGCAGCACCGCCGATTCTGGCGTCAGTTCGTGCTGTGGCTCGCCCGGCAGGACGGCACCGAAGACGACTCGCTCTGGGTTCGGCTGGGGCAGCGGCGCATCGCTCCGGGGATGACGATCGGGTGTGACGCGGGCGTGACGCAGCCCGACGGCGAGGCAGTCGCCGACGTCGAGCTCGAGGCCGTGGCGGTGTCGCCGGCGGGCAAGGCCCGACCCGTCAGACTGCCGCGTCGGGGGGCGACCTTTTCCGGAACGCTCGCCGACTTCACGGAGCCGGGCGACTGGCAGCTCGTGGTGAAGGCCTTGCGGCCGGGCCGCGAGCCGCTGGAGCGATCGGCACGGTTCACCGTTGTGCGGCAGGATCTCGAACTTGCGAATCCGCGGGCCAACCCACTCCTCATGCGGCAACTCGCAGAATCGACGTCGGGGGGCACTCGCGCTCCCGAGGAGCTCGCCGCCATCTTCGACGAGATTCGCACCCAGCCGGCCGCTTTCGAGACGCTCGAACAGTGGTCGTACACGCCCTGGGACAAGTGGCCGATGTTACTCGTGCTCGCCGGCCTGCTGATCCTCGAATGGATTATGCGCAAGCGTTTCGGGCTCGTGTGAGGCTGTTTTCCGCCTTCCGGCGTCGACCCAGCTTTGCTACGTTCCCACCCCGCGCCCGTCAGTGACGCGGACGGCCCCAGCCAGCGAGGACCGGCGTGCACAAACGGCGGCCGATTCGTGACAAACTTCTGCTCGGCGGGCTGCTCGTCGGGATCATGGTGGCCACGCTCTCGGCCAGCAGCTTTCTCGGGATCTACTCCTACCGCAGGCTCGTGCGGGCCCTGAGCTGCCGCGCGGCGGAGTTGCCGCGGGCCAGTGCGCTCGAGGCCTGCGTGAGCGACCTCCGGCTCACGCATGCCCGAGCCCTGGCAGGGGATCCGGGCACATTCGACGGCCCCGGGCTGACGGTGCCGCTGGGCTTGTTGCGGTCTCCCATCATGCCGCGCGACGACGCGGTGTTTGGCGACTGGTTCACTGACCAGATCGAACGCACGTGGTGGGCGCTCGAGCGGTATTGCGACGAACTTGCCGCTGGCGAGCTCGACGACATGCCGTTCGGCGACCGGAGCCGTGAGCGGGAAACCGCCCGGGAGATCACGTCGTGCCTGGAGACGATCCGGTCGATCACGGGCATCGACCGGGGCCGGTTGCTGCCGTGGATCGAGGAGTCGGTGCCCGACCAGCGGCGGAAGCTGCTCGCCGTGGAGCCGCATCTCGAGCGGCTCGCGGTGCTCTCGGCGGAGCTGCCGACGTTTCTCCAGGAACGGCTCCACGACCTCTCCGACGAAGTACGGGTGGGCTATCGCACGCTGATCATCACGACGTGGGCCGCCGCCCTGGCAGCGACGGTCCTGCTCGCGGCGCTCGGCGTGCTGACCTACCGCTGGGTCTTCCGGCCACTACGGCTCCTCGGCCACGGCTCCCGGAGGGTGGCAGCGGGCGATTTCAGCTTCCGCATCCGCCTCGACACCCGCGACGAGATGGCCGAATTGGCGGGGGCGCTCGACGACATGACGCAGCGGTTTCAGGAGATCCGCGACGACCTCGATCGCCAGGTGCAATTGCGCACCCGCGAGGTGGTGCGCAATGAGCAGCTCGCGAGTGTGGGCTTTCTCGCGGCGGGCGTGGCCCACGAGATCAACAACCCACTGGCCTCGATCGCGATGTGCGCCGAGTCGCTCGAGAGCCGGCTCGATACGCCTCCTACCGACGAATCCGACACGCAGGTGATGCGCCGCTACCTCGAGCTCATTCAGCAGGAGGCATTTCGCTGCAAGGGCATCACCGAGAAACTGCTCGACTTCTCCCGGCTCGGCGAAGTGCGGCGGCAGGCGACCGCGATTCTCGCACTCGTCGACGACGTGGCCGACATGCTGCGGCATGTCGGCCGCTTCGCGGGCCGCACGATCGACATCGAGGCCGGCAGCGACGTGCTCGTGATGGTGAATCCGCAGGAGATTAAGCAGGTGGTGCTCAACCTGCTCGTCAATGCGCTCGACTCGATCGAAGAGACGGGCCGGGTGCATGTGGCGGTGCGGCGCGACGGCGCCACAGCCGTGCTCACCCTCACCGACGACGGCTGCGGCATGACCGACGAGGTCCTCGAGCATCTCTTCGAACCGTTTTTCACGCGGCGCAAGAGTGGGCAGGGCACGGGGCTCGGCCTCTCGATCGTGCACCGCATCGTGGCCGACCACGGCGGCCGGATCGAGGCTACGAGCGCTGGCCCGGGCACGGGCTCGACGTTTCGGGTCACGCTGCCTGTCGCCGAGGTCGGCGGCACGACGGCCGCCGCGACACACGTCAAGGAGGTGGATCATTCCAGCCAACAAGCAGCCTAGGCCGATGCGGATTTTGTTTGCCGACGACGAGGCGTCGCTGCAAGAGCTCATGCGGATCGAGCTCCCGCGGCTCGGCCACGAGGCCACGGTCTGCCCCGACGGCCGCACCGCCCTGGCCGCCCTCGACCGCACGGCATTCGACTGCGTGATCGTCGACCTCGACATGCCGGGGCTCGGCGGGCTCGACGTGATCGCCCGCGTGCGCGAGACGTCGCCCGACACCGAGGCGGTGATCATCACCGGCAAGTCGTCGCTCGAAAGTGCGATCGCCGCCGTGCGCCAGGGCGTGTTCGACTATCTCACGAAGCCTTGCAAGCTCGCCGACATCCAGGCCGTGCTCGAGCGGGTGCGGAAGAAGCGGGAGCTCACGGCCCGGCTCAAGGCACTCGAGGGCCGGGTGCGCCGTGCGGAGGGAACCACGCATCTCGTCGGTGCATCGATCGGGCTCGCCGCGGTGAAGCGGCTCGTTGCACGCGTGGCCGCGAGCGACTCCGCCGTGCTCGTGCGGGGCGAGACCGGCACCGGCAAGGAGCTGGTGGCCCGGGCGATCCACGAGGGCAGTTTACGGGCGGCAGGGCCGCTCGTGGCGGTGAACTGTGGCGCGCTCCCGGAGCATCTCGTGGAGAGCGAGCTGTTCGGCCACCGCAAGGGGGCATTCACGGGCGCCGATGAGCACCGAGCCGGGCTCTTCGAAGTGGCTGATGGAGGAACGCTGTTTCTCGATGAAATCGGCGAACTGCCGAAGGCGCTTCAGCCGCGGCTTCTGCGGGCGCTCGAAAGTGGGGAGATCCGGCGGGTGGGCGACAGCCATCCGATCACGGTCGACGTGCGCGTGGTGTGTGCCACGCACCGGTCGCTCGAGGACATGGTCGCTCAGGGTGCCTTCCGTGAGGATCTGCTGTTTCGCATCAACACCTTCGAGGTGGCGATCCCGCCCTTGCGTGAGCGGCTCGACGACATTCCGGCGCTCGTCAAGCATTTCGTACGAAAAGCCCGACCGCAGACGCCGTCGGAGGCCGATGTGGCCGAGCCGGCGGTGCTCGCCGCGCTCGCGGCCCACCAGTGGCCCGGCAATATTCGAGAGCTGGCCAACGTGATCGAGCACGCCCTCGTGCTCTGCGACGGTCTCCCGCTCACCGTGGAGCACCTGCCGGCACGGCTGGGAGCCCTGCGGCCGCGGCCCGCAGTGTCGCCGGCGCCGGCCGCCTCGGCGTTGGCCTCACAGGCCGCGGCAGCGACGCCACCCAAGGCTGTGAGCCTTCGAGAGCTCGAAATGCAGGCAATCCTGCAGGGCCTCGAGCGCAATAACGGCAACAAGGCCCGCACTGCCGAAGAGCTCGGCATCAGCCTGAAGACGCTCTACAACAAACTGCATCAGTTGCAGGACGGCGCCGTGGAACGATCCGCATAGGGAAGGCGCGAGCCTGTCCTACGTCTTCCGCACGACCCCGGCCAACACGCCGAGCACACGGGCGTTCTTTACGTAAATCGGCTTCATCGACGTATTCGCTGGCTGGAGCCGGATGCGATCACGCTCGGGAAACCACTGCTTCAGTGTCGCTTCGCCGTCTTCTGTTTGCGCCACGACGATGTCACCCGAGTGAGCAGTCTGTTTCTTCTGGATCACCACCCAGTCTCCGTCGGCGATCTGGGCATCGATCATCGAGTCGCCCATCACCTTGAGCACGAAGTGGTCGTCGCGATCGAAGAGCTCTTCGAAGTCGATCCGTTCCTTCTGCTCTTCGGCGGCCCGCAGCGTGCCGGCTGCCACCCAGCCCGCCATCGGCAGGCCACGGAGATGCGCAGGCTCCATCACGAGTTCGATGGCCCGCGACATGTTCTTGCCGCGGGTGATCAGCCCCTTGCGCTCGAGCGCCTTGAGATGACACACCACGCCATTCGGCGAGCGGATCTTGAAAGCCTGCCCGATCTCGCGCACCGTCGGCCCGAAGCCGCGGGTCTGGATTTTTTCGCGGATGAAGCCATAGATCTCCATCTGGCGCTCGGTGGGCACGTCGCCAGGTTCGACCTCGGCGTCGGCAGCCAGGGGGAGCAGGCTGCCGAGGGCCGACGGGAGCCTCACCTGCGACGACCGCGCTGCCGAGCCCGCCTTCGGCTTCCGGCCGGCTGCCTTGCCCGCGGCGCGTGCCGGCGACTTCTTGCGGACGGCAGACTTAGACACGGCGGATTTGCTGGTGGCAAACTTGGGCATGGGTGCCAAACGGCGGGGCCGTTTCCTGAAGGGTGAATGGTGGGTAGCGATCTGGACGCCGGTATCTTACTATACGGCCGTTCAATCACAAGTCCAGCAGTTTTTTCGGGGGAGAGGCGCGAGAGATCTCGCCCCCGTATATTGGGGCTGACGTCTCATTTTCGCAGGAGCCCCCTTGATGTCGCCCAATTTTTCGTTCGCGCGGACCGTCCGATCAATGCTGGCCGTGGTGGTCGTCGCCTTGCCCGCCGGGGTTGAGGCCGCCCGGGGTGAGCCCGCCGACAAGAAGCCCACGGCGGTGATTGCCCAGGTGACGCTGGCCGGTTCCTTGCCCGATGGCGTGGGGCAGGGGGGGCTGCTCGCCGACGTAGCGCCGCACCTGCATCGCATCATCGAGCGGCTCGACAAGGCGGCTGCCGACCAGCGCGTGAAGGGCGTGGTGCTCTCGATCGAATCGCCGGATCTCGGGCGGGCCCGTGCCGATGAGCTGCGGGCGGCGATCGCCCGGCTGCGCAAGGCGGGCAAGCCGGTGGCCGCGTATCTCGTGGGCTCGGCCCCGGTGCATTACATGGTCGCCTTGGCGTGCGACACGATCACGATGCCCCCCGCCGCCACGCTCGAGATCACCGGCGTGCGGACGGAGGTCATGTTCTTCAAAGACCTCTTCGACTCGCTCGGCCTCAAGGCGGAGATCCTCCAGGTGGGCGAATTCAAGGGAGCCGGCGAGCCTCTCACCCGGTCGAGCATGAGCCCCCAGCTCCGCGAGCAGTATGAAAGCTTCGTGGGAGACCTCTTCGAGCAGCTCGTGGAGCGGATCGCCGCCGAACGCCGGCTCGCGCCGGAGCGGGTGCGCGAGCTCATCGACACGGGCGTATTTACGCCCGATGCCGCGCGTGAGGCCGGGCTGATCGACGCCGTCGGCTACGAAGACGAAGTGGCCGCCGCGGTCGCGAAGAAGATCGAGCTCGCCGAGCCCAAGATCGTGCGCGACTACGCCGAGCGCAAGGTGGACAATGATTTTTCCGGCCTGGGCGGCCTCGTGAAGCTCGTCGAGATGTTCTCGGGCCAGAAGCAGGCGGCTGCCTCGGGCAAGGGGAAGCAGATTGCGATCGTTCATGTGACCGGCGAGATCGCTGAGGGAAAGGGCCGCGACGATCTCCTGGCGGGAGCCGCGGCCGGGAGCGACACCGTGATCAAGGCGATCCGCGAAGCCGCCAAAGACGACGAGGTGGCGGCGATCGTGCTCAGGATCGATTCACCCGGCGGCTCGGCCCTGGCCAGCGACCTGATCTGGCGCGAGGCCGAGCGCACGAAGAAGCCGGTCGTTGCAAGCCTGTCCGACACGGCCGCGAGCGGCGGTTACTACATAGCAGTCGCAGCCGACAAGATCGTGGCGGCCCCCGGCACCCTCACCGGTTCGATCGGCGTGGTCGGCGGCAAGGTCGCCGTCGGCGGGGCGCTCGAGCGCTACGGCGTGCACACAGACGTGGTGAGCAAGGGGAAGAACGCCGGCTGGCTGTCAATGCAGTCGCCCTTCACGGCGGCCGAGCGCGAGGTCTTCCTAGGCACGATGAAAGACGTCTATCGGCTGTTCACATCGAAGGTGGCCGCGGGCCGAAAGCTCGACATGGAAAAGATCGAGAAGCTCGCCGAGGGCCGCGTGTTCACGGGCCGCATGGCGAAGGAGGCCGGGCTCGTCGATCGGCTGGGCACGCTCGACGACGCGATCGACGAGGCCAAGGCGCTTGCCGGCCTCGCCGCCGACGAAGAGATCGAACGGGTGCTGCTACCGGAGCCACGCGGGCTGTTCGACGATCTCTTTGGCATGCAGGGCCTCGGCACACCGCCCGTGGCCGGAGTCGATCTTGCCGCCCGGCTGCTCGGGCTGCCGGGGATCGAGGCGATCAGAGCCCACGCCGGCACGCTCACGGCGCTGTCGAGCGGCCGGCCGCAACTGCGCATGCCGGCCAGCGTACGGGTGCGGTGATCCAGCCACTTGAGCGACTGGTTAGGTTCCACGCACCCCGAAATACCTTCGCTCAATCGAGCACCCGAAAAGAGCGCCGACAGCGGCAACCGGGCCGCCGCCAAGCAAGCATGCGTAGACCACTTGCCAGATGAGGCTGTAAAGAAGACCCCCCGATCCAAATGTGAATGCGGCATGTACTGACGCGACGACCACAACTGCGAGAACACCGATGGCTGCTCCGCGTCGCGCGCCCAACACCGGGCTCTTGCCTGGGAAACGACTCGTCGCCGAAGCCAAGACTGCAAGGAAAACAGTGACACCCGCAAGGGAGCCTAGTGCAGCTGCAGTCGCAATAACGCCACCAACACCAACACCTGCAAATGCGATGGAGAGCATGGCAACCGCCAGTGCTGCAAAGGCAAACGCTAAAGCTCCAGCTTCGGCAGCGACGCGAACGGCAAGATTCATTTGTGGTGCCGAACGCCAAAGATCAGCGGCTCGCGGCCAAGGGATTATCCACACCGCCAGATGTTATCGCGAGTCCGCTGCATCGTTTTGTTCTCCCTGTTCGGGCTTCTTCGCTTTGCCGGGGTCGTCGATCTCGAGTTCACGGCAGATCTTCTTCGCCATGAATTCGTTGATCTCACGGTGTCGCGGAACTGTGGATACTTTCCGTGCAGTCGGATTGACGTAGACCGTGTGCCTGCCGCCCTCGCGCAGAAAAGCACAGCCGCTGGCCTCGATGTGACGAATCAAATCGACCCGTTTCATCACGAAGCCAGTTCAAAAGGCTCTCTTTTGACGTTCTGGCCGATCAGAGCTTGCTCTGCCAATTCCCGATTTGCTTCGAGAACCAGCTGGACGGCCTCGCGAAGATTCTCTCGAACCTCGTCGAGCGTCTCGCCCTGGCTATTGGCGCCGGGGATCTCCTCGACAAATCCGATATAGCCCTCGGGCACCGGCATGAAGACGGCGGTAAACGTCATCGGAGCTCCTCGGGTCGCTAGGGGCTGTAACCGGACAGGTCGAGTCTACCAGGAGACGGAACGCCCGTACATATACGTGGTGCGAGCAGCGCGCCATCGGCCACTAACCGGATTGTGCGGCTGCCCCTGGTGGGATGTCTTGATGTGAGTCGCCTACCAGATACTGCGACTGCTCGACAGCCAGCCCAAGCTCGCCGACCACCCGCAATAGGTCGGGTGGGAGCACATCGCATTGGACGACAACGTCCCTACGCTCAATGCCGAAGTCGAGCGACCCATGCAAGCCTGCGGAGGCCAGGGATGGCTCCGCAGGCGTGAAGCAGGGCACTTCGCCTACCAGGCGAAGTGCGCGAACGCCTTGTTGGCGTCGGCCATGCGGTGCACGTTGTCGCGCTTCGTGACCGCGGCGCCTTCGCGCTTGTACGCGGCCATGATCTCGTCGGCGAGTTTTTCGTGCGTGGCGCGGCCCTTCTTCTCGCGGACGGCCTGCAGCATCCAGCGGATGCCGAGCGACTGCTGCCGGTTGCGATTCACCTGCATCGGCACCTGGTATGCGGCACCACCCACCCGCTTCGACCGCACCTCGACCGACGGCTTACAGTTTTCGAGGGCCCGGTTGAAGACCTCGATCGGCTCGACGTCGGTCACCTTCTGGGCGACGACATCCATCGCCCGGTAGAAGACACCCTGGGCGACGCTCTTTTTGCCGTCGACCATCAGGCAGTTGATGAACTTGCTCGCGAGGAGCGATCCGTAACGCGGATCGGGAATGAGTTGCTCGCGGCTGGCGGTGATTTTACCCATGGCTCGTGTCTTCCTTCTTTAACCCTTCTTGGCACCGTAGAGGCTGCGCGACTGCTTGCGGCCCTGCACGCCGAGCGTGTCGAGCGCACCGCGCACGATGTGATACCGCACGCCCGGAAGATCGCGGACACGGCCGCCACGCACGAGCACGATCGAGTGCTCCTGCAGGTTGTGCCCTTCACCCGGAATGTAGACGGTCACTTCCTTCTGATTCGAGAGCCGCACGCGGGCGATCTTTCGCAGGGCGGAGTTCGGCTTCTTGGGGGTCATCGTGCGCACCTGAAGGCACACGCCGCGCTTCTGCGGGCAGCGGTCGAGCACGGGCGATTTGGAGAATTTGCGCTTGGGCCGGCGACGGCTGCGGACAAGCTGGCTGATCGTGGGCATACCGGAGTGTCGTGTCCTGCAAAAATGGTGCGGAGCCGCCACATGGCGGGAGCCCCAGAGACTAGCCGAAACCAGGGGGGCATGAAAGCGGGGGCAGAAATCAGGCGGCGGCTGGCGTCGGCCGCAGGAAAATTTCCCCCCGTCCGCCGGTGACAAGGTCGCCGTGCCACTGCTCCCACGGGCCCGCGAGCAGGGGGCGGACCGAACCGCCGCCTGGGCAAAACCCGCCCACATCGAGCCTGGCGGCGAGCAGCGGCAGGAATGCGGGCATCCACACCGCACCCTTGCGAAACGTGGCCGGTGGCTGGAACCGCGCCCCCGCCGCCACGAGCGATCCGCGTTGCATGCCGTGCCCGGCGTCAGGGCCCACGGCGCCGGCCACGAGCACCGTGCCCGCTCGCAATTCAAACGCCGTCGCAGGGCCGCAGTTGCCGCCGATCGCCAGGATTCCGCGCCGCATGCGGGCGCCGGCGAGGCAGCCCGCGTTGCCGGCGATCGTCACGAGCCCGCCGCGCATCCCATGCCGGCTGCCGGGGAGCGCCGCGGCGGCATTGTCGCCGGCCGAACCGGCCACATGCACCGTGCCGCCGGTCATCTCGCAGGCGAGCCAGTCGCCCGCGTCGCCTTGAATCGTGAGCGTGCCGCCGGTCATGCCTTCGCCCGCATGCCGCCCTGCGTTCCCCTCCATCCTGATCTCGCCCGCTGCCATCCCCGCGCCCACGCCATGCACGCGGGAGAAATCACCGCGGCATTCGATCCGGCCGTCGGCAGCCGTGCCTGTGATGCGGAACAGCGTGCCGAGCTCTGTGGGCCGATCGTCGGCCCGCACCGCGAGTCGGGCGATGTCGCGGGCCGTGAGCGCCACGATCTGATCGGGCACGACGCCGGCAACGTCGATCGACAGTGCTCCTGAATCGGCGAGCTGTTCGATGACGAGCGGCATGCGGTCGGGCCTCGGGCAGGGCAAACGAGCGGGGCCGCGGAGAGGCGTGCTCCCCGCGGCCCCGATGATAGCGTCTGCACATGCCGGCCCGGCTACTTCGTGAGCACGGGCACCTTTCGCGACGTGCTCGATGGCGACTTCGTCAGCTCCACCATCAACACGCCCTTGTCATAGCGGGCCGTGACCTTCGCCGGGTCGACCGACTCGGGCAGCGGGATCGCCCGGCTGAAGGCGCCGGAGTGGCTTTCGCAGTGCGACCAGCCTTCGCCCGACTCCTCGGTGCACGACTTCTTCTCACCCGAGATCATCAGCCGGTCTCCCGACACGCTCACGTCGACGTCCTTCGGGTCGATGCCCGGCAGCTCGGCCCGGACGCGGATCTGCGTGCCGGATTCCGAAAGATCGATCGCCGGCATCCACTGCCCCGGTTCGGTGGGCTCGAGCCAGCCGGGCACGAAGGCCGTGGGCCGGCTGAAGAAGCCCTCGAAGAGCCGGTTCATCTCGTGGCGAAAATCGGCCAGGGTGGTGAGGTTGCCCCCCTCCATGCCGCTCGAGCGCTTCGTGCGAAAAGGAATCAGACTCATGGGATGGTCTCCTTTTCTTCTTTTCTTCGGGAAGGTGAAACGAAACACGACAAGACATTCGGGGCCCGCGCAGGCCTGGCCCACGTCGGGATCAGCCGGCCTCAGCCGGCGCTGACCTCGACCTTGCGCGGGCGCACCGCCGGCAGCCGCGGCACGTGGATGGTGAGCACCCCGTGGCGGTAGCTGGCCGTGATCTGCGAGGCGTCGAAATCGTCGCCCAAGCGGAACGACCGGCGGTAGCTGCCGATGCCGTATTCCTGGCGGACGGCGCGGCCGGCCAGTTCGCGGGCCGGCACCCTCGCGTGCAGCGAGAGCACGCCCTCCTCGAACGACACGTCGATGCCATCGGTGTGGGCGCCGGGGATGTCGGCGACGATCAATACCTCCCGCCCACAGTCGCAGATGTCGACGTTGGGCTGGTAGGTGAGCGTGGTCTCCGCTTCGGTCGGCGCGGCCGCGGGCCGTTCGGCGGTCTTCATTGCGGAAGTGGTCATGACGAGGGTGTCCTCTCGGGGAAGGGTGGGTGATAAAGGTGTCAGGCTGAACGAACCTGCACCTTGTGGGGCTGGGCCTCGGGTGCCTTCGGGCAGGTGACGCAGAGCACGCCGTCGGCGAGCCGCGCCTCCACCCGCGCGGCATCGACCGCCACGGGTAGCGTGATCCGCCGCTCGAAGCTTCCGGTGCCGCGTTCGCGCCGGTGCCACGTGACGGCCGGCTTGCGGCTGCCGTTGCCCTGCTCACCGGCCGACGTGGTCTGGGCGGCCTCGGGCTCGGGCCGCGAACCCTTGAGCACGAGTTCGTCGCCCGAAACGGCGATGTCCACCCCGCCCGCGTCGAGGCCGGGGAGTTCCGCCTCGACCATGATGGCGTCGTCGGTCTCGCGGACGTTGACGGCGGGGAACGCGGCCGTCGGCGGCGGGCTGCCCCAGCCGTGCAGCGGCGGTGCCGCCACGAGGTTGCCCCAGAGACGGTCAAGTTCGTCGCGCAATTCGTCGAGCGGGTGCGCGAAGCCCGTGCTGTAGATCTGCATCGCTGACTCCATGAACAAGGTGAACGAGCGAACGAGGTGAACGAAGCAACCGCCGTCCATGGAATAAAAAATCATTCGCAGGGACGTTCTCAAAAAACAATCCGCCGCGCGCCGCGGTGCCGAAATCGCGCCCCGCCGGCGGCGGGAGTGAAAAAAGCAAAGAGCGTGCCAACGGACAGACGCTGGTCTCCGTCCGTGCAGAGCCGTGCCGACCCCGAGAAAATTCGGCCCTGCGGCCGCTGACTCGGCTGGCCGCCGTCAAGCTCTGCCGGTCGTGTCGGCTGTCAGGTTGGCAGCGCCCTTCGGCCACCCCTGGCAGGCCGGATGGACGGTTGTGGGGGGGTCGGCAACGCCATAGACTGCGGCCTTGTGAACGGACTCGCTCGACGCGAGCACGGCGATCATCCGACGGCGGATGATGCCGCCGGCCGGAAACGTCACTCTCAGTCGCAACGGATGTCTCATGCGTTTCACGCTTCTCGACCGTGTCGTCGCCATCGATCCCGGCAAGACCATCACCGCCATCAAGACGCTCTCGCTGTCCGAGGAATATCTCGCCGACCATTTCCCCCGATTTCCCGTGATGCCGGGCGTGCTGATGCTCGAGGCGATGACCCAGGCGGCCGCGTGGACGATCCGGATCGCCGAAGACTTCGCCCACAGCGTCGTCGTGCTACGGTCGGCGAAAAACGTGAAATATGGCGACTTCGTCGAGCCGGGCCGGGTGCTCACTGTGACGGCCGAGGTGCTCTCGCAGGACGAAACGACCACCAAGGTGAAGGCCAGCGGCACCGTGTCGAGCGCGGGCGGTGAGCGGACGAGCCTCACGGCGCGGCTCGTGCTCGAGCGCTACAACATGGCCGACCGCCTCCCGCACGGCGACGCCATCGACGCCCGGGTGCGGGCCGAGATGCGGAAGCTGTGGGCCGTGCTCCATCCAACGGGCCGGTCGGGCGGGCAGCCGCGGCGGATGGTTTACGGCGCCGGTGCCGGCGGCATGATCGAGGCTCCGCTGCCTGTCGCCGGGGCGGCCACGTTCGCCCGCTGAGCGCCGCACTGCTCGGGAACCGGTGCCGGCGGGCCGATTTTTCCGAGTTTTTTGGGGTCACGCGCCGAAATCTCTGCTTTTCGGGTTTCCACGTGGCGGCGTCGACATTACCTTGTGTCGAAGTTAGTCGGGTTTCCGGTTTGTTTTCGTTCCCCGTTTTCGAGGTGCCATGTCGATGCCGTCGCGCGATGAAATTTACGAAAAGGTCAAGACAGCCCTGATCGACGCCCTCGGCGTCGATGACGACGAAGTCTCTCCCACGGCGACCATGGTGGGCGATCTGGGCGCCGAGTCGATCGACTTCCTCGACATCGTGTTCCGCCTCGAGAAGGCCTTCGGCATCAAGATTCCGCGCGGCGAACTGTTTCCAGAAGATGTGCTCTCGAGCACCGAGTTCGTGACCAACGGCAAGGTCAACGCGGCTGGCATCGCGGCCCTCAAGGCCCGCATGCCGTTCGCCGACCTCACGAAGTTCGAGGCCAATCCCAGCGTGCAAAACTTTGCCAACACGCTCACCGTGGAAGACATGGTGCGATACGTGCAGGGCAAGTTGGCGGCCTGACATGCGCTGGTTTTGGATCGATCGTTTTGACGAGTTCGTTCGCGGCAAGCACGCCACGGCCGTAAAGAACGTGTCGCTCGCCGAAGAGCACATGCACGACCACTTTCCGGGCGTGGCTCTGATGCCGAACTCGCTCGTCGTGGAAGGCATGGCCCAGACCGCCGGCCTGCTCGTGGCCGACGCCATCGAGTTCAACCGCCGGGTCGTGCTCGCGAAGGTGGCGGGCGCCGAATTCCACTTTGATGCCGTGCCGGGCGACACGCTGCGGTTCGAGGCCACGATTCTCGACCTCAAGCCGACCGGTTCGCTCTGCAAGGTGACGAGCACGGTGGGCGAGCGCGTGCAGGGGGAGGCCGAGCTGTTTTTCGCCCACCTCGAGCCGGGCGAAGGCGTGCCGAAGTTGTTCGAGCCCGACGAACTCCTCCAGTGGCTCGATCAGATGCACATCTACGACGTGGGCCGCGACGAAGCCGGGCGGCCGCTCGCGCGGCCCGATTGGTGAGCCAACAGGCCGCCGGCAGGAAGGAAGCGAGCGAGTGGCTGGCAGACGCAGGGTGGTGATCACCGGGATGGGGCTCGTCACGCCGCTCGGCGTGCGCGTGGAGGAGCTCTGGAAAAACCTCATGGCAGGCGCTTCCGGTGTGGGCCTGACCACGGTCTTTGACGCCTCGCGGTTTCCCACGAAGATCTCGGCCGAGGTTCGCAACTGGGACATCGCCGACGAGGGGCAGGACGCCAAGCACTGGCAGTTCTGCGGTCGGCACACGAAGTTTGCCGCGGGCGCCGCCCTCCAGGCGATGCGCGATGCTGGCCTGGAGAAAGGCCTGCCTGCCGATCCCACACGGCTCGGCGTGTATCTCGGCAGCGGCGAGGGGCAACAGGATTTCGACTCCTTCACGAGCATGATGATGGCCGCGATCTCGGGCGACACGCTCGACGTGGCCAAGTTCACGAAGCTCGGTCTCGAGACGCTCCATCCGCTCTCCGAAGTGGAGCAGGAGCCCAACATGCCCGCCGGCCACCTGGCCGGTATGTTCGACGCCCAGGGGCCGAACTTGAACTGCCTCACGGCCTGCGCCGCATCCAGCCAGGCGATCGGTGAGGCGGCCGAGCTCGTGCGCCGTGGCGACGCCGACGTGATGCTCTCGGGCGGCACGCACTCGATGATCCATCCCTTCGGCGTGACGGGCTTCAACCTGCTCACGGCCCTTTCCACCCGCAACGACGAGCCGACGCGGGCCAGCCGGCCGTTCGACAACGAGCGCGACGGCTTCGTGCTCGGCGAGGGGGCCGCGATGGTCGTGCTCGAGGAGCTCGAGCACGCGAAGCGCCGCGGGGCCAAGATCCACGGCGAGCTGCTCGGCTACGGCTCCACGGCCGACGCCTACCGGATCACCGACACGCATCCCGAAGGCCGGGGCGCCGCCGCCTGCATCACGATGGCGCTCAAAGACGCCGGCCGCGGCACGCACGACATCCACTACATCAACGCCCATGGCACGAGCACCGACGTCAACGACAAGGTCGAGACGCTCGCCATCAAGAAGGTGTTCGGCGAGCACGCCTACAAGATCCCCGTGTCGAGCACGAAGAGCATGATGGGCCACCTGATCGCGGCGGCCGGCGCCACCGAGCTGATCGTGTGCCTGCTCGCAATCCGCGACGGCATGCTGCCGCCGACGATCAACTACGAAAACCCCGACCCAAACTGCGACCTCGACTACGTGCCGAACAAGTCGCGCCCGGGGAAGTGCGACCGCGCCCTCTCCAACAGCTTCGGCTTCGGCGGCCAGAACATCGCGCTGATCGTCGGCCGGTATTCGTAGGACGGGCTGGTGTTGTGCGTCTGCTCAACGCGCCCAATCCGGCGTCGAAGCCGGCGGTACGCTGCTCCATCGCCGAGGGCGATCGCTCGGCTACTTCACGGGAAGTCTCGGCATCGTGCCGAACTTCCCTTGGCCGGGCGCCGCCGGCTGGTCCGCACCCGGCCCTCCAGGCCTCACGCTGTGCGACAGCCCGCGTATCTGCCCGTCGGCTCTTCCGCATCGCACCGACCGTCTCCGCCGCCTCCCCTTTCCAGTTGAGGAGGCTCGGGGTTACCCCTACCGTTGAGACGGCGTATGTGACCAGCGCAGGCATGGATGCCGGAGCGCAGGCACATCCGAGTGAGCCGTAGCCTGGAGGGCGGAGGCAAACGTCCGGCGAGACGGTATGGGGTAACCCCGAGCCGGCGCGCCTCGGTAGATGGCAAAACGCGTTGCCTCAAGCCACGCGCAGCTTGCCCAGCTTCGCGGCCGCAGGGTTTTCTCAACCGCTGCGACCGATGCGGCCGATACATCCCCTGAACCCCCAGGGAACCAGATCCATGAAACGCGCCACCGGGCTTCTTTTGGCTGTTGCTGTGATCGGCATGTCGAGCGGCTGCTCGATCATCGACCGGCTTTTTCTCCTGAACACCGACGGCCCTTACGGCCATCACGCCCGTGGCGGTGGTGGCGGCGCGTGCCGCGACGGGGCCTGCGAGAACGGCCAGTGCCAGGTGGGCGGGCCATGCGAATCGTGCGGTCCGGGTGACGCCTGTGGGCCGGGCGGCTGTCAGCCCGGCTGCCGCGACTGCGCCGCCGGCCACTGCAAGAAGCACGTCGGCCGGTATGGCGGCCTGGCCAAGCATCATCTCTCGCCCGCCGAGCGGGCGGCGCTCGCGGCGAGCGACTACGGCGCGACGCAGCCGGCCGGCCCGCCGTCGGGGGCCGTCGCCTATCCGTACTACACGACCCGCGGCCCGCGCGACTTCCTCGCGAAGAATCCGCCCTCGATCGGCCCGTGATCGGGCCACGACCCCACTGCTCTCCTTTGCCGTGATCCAACGCCGCCGATAGGCTTGCCGCCTGTCGGCGGTGTCGTTTTTGCAGGTGGAGGTATTCATGCAGGGCAAGCAGGGCGGCGGTGTGGCGGCGGACGGGCGGCTGTCGTTCACCGGCTGGCTCGTGTGCGCGATCGCGGCGATCGGGTTCGCGTTCGACATTTACGAACTCCTGATGCTGCCGCTGATCATCAAGCCGGCGATCCAGGAGCTTTCGAAGCCGGAGATCGCCGGCCTCGTGGCTGGCGGCATGTCGCAGGCCGATGCCATGGCCCTGTGGGCTCCGGGTGGCAAGAGCTATGTGGGCTGGGCGCGGACGCTGTTTTTCGTGCCTGCGATCGCAGGCGGCGTGTTCGGCCTCTTGGGCGGCTATCTCACCGATCTGCTGGGCCGCCGCCGCGTGCTCACGTTCAGCATCCTGCTGTATGCGTTCGCGGCCCTCGCGGCCGGCTTTGCCACGTCGCTCCCGCAGCTGCTCTTCTTCCGCTGCCTCGTGTTCATCGGCGTGTGCGTGGAGTTTGTGGCGGCGGTGGCGTGGCTCGCCGAGCTCTTCCCCGACCGCGAGCAGCGGGAGCGGGCTCTCGGCTGGACGCAGGCCTTTTCATCGCTCGGCGGCCTGCTCGTCGGCACGGCCAACATCCTCGCTGCCCGCTTCGCCGACATCCTGCCGGCGATCCACGGCGGACACGACGCCTGGCGCTACACGCTCATCTCGGGCGTGATCCCGGCGCTGCCGCTGATCCTGATCCGGCCGTTCCTTCCCGAAAGCCCCGTGTGGGCCGAAAAGAAGGCGGCCGGCACGCTGCGGCGGCCGAGCATCCGCGAGCTCTTCAGCCCGGCGCTCGTGCGCACCACGGTGCTCACGACGCTCGTGTTCGCCGCGAGCTATGGGATCGCGTTTGGCGCAATCCAGCAGCTGCCGCAGATCCTCGGCGGGCCGAAGGGGCATGCCGCGATCCTCGCCACCGCGAAGGCGGCGCAGGCCGAGGCCGTCGCGGCTGCGAAGGGGGAAACGTTGAGCCCCGGGCGGCTCAAGAGCATCGCGGGCAACGCCACCGACGAGGCGGTGGCCGGCGTCACGCTTTTCCAGGAGGTGGGCGGCCTGGTCGGCCGCGTGCTGCTGGCGTGGGCCGCGCTCCGGGTGCTGAGCCGGCGGACGCTCCTGCGGATGTTCCAGATTCCGGCGCTCGTCGTGGTGCCGGTGCTCTTCTGGTGGATCTCCACGCAGCTCACGAATGCCGGTTCGCTGCCCTGGATCAAGGCGGGCATCTTCGTGGCGGGCCTGCTGACCGTGGCCCAGTTCAGCTTCTGGGGCAACTACATCCCGCACGTCTTCCCCACGCACCTCAGAGGCACGGGCGAGAGCTTCGCGGCCAACATCGGCGGCCGCGTGCTCGGCACGGCGGCCGCCTGGCTCACGCTCACGTTCTCCGCGGCCACGCCGCCCGATCCGATGCGGATCGCCGTCGTGGGCGCGGTCGTCGCGGGACTCTACGCCCTCGTGGGCGTGATCCTCACGCAGTGGCTCCCCGAGCCCGATGCCGATCTCACGGAGGACAGGCTTCCGCCTGTCAATGTCCGTGGCTAACGCTGAGGCGGCGTGGCGGTCGTTGATTGCGAGTCGGTGCTCCCGCGGGCTATTCTGCGGAGGGTTGCGCATGAGCGTCGACCGCGTCGCGGGAGTCGATCCATGAGATGGTGTGTGTGCGTCTGCTGGGCCTTAATGTGGCTGGCGCTTCCGGTCGGTGGCCGGCTCACGGCCGAGGATGCAGCTCCTGCGGTCGACGGCTCCGCACTCGAGGATCTCGACTGGATGGTCGGGAGCTGGGTGCTCGTGCCGGACGACGAGGCGGCGACGAAGCAGGCGGGCTCGATGCGGATGACGGTGCGGTGGGACGAGGGCCGCGCGTTTCTCGTCCGCGAAGCCACGCTCACTCCGTCGGAGGAGTCTGGCGAGCCCATCGTCACGCTCCAGCAAAGGATCGGCTGGGATCCACTCGTCGACCGGATCCGATCGTGGAGTTTTTCAAGCGACGGCAGCCGCGGAGAGGCCACCTGGTTTCGGGATGGCGGCTCGTGGGTCGTGCGGGGCACGGCCGTGCTGCCGGATGGCACGCAGACGAGCTCCATCAATATCTACACGTTTGACGGCACAGATCGCTGCGCGTGGCGGATCGTGCCACCGGCGCTCACTGGCGATGACGGCGGGCCCGCGCGGGCCACGTGGGTTCGGCAGGCCGGGAGTAACGTCCGATGACTATGCACCATCACACTCGCCAATGGTTTGCTCCAGGATGGCTGCTGCGCGGCGCCGCCGTGGTGGCCCTTTCCAGCGCGGCGTTTTTTGCCGACCCCGCGGTGGCTCGCGCGGCTGAGGCCGCCCCTGCTGAGGCCGAGTGCGATCTAGCCCGCAAGGCCGACATCATGCACGGGGCCCAGTGGCAGCGGGCGATCGCGGAGCTCGGCGGTTGGCTCACGACGCAGACCGTCTACACGCCCGCCGAGGTGCGGCGGATCAAGGTGCGGTTCAACGAGCAGGTGGCGGCGATGTCGTCGTACGAGCTCGAATACCTTCTCGACTCGGTCGAACAGAAGATGCGGCTGCTCGACACGCCCGAGGCCCGCGACGCGAAGGCCTGGCTCGGCGAATATCTGTCGGCGATGTCGGATGCCCGGCGGGCCCGAGAGCTGCGAAACGTCCCGAATCTGCTCGACATGAACGCGTCCCAGCTCTGGGAGGAGATTCAGCGAATCGACCGCAAGCGGGGCGCGCTCCAGCAGCGCCAGCAGGGCGTGGCAACACGGCAAAACTCGCTCGTCGATCGGGCCGCCGCGAATCGTCAGGCGTCAGCCGACGCCGCGCGGGCCACGGCGGAGCGGCTCCGCGCCACCCCGGCGCAGGCGCCCGCCCGCCAGGGCGGCGGTGCACTGCCGTTTTCCGATGTGCCGCAGCGGCGGATGTCGATCGGCGTGGGGCCGATGGGTGCCTTCATTCAGATGTGACGGGCGGCTGCGGCGGCCGGCCGACATCGAGGCACGTGAGCGTGGTGTCGTCGCGCAGGTAGAGACGCCCGGAGGCGAGCGCAGGCAGGGCCCGCACCGTGCCGGCGAGCGGGCGGGCGCGGGCGAGGATCGTGACGCCCGCCGGAGTCGCGGTCATGAGCACGAGTTCGCCGTCGGTCTTCGCGGCGAGCAGTTTGCCGTCGGCGGCGAGGAGCGTGCCGTAGCCGAAGTTCGCCTCGCGCCACGCCGCACGACCGGTGCCGAGATCGACGCACACCAGATCGGCCGGTGGCAGGTCGTCGCGGCCGTCGATGCAATAGACGTGGTCGCCGCTCACGATCGGCGTGCAGTATTGCGTGGCGAGTGCGTCGGTGCCCTCCCAGCGTTTCGTGAACCCGGTCGCGTCGAACGCCGCGCACACCGAGCCGATGCCATACGACGCCGTGACGAGCAGGTGGTCGTCGGAAAACACGAGTGGCGTGGCGGCGTTGACCGTCGGCCCGCGCTGGCCGAAGGGAAACTGCCAGCGGATCTCGCCCGACTGCGGCTCGAGGAGGATGCATGCATAGCGCGTCACGATCAGCACGTGGTCGACTCCACCGACCGTCGCGGCGACGGGGGCTGCATAGCCTGCGGGCTCGGATGTCTGCGTCCACACGGTGTCGCCCGTCTCGAGTGAGAACGCCACGATGCCCGCGTCGCGTTTTGAGCCGCCCACATTGACGATCACGTGCCCCCCGGCCACCAGCGGCGTCGAGCCCGCGCCGAAGTAGCCCTCCGGGGCACCGAAGTCGCGGTGCGTGTCGCGGAGCCAGAGCAGGCGGCCCGTGGCGGCGTCGAGGCAGCGGAGCACGCCCTGGGCGCCAAACACGATCACACGGCCGTCGTGCACGAGTGGCACACAGAGTGGCCCGTCGCCCCCGCCCACCTGCGGCCGAAACCTCGTCGGCTGGTCGTGTTGCCAGAGCCGTTGGCCGGTGGCGGCATCGAGCGCCTCGACGACGTCCGCATCGCCCACGCGGTGAAACAGGATCGCCCGGCCGCCGGCCACGGCGATGCCGGCGTAGCCGCTCCCCACGGGCCGCTGCCAGAAGACGCTCGGCCCTCCGGCCGGCCATGCCTCGGCGAGCCGTTCGTCGGCCGCGGCGATGCCGTTGCGGCCGGGCCCGAGAATCTGCGGCCACTCGCTGGCGCGGGCCATCGCACTGATGCCTGCCACGACGAGCATCACGAGCGAAAAGAACTTCATTCCGCGATCGTCCGCGGGGCGCGGGGCATGTCGTCGGGAAGCGTGGGCACCGTCCAGATCATGTACAAGCCGCAGGCGACCAGGCCGAGCACGGCATACTTCAGCCACCACGGCAGGCTGTTGAGTACGAGGCTCGTGCACACCACGGCCGCCACGAGCACCACCGTGCGATACTTCACGCTCTTGCGGATGCCGTGGTAGTGCTGCCAGTCGTCGAGCGTGGGGCCAAACCATTTCGAGCGATGGAGCCAGGCATGGATCCGCGGCGAGCCGCGAAAGAAGCACCAGCTCGCGAGCAGCAGAAACGGCGTCGTGGGGAGGAGCGGAAGGATCGAGCCGAGCACGGCGAGCCCCACGCACACCCAGCCCCCCACGACGTAGAGGAAGCTCTTCAGGGGATCGGTCGTGGGCTGGATCTGCATGGGGGCATCCGGGCTGCCGCGGGCTGTTTCGTGCATCGTATCACGCGGCCTGGGATCGGGCCGTTTGTGTGAAAACCCCGCAGTTCTTATGCTTCTAGCCCACCTGCCCGTTTTCCCGCCCTTCGCTGAGGATTTTCCATCATGCCGCTCGTTCCGATGCGCATCCTGCTCGACCACGCCGCCGAACACGGCTACGGCCTCGCTGCCTTCAACGTCAACAACATGGAGCAGATCCAGTCGATCATGGAGGCGGCGAAGGAGACCGACAGCCCCGTGATCGTGCAGGCCTCGCGCGGCGCTCGCGGCTATTCCCAGGACAACTACCTCCGGCATCTGATGCTCGCCGCCGCCGAGCTCTATCCGGCGATTCCGATCGCGATGCACCAGGACCACGGCAACTCGCCGGCCACCTGCCAGAGTGCGATCGACCACGGCTTCACGAGCGTGATGATGGACGGCTCGCTCAAGGAAGACGGCAAGAGCCCGGCCGACTTCGACTACAACGTGAAGGTGACCGCGGAAGTGGTGAAGCTCGCCCACCGGCAGGGCGTGTCGGTGGAAGGCGAACTGGGCTGCCTGGGATCGCTCGAGAGCGGCGAGGGAGAAGCCGAGGACGGCCACGGTGCCACCGGAAAACTCTCGCACGACCAGCTCCTCACCGATCCGGACGAGGCGGCCCGGTTCGTGGCGGCCACCGGCGTCGATGCGCTGGCTGTGGCGATCGGCACGAGCCACGGTGCCTATAAGTTCACCCGCAAGCCCGATGGCGACGTGCTCGCCATGAAGCGGATCGAGGAGATCCATGCGAAGCTGCCCAACTGCCATCTCGTGATGCACGGCTCATCGAGCGTGCCGCAGGAGCTGCAAGACATCATCAATAAATTCGGCGGCAAGATGCCGCAGACCTGGGGCGTGCCGGTCGAGGAGATCCAGAAGGGCATCAAGCACGGCGTGCGCAAGATCAACGTCGATACCGACTGCCGCATGGCGATCACCGGCGCGATCCGCAAGGTGCTCGCCGAAACGCCCGAGAAGTTCGACCCGCGCGACTACCTGAAGCCGTCGCGCGAGGCGATGAAGAAGGTGTGCGCCGAGCGCATGGTGCAATTCGGCCAGGCCGGCAACGCCGGCAAGGTGAAGTGCATCTCGCTCGCCGACATGGCTGCGAAATACGCGCGCGCCGGCTCGTGACTGCCCATACTCCGTCGCCGGACGTTCGCTGCGCCCCTCCTGGGCTCCGCTCACTCGGACTCACTGGCGCTCCGCCATCCTGGCTTCGCTGGTGAGTAACGCCGGCTCCTGGAGCACGGGCAGTCACGATCCTCCCCCGTCTGGAAGCCCGAGGCGTGAGCCGAAGGGACGACGCGTCGTGTTTCGCCGCCGGGGCATCCTCTCGGCTTACGCCTCGGGCTTTCGTTGGGGAGGCGAGGGGTTACCCCTGCCGTTGAGCCGGCGTATTTGACCAGCGCAGGCAGGATGCCGGAGCGCAGGCAAATCCGAGTGAGCCGGAGCCTGGAGGGCGGAGGCGAACGTCCGGCGAGACGGTACGGGGTAACCCCGAGCCGGCGC
>Ga0247836_1002178_pt1 | contig 29181 bp, 25 predicted proteins | sample LaCruzMarch2015__4_FD_187116 | JGI IMG/M metagenome (GOLD analysis project Ga0247836, IMG submission 187116) | Freshwater microbial communities from meromictic Lake La Cruz, Castile-La Mancha, Spain - LaCruzMarch2015_14m | ecosystem: Environmental > Aquatic > Freshwater > Lake | place: Spain... | reverse complement strand
CATGATCTGGGCGACATCCTCGATCCGGCACCCGATCGCAAGCTGTTCCAGCACCTGCACCGCGTGCATCTGGGAGGGTCCGCGGACATGGGTGCGGTAGGGCCGCTCGCCGCCGTCGGAGACCACATACCAGGCGAGTTCACCCTTGGACGACTCGACCCTGGTATAGGTGGAGCCGGCGGGCACATTCCAGGCCAGCGGATTGGGGATAGGGCAGCGGATGGGGCCGGCGAGCTTCGGCAGCCGCGCCACGACCTGGCGAATGATCCGGATGCTTTCCTTGATCTCCCGGCGCCGCACCAGCGCCCGCGCCCAGGCGTCGCCCGGTTCCTCGGTGGGAATCTCGAATTCGAGCTGATCATAGACCAGATAGGGATCATCGCGGCGCACGTCGAACTTCAGCCCGGTCGCGCGCAGATTCGGCCCGGTCACGCCCCACTCCAGGGCCTGCTGTTGGCTGATCGGACCACAGCCCCGTGCCCGGTGGACGAACACCTGGTTGGTGAACAGCAGATTGTCATAGTCCGGCAGACGCGATTCGAGATAATCGAGCGTATTGGTAACCCGCTCGCCGAAACCGTCCGGCAGATCCCGGCGCACGCCGCCGGGAATGTTGTAGATGTGATAGACACGCCCGCCGGTCATTTCCTCGAACAGATCCAGAATCAGATCGCGGTCGGCGATGCCCCAGAACATCGGGGTATACATGCCGGTAGTGGCCGCATGTCCGCCGAAGATAAAGAGATGCGCGGCGATGCGTGAGAGTTCGAGCTGCATTACGCGCAGCCATTGCGCCCGTTCCGGGACCACCAGTCCGCACAGGTCCTCGACCGCCAGACAATAGCTGACCTCCATGGGCACCGGGTCCGGCACACAGATGCGCGGCGTGATGGCCAGGTTCTGAATCCACAGCCGACCCTCCATCAGCTTCTCGAATCCGCGGTGCAGATAGCCGGCATCCGCCCGCCCGGCGATGACCCTGTCCCCATTCAGCCGAAGCTTGAAGGCGTAATTACCCTCGATGCCCGGATGGTTGGGACCGATATTGAGCTCATAGTCGTAGCTCGGCGGCTGGCGCTGCGCCTCATAGTTTTCAGGTCTCATCGACATTCCTCCGGCTGAAGCGCTGCTCGTCCGGCGGCACGGCGATCCCGCCGCCGCGGGTTTCCAGATCCTTGAGCCAGTCCGGATGATAGTCCTGCCAGTCGAAGTGCTGATTCACCCAGGCTTCCGAGTCGAAGTCCTTGCGCATGGGCGGCGGGCCGTCCCATTCGGTCAGGATGAACCGACTCAGGTCCGGACTACCCTCGAACCAGACGCCGAACATCTCGTGGATGTCCCGCTCGAAAAACGCGGCGGGCCTATAGATGTCATAGACGGAGATATAGACCCCCGGCTCGCGCGGGATGCGCGTATGCACCGAGACCAGGGACTGTATCTCATAGGACCAGCAGTGATACACCAGTTCGAACTGGCCGGCGTCGATCCAGTCGACACAACTGATGGCCGACAGGTGCACGAACGAAGCGCGTCCCCGCAGCAATTCCAGCAGCGCCGGCAAGGCGTCGGACGCCACATCCACCCGCAGCCGCCGGCGCGACGTGCGCCGGACCCTGATCCCCTCCAGTTCGGCCAGCAGGGTGTCGAGCCAGGTCGTCAGTTCGTTCGTCATTGCGCTGTTCCGCCCTGGTCCGAACGGCTCCGCCGCCGCATCAGCTCCGGAATCTCGATGCGCATCTCCAGGGCCTCCAGCGGACGCTGATGCTGTTCCAGCAGGGCGGTATGCGCACCCAGGGTCGCGGGTCCGAAGAGGTCGTAATGACGCGCCTCGGCAATCACATCGGTCGGGGTCTGCCAGTCGGCGCCGAACAGGCGCTGCTGATTGCCCAGATAATGGTCATAGCGTCGGTAATAGTCCTTCCAGGCGTCGGCCCGGCCGGTGCGGATGTTCTCGATCAGGCCGCGCAGCCCCTCGATCACCGCCTCCGGACGCGGCATACAGCCGGCGATATAGATGTCCACCGGCATATAGTCGTTGAGCTTCTTCGCGGTCGCATAGCTCTGCCAATACATGCCGCCGTTGACCGTGCAGGAGCAGATCCCGATCACATACTTGGGTGAGTTCATCTGCTCATAGGTCAGGATCACCCGCTTCAGGGTCTTCACCGAGACATAACCGGTAATCAGCAGGATATCCGCCTGACGCGGCGAGACCATCGGCTGAATGCCCAGCCGCTCCATATCGAAGCGCGAGGTCATCGCCGGGGGCAGCTCGACCGCGCCGCAGCCGGTGCAGTAATGCAGCATGAACAGCGACCGGGACTGCGCGAACCGCACCAGTTCGTCGAACACCCGGGCGAACGGGTTGGTGCGCGCCGCCCCGGCCTTCACGCCAATCTCAACCGGCAGCGGAGCGCCGGGCGTCGGAACTTGATCGATGTGGGTCACGCGTCACCTGCCAAGAAGGATGGGTCCGCGAGTGAAGCCCGTGAGCGGTGCGTTCATCCGCGGGGGAAACGTCAGTTCATCACAAATGCGATACCGAGCAGCCCGATCATCGTCGGCCACTTCCAGAACAGGCGCACCATGTCCTCGGTGCGATAGCGGGGGAACACCATGGCGATGGTCATAGGGATCGCCGTCACGACGAAGACCTTGAACAGAAAGGTCAGCCAATGCTCCCCGCCGCCCAGAAACAGGGTCACGTAAAGCGCGCCCCCCGTGTAAAGCTGGAAGCACTGCATCACGAAGAGCCCGCCCAGGAACTTGCCGCCCATCTCGACCATGGGACCGGTGGCGATCTCGGCCGGGGCGACATAGATCTCGAAGGGCTGTTTGCCCAACATCCCTTGGAGCGCGAAAAGCCCGGCCAGTGCCAGCAACGGCATCTGGACGATGCCCCAGCCGGCGATACCGCCAGCCTGCTGGGCCGCGATCAGGTGCACCAGATTCAGTGAGCCGAAGTGAAACGCCACCCCAAAGATCACGATGACCATCGGCACATCATAAGCCAGCATCGCGGTGAGCGCCCGCGAGATACCAATAGAGCCGTTGGGGTTGGCGCACTGCCCGACCCCCAGGGCCAATCCCAGGGAGGGGATCATGGTCATGTACAGCAAGGCGATCAGGCCGCCCTGCTCCGCCAGACCGTTCATGCCCGGCACCGGGAGCAGGGTCACCGCGGCCACATAACCGCCGATCGCCATGACGATGCCGATCTCGTGGATCAGCCCATGCGAGGTCTGCGTTTCCTTGGCGTGCAGCTTGATGATATCCCACAGCGGCTGCAACAGCGGCGGACCCACCCGGCGCTGAAGTCGCGCCGCGATCTTGCGCAACATCAGCACCAGGCCCAGGCCCACAACGAAAGCGATCAGGGGCATCAGCACCAGTTCCAGCACCAGGCCCAGCCAGTGGAAATCCACGGCCGCCAACCCATCCAGATTCACCGCACTCAACCAGTCCATCATGCGCTCCGCACTACAAGACCCAAGCCAGCATGGCCACCGCGGCAGCCAGCATCAACAGCGTCGGCTGCGCCAGCCGGTACAGCCCATCGGCCCCGAAGGAGACCAGGTCCAGGGTGGCGGCCAGGGAGCGCTCCAGCCACCGGAAGGATCCGCGATACCAGGGGCCGATCAGATGCATCAGACCGGCATAGAAATTGTCGCTGTACTGGTAGTGCACATCGGCCGTCAGAAAATGCCCACCCGCATAGTTGTCGAGCTGGTGGACGCGTCTGGAGCGGCCGCCGAAACCGTAGAAGACCAAGGCGCCGACACCGAAGCCCGCCATCAGGATGCCGACCAGCCAGATCATATCCAGGCCGCCGCGGGGGTCGACGATGCCGCCCAGCACCCAGGGCACGACCGGCAGCCCGAGTTGCCCCTGCACCTGGGCGACCCAGCTCAGCGCCGGACCGGGGATGAAACCGGCCAGGAAGATGAGCGCCGACAACCCGAGCATGGGGATCAACATCGACAGCGGCGCTTCCGCGACCGCCTGGTGCTCCACCCGCAACTGACCCAAAAAGATGTTGTGGATCAGCTTGTAGACCGACAGGATGGTGCCCAGGGTGCCGACCACCGCGGCCACGAACAACAGCGGCATCCCCTCGGTGATCAATGAGCGGTAGACCATCCATTTGGAGACGAAGCCGGCCATGGGCGGCAGGCCCGCCAGACTGATGATGCCGAACAGCAGCACCAGGAAGGTGAGCGGCATCCGGGCCACCAAACCGCCGAGCTGGTTGAGATCCGCCGTCCCGGTACGGTGCACCACGGCAAAGACCGCCATCAGCAGGGCCGCCTGCGTGATGGCGTAATTGAAGCAATGCAGCAGACCCCCGGCGGAGCCGACCGCGTCACCCACCATCAGACCAAGCAGCATATAGCCGCCCTGCCCGATCCCGTGCCAGGCCAGCAGATAACGCGCATCATGCTGCTGCAAGGCCGTATAGGTGGGCACGATGATGGTGAGCGCCGCGATCCAGGCGATCAGCTCGCGGCTGCTCATGAAAGTGTAGGGAATCTCCAGGGTCATCAAACGGCTGACCCCGATGATCCCGATGACGAACACGATGATGCCGAAGAGCCCCATGCGGGCCGAGATCGCGCCCAAGAAGACCGATCCGGCGCCCGGCGCCTCGGCATAGGCCGCGGCCTGCCAGAGATGGAACGGCAAGAGCCCCAGCTTCACCGCAAAGCCCCCGCCAAGCAGCAGGAGCAGGGTCCAGACCTGAACATCGGTCATGCCCCGGATGGCCGCCACGACCGCACCGTACTCGAATGAACCGGCGATGCTGTAGATCAGGGCGATGCCCCCCAGGATCAGCATGGCTGCGCTGATGGCATAGGCCAGATATTTGAGCGCGGCCTGAGCACCCAGCCCGCCGAGCAGGGCCATCAGCAGAAAGCTGGCCCAACTCACCAGTTCCCAACCCAGGAACAAGGACAGCAGGTCCGCGCTGCCGACCAGCAGCACCATGCCGAAGCAATTCAGGGCCAGGGCGACATGAAAGGCACGCGCGCTCCGACCCGCCTCGCGATACCGGCGCATCCAGGACCCGGCGGCATACCAGGCGGTCACGAACGCGGCCCCGATGGTGATCATGGCGAAGAACCAGGACAGCGCGTCGTAGGACCAGTGCAGCGACTGATCGGCGACCGTGATCCGGACCTCGGCGGCCACCGGTGCGCCGAACAGCGTGTCGGTCGACAGCAGGGCGGCGAACTGGGCCCCATAGAGCAGGACCGCAAGCACCCCGGCGCTGCGCAGCCGACCCAGGAGCAGCATCAGCACCAGGGTGAGCGCGCTCAGCATGAAGAGCCGATCAACCGGGTTCATGCCGACCAGCCATTCCAGGGACTGCTGACCGTAGCGCGTCCAGATCGCGGAGTTGGTCACTTGGGCCAGGGACTCCCGGATCACGCCCGCGACGGCATCGAACCCGTCCGGCAGGTGCAGCCCGGCGAGCAGTTGATCCACCACGGTCGTCGGGCTCGTCGCCATGGTCATTCCTTGTAGGCCAAGGGTTGGGGAAAGACGGTGTCGATATAGAGCAGCACGTCACCGGTCTGCTGTGCCAGGACGCGCAGGGCCTCGGTCGTCGGGGTGATCGCGACGCTGATCACCACCAAACAGGCCCCCAGCAGATAGGCGACGCCGGTATCCCAGCGTGCCGGCGGGGCCAGGCGGAGCGCCCGATCCGGCACCGGCGGCTGATAGAGCCGCAGGGCGACGCGGAACAGGTAATGGGCCTCCACCGCGGTCGCCAGCAGGATCGCACCCAGCGCCAGCAGATCCAGCGGCGAGCCGCCCTGCACCAGCCCCACCATGATCAGCAGCTTGATCCAGAAACCCCAGAGCGGCGGCACGCCGATCAGCGACAGCGCGAAGAGCACAAAGAGTCCGGCCGCGCGGGGTGCGCCCTTAGCCGCCCCCGTCAACGCATCCAGCCCGCCGCTCCAGCGGTTCGCCAAGCCGAAGAGCGCGGACTTGACGATCAGATGGTGCAATGCGACCGCGGTGCCGGCCAGGATGCCGGTAGTCCCGTCGATCGAAAAAGCGATGGCGACCAGACCGAGCTGGCCGATCGAGGAGAAGGCGAGCAGGCGCGGGAAGTCCTGCGCACGCCAGGCCGAGAACTCGCCGGTGAGCACCCCGAGCACGCCCAGCACCAGCAGCAACTGGCTCGCCTCGGGTTGCTGGAAGACCAGGATCAGCAGCCGCACGATCACCAGGATGGCGAGTTTCGACACCAGTCCGGCCAGCAGCGCGGAGACCCGTGCCGGCGCGGTGGCATAGACCTCGGGCACCCAGGCGTTGAGCGGAAAAAGCTCCGCCTTGACCCCGAAACCGATCAGCAGCAGGGCGAAGGCAGCCAGACCGATGGGCCCCTGCAGCGTCTCGGGCGCCACCTGCGCGAGCTGGGCCAGATTCAGGGTGCCGGTCTGCAGATACAGGATCGCGATGCCGACCAGGGCCAGCACCGACCCGAAGGCGCTGATGAACAGATACCGCAGGGTGGCGATTCGGGCGCGTCCGCTGTCGTCGGCGCAGACCAGACCGAAGGAGGCCACCGCCGCCAATTCGTAGAAAACAAAAATATTGAACAGGTCGCCGGAGAGTGCCAATCCGGTCGCGGCCGACGCCAACAGCAGCGCCAGCGCGTCGCGGCGCGGTGCCCGCTGCCGATCGGCCGCAACCTCAGACTTTGCGACAGCACCCAGGCCGGGCCAGAACAGGAGCGTGAAAACCTGAACCGCCAGGGCGAACAGCAGCGCCAGTTGATCCGCGTAGAACACAATCCCCAGGGGCGCGGCGAAACCGCCGATGGCCACGCTGAAAGGTGCCGGACCCACCTCCAGCCAGGTGTTGAGGATGATCCAGGCGCCCAGCGTCAACACCAGCGGACCCAGCAGCCGGGCCAGGAAGCGCGACACCTGGGCCAGCGGCTGCATCAGAAAGGCGGCCAGCAGCGGCAGGACCACCGGCAGCACGATCGCGTTCGCGGTCCTGAGCCTGGTCAGAACGAGATTCAGATCGAGCTTCAGATCCAGGCCAAACAGCAGATCGACAGGCAGATCGAAGGTCATGCTCGGCGCTCCCCAACGGGCACGGCCCGCCGCCCGGACCCCTGCTCCGGAACCGGCGGCAGCGGGCGCTGACCGAGCGGCGCCTGGGCGCTGCCGGGCGCCGCAATGCCCGCGGCGGCGGCGATCTCGCCCTCCATCCGCCGCCGCAACTCCCGCATATCCAAGGTCCCATAAGACCGGTAGACCCGCACCAGCACGGCGACCGCCAGCGCCTGCACGCCGACTCCGATGACGATGGCCGTCAACACCAGCACCTGGGGCAAGGGGTCCACCAGCGGCGCCCCGGCCGGACCGTAGCCGATGATTGGCACGATGGCCCCGTCGCGAAATCCGGTCAGGACCAGCAACAGATTCGCGCCCGACTCGGCCATCGCCAAGGCCAACAGCATGCGGAACAGATGGTTGCAGATCACCAGCCCGAGGCCGCCGATGACCACCAGGCCAATGGCTCCTGCATAGCTTACGGTTTCAAGGGACAAGGGAATCATCGGTCGGGCGCCTCCGTATCGGCCAGGTGAGCCAGGAGCCCGGCCAGTTCGGCGCCGACCTTGAGCCCGATCGCCACCGAGAGCAGCGGCAAGGTTCCGGCCGAGACCAGTTCGCCCATGGTCCCAAGCGGCAGCAAAGGGGTCAGGAAGTGACCATCCTCGACCAGAGCCCAGAGGCCGATCAGGATAAAGGCCGCGCCCGCCAGCCCTTCGATCCAGCCGAGCAAGGCATGGTTGAGCGTCCGCGCCGGATTGGCCAGGAGCGCCACGAAGAAGGCCGCGGCCAGAATGACGCCGCCCTGAAACCCGCCACCCGGTGTCAGATGTCCGTGCACCACGATGAAGATCCCGACCACCAGCAGCAGCGGAAACAGCAAATCGGCCCCGGCGCTCAGCACCAGCCCGCCGGGCGGATCGCGGCGGGCGTCCGCGCGCCGGTGCCCCAGCACCAGGCTGGCGGCGGTGGCCGCGGCGAACAGAATGGACAACTCGCCCAGGGTATCGAAACCCCGATAGCCGGCCAGGATGGCGGTGACGATGTTGGCGGCGCCAAGCTCGGGGCCGGCGACCCGCAGATACTCGGCCCCGACCCGCATGTCCGGATGGCCGAGAGCCAGTTCGGTCCCGATCACCAGCAGCAGGAAGAGCAGTCCGGCGCTGAAGACCAGTGAGGCAATGTCACGCATCGGCATCGCCCCCCGCCCCCGCGCGCCCTGAAGCGGGCTTCAGTACAACCGCGTCGCCGTCATCCAACTGCCACAAGCCGAGCCGACGCAAGGCCAGGGCCAGGATGACACCGCTCAGACCGGCGCCGACCGCCGCCTCGGTCATGGCCACATCCGGCGCCTGCAGCAGCACATAGAGCACCGACAGCGCGAGCCCGACGACCGCGGTGGCCGCCACCGCGGCGACGAAGCTGCGCAGCGTCAACACCAGCACCGCGGCGACGAGCATCACCACCACGATCACCAACGCAATCCAGGTGAGCATCACCTTACCCCCGTCCGGTGCGATCGTCGGCCACGCCGGGCGCCGCCTGCCAGGGCCGCACACCGGAACGGTAGAGCGCGCGGGCGATGGTGGACGAGGACACCGGACTGGTAAACAGAATGAAACCCGCGATGCAGACCAGCTTGGCCCACCACTGGGGCTGCAACAGACCGATACCGATCAGGACACCGATCGCCCCCAGGGTCGAGGCCTTGGTGCCGGCCTGGATGCGGTTATAGACATCGGGCATGCGCAGAATGCCAAGCGCCCCGAGCAGGGTGAACACCGCCCCGGCCAGCAACACCAGATCGGCGATGTACCGGATCATGAGCGATCTCCGTCGGCGCCGTCCCGCTCGCCGCGCGACTCACCGGTGCCGTCGATGGCGCGGGCGATGGCGACGATCGCGATGAATGACAGCACCCCGTAGACCAGCGCCACATCCAGAAACAGCGGGTTGTCGAAGAGCAGTGCAAGCCCCGCGATCCCGGTGGTGGTGATCACCGTCAGAGTGTCGGAGGCCACCACCCGATCCGGCGCCCGCGGCCCCAGCACCAGCCGCACCAAGGCCAGCAGCAGCGCCAGCCCGAGCAGCACGAAGGCCGCCGTCTCCAGTGGATTCAGCGTGATGGCGTACAGGGTCATTTCAGAAACCCGCGGATGTGCCGTTCAAATGATTCGGAGATGGCCGCCGTCGCCGCGGCCAGATCGGTGCCGGGCGAGCAATCGATCCAATGGACCAGCAGCCGATCGCCGAGCACGTCGATCGTCAGCGTGCCGGGAGTCAGGGTGATGCTGTTGGCGAGCAACATGCGCCCGAGCGACGACCGCAGCCGCGTCTGCACCTCGACCACCCCGGGGCGGATCGGCAGCGACGGTGACAGCACCCGGCGGGCGACATCCAGATTGGCACGGACCAAGGCCGCGAAGAACACCCAGAGATACCGGAGCAGATGCACCGGCGCGAGCGGCGAGAGGCGCACGCCGCCGAGGATGGCGAGCCGCGGACCGGCGATCAGGGTGACCAGGACCGCCGTCACGCCGCCCGCGATCAGTTCATCCTGACGCAGGGTTCCCGCGAGCAGGACCCACAACAGAAAAAGCACGGCCATGGTAAAGAGATAATGGCCCAGTGTCGGACGCGGATCGGCGCGGTGCTGTTCCACAGGGAGACCTCACAGGACCGGGTGAACCCCGGATCGGGCCACAACCATGGGGCGCCGGCGACTGCCAGGACCCCGACATGGCGGGGAGTATACCCGCGTCGGCCTTGATCGGCATCACGGCTGCCGACGGTCCGGCCATCCTGTTATCGCCACGGAAGCACACGGAAAGCACGGAATCCAAAGAGCCACGCATCAGTCAACCAATGCCTTGAGCAACGCATCCCGCCCGTCCTGATAGAACTCGATGTCAAGCTTCGTCGCCATCTCGTCCGACAGATCGAACAACTGCCGGCGACAAGCCACGGGGAGCAACAGCGACTTTGCTCCTTTCTCAACCGCCAACTCGGCCAATGTCACGGCGCTGTGTATCGGCTCGATGGTTCCGCCCAGGGTGACCTCGCCCACCACCACCAGCCCGCCGCGGACTGATTTCTTCAGCAGTGCGCTGGACAGCGCGATCAACGCCGCCACGGCGGTCTTGGCACCGGACCTGGCCGCGTCGAACCCCCGCAGCTGCACCGAGAACTCATGGGCGCGCGGGTCCCGGTCGCCGACCAGTTGCTGAGCGCGCGCGTAGAGGTTCTGCTCAGCACACCGGATCGACTCCTTGAACGCCGGCGGTGCCGGGTTGTTCAGCACTCTGACGCCACTGCCCGGCCCTTCGGTGGCCTCCAGCCGAAAGAGGCCCGGATGCTCGTCCTGCCCGCCGGGGCTCAGGGTCCAGATCTGGCCGCACTCCAGGGGCTCGTCACCGATGCCGCTTTGGCTCTGCAACTCGGGCGGCAGCGGCCCGAACAGGTGGCCGATGCGCTGCTGATGCTCCACGTCCACCTCGAAGTTGCCGACCAGGACCACCGAGCCGTCGGCGCGAATACTCTCCTTGCCGCGAGAGAACTCGCCGCTCTCCATATAGCCCTTCATGATGTTGACCCCGTCCTTCTGATCGAAGGAGACACCCGACACCTCGTCGAAGCAGACCACGTCGTACTGGCACACCAGGCCGCGCTGGCCCGTGGCGTTGTTGACGAACATACGCGCCACGGTGGCCTTGCCGCCTGAGATCAGGTGGGCATAGGGCGACACCTGCTGGAACAAGTGCGATTTGCCGGTACCGCGAGGCCCAAGTTCAACCAGGTTGTAGTTGCGCTCGACGAACGACACCATGCGCAGCAGCAGCGCATCCTTGGCCCGGTCGGACAGGGTGTCCGGCTCGAAACCGACGCTGCGCAGCAACAGGTCGCGCCACTGCGAGGTGGAAAAGTCCTGTCGTCCCTTGGCCAGCACGTCCAAGACTTCGCGCTTGGACAACTGGATGGCGCGCAGGGAGTCGACGCCAAAGGGCCGCCCGCCCTTTTCCTGGGCGATCGAGGCGTCATAGCTCAGTGTCATTTCGGCGTAGAAACCGCCGGTGAGCATCCGCTCGTTGTCGGTGACCATCGCCGGGGTCAGTCGGACATCGGTCAGCCGCAGGCTGGGCAGGGTCGCGACGTACGAGTCGGTCCGCGCATCCAGACGCGCCGTGATGATGTCGATGATCTTGACCGAGCCCGACTCGCGTGCGTGCGCCTTGAACAGCTCCTCCTCGCCCGCCTTCACCGTGCGGGAACCGAGTTGCCGCTGGACGATGTCCAACCCCTCCTGGATCTCCGCCTCGTCCGTGGTCGCGCAATAGCGGCCGAGCAGAAACTCCACGACATAGGTCGGCACGGGAAACTGCCGGCTGAAGGTGCGGACCAGATCCTTGCGCACGACATAGCCCTCGAAGGCGGTCGTCGCTGTCCGGTCCAGGTCGTCGAGTTGCATTGCCGAGGCCCTCTTCTCGTTCGTCGTTCCGGCCAGTCGAGCTCGCCGCGCGCGTCGCCAGGCCTGTGCGTAGTCAGGCCTGTGCGTAGTCAGGCCATCCTGGCCTGACATCTGCGCGTAATCAGGCCATCCTGGCCTGACATCTGTGCGTAGTCAGGCCATCCTGGCCTGACATCTGTGCGTAGTCAGGCCATCTTGGCCTGACATCTGTGCGTAGTCAGGCCATCTTGGCCTGACATCTGTGCGTAGTCAGGCCATCCTGGCCTGACATCTGTGCGTAGTCAGGCCATCCTGGCCTGACATCTGTGCGTAGTCAGGCCATCCTGGCCTGACATCTGTGCGTAGTCAGGCCATCTTGGCCTGACATCTTGACCTGACATGGTCAGGGCTGGAAGCCCTGACTACGCAAATGGTCAGGGCTGGAAGCCCTGACTACGCAATACGCAAGCTGGCCGGGATGACGATCAAGGCCCCGCGTCTAAGCCCCGACCGTGGTCACCATCTTCGCAATGACCTCGCCGCCGGGGCTCAGCACGACCACCACGGCCGCCGCGCCCTCCTGATCGTCATCCGCAACCGCCAGGTTGACCTTTCCGCCGTCCAGGCTTTTCACGCCGGCCACCAGCGAGGTGGATGCCAGCGCCGCCTTGGTGCGGATATCGACCCGGAGCCCTTCGGTCGTGGTCTCGACCTCCACCAGGCAGCGCAGGCCCTTCCAGGTCACGGCGCGAATGCCGGCCTTCACCGCCGCCGCGGTGCCCGCGACCTCCAGGAACAGCACCGGCACCAGGCACTCCTGAAGGCTCAAGCCCCCATGGGCATACTCGACCCCGGCGATGAAACAGGATGCGCCAGGCGCGTACGCCACCTGCACAGCGCCGCACCAACTCCAGCCAAAGGTGAGCGGCGTGCCGTGCGCGTTCTCCTTGAGGACGGCGCAGCGCCCCCATTTCGTCGCGGTCTGGTGCGCGGCCAACTCGGACTTGGGCAGACCGCCAGGCATCAGAAGCCAGCCGTGATCGGTCACGATGCGCAAGCGCTGCCACCCCGCCTGCCGGAGTTCGGCAATGCGCTCCAGCACCTGGGCCAGTTGAGCGTCGAGGTCACGGGCAAGCCGCACCCCATGGGCATGGCCGTAGTGATCGAGATCGCCGGCCTCGGTCCAGGCCCGGCCCAACGGGTCACCGGTCTCATGCGTATCCAGGGCTTGGATGCCATTATCGGCCAGCAGCTTGCGGAAGTTATGCCCGGACAGCGGCTTGCCGTCAACGGCGACTCGCGGCTCGAACTCCTGGTCGGTCTGGTCGCCGGAAACCAAGTGCGCAACAGGAGAGTTCCAGGCTTTACCTGAGGCGGTGACGGACGGCAGGCTGGTCCAGCATGCCATCAGCCCCACCTTGCCGGTAGCGGCCAGACGCTCCTTGAGCGCGACCGCCACGTCGTAACGCAGACCGTCCACAAAGACAGTGCAGACCCCAGCCGCCGTGGCAGTCGTCGCGTCCGACGCAACGCCGGCTGCGCCGAACCCGCCTGACGCCATCAGGGCCTGTTGCAGCCGCTTGGCAGACTCCTCGACCCAGGGCAGATAGACGGCCCGCAGCGCCGCAGAGACCGCATCGAGATCCACCTTAGTCTGGACGGCCCCCAGCACGCGGAGCGCCGCGGCGTCGACCTGCCACCCGCTGTCCTGGTAGCTCTGGGCCAACTGATCGGGCGCCGAACCTGTCGGTAGTTGCGCGCTGCGCGAGGCCACCTCGGCCAGGTGAGCCAGGGCCATCCCGAGCGGGGAGAGGCCCATGCGCGTCCACAGCCAGTCGCGGCGCACCGCATGGGTCTCCTCAGCGGCCAGAATGGCCGCGCGCGCTTGAGGTCCGGTCATGGCGCCGCAGGCCGCCAGCGCGTACCGCAGGGCCGCCTCTTTCTGCTCATTCACCTGGGGATAGCCAGCGAGCGCCCCGGGGGCGTCGAACAAATCCTGCTGTTTCGGCGGCGCAACCTTCAGGAGCAGCCCGTAGACCCTGGGGAAGCTCGCGAACGAATCGCGGTAGAGCTCCGCCACGGCCGCCCACTTGCCGTCCCCTTTGGCCAGTCGCTCGGCGGCGGCCAAGGGACCGTCGCTCACCGGCTGGAAGCCGAAGTCCGCCTTGCACCGTTTCAGGAACAGGTCCCAGCGGGCGCTGCCCCACAGCGCCTGTGCCGCATCGGGATCATCCATCCACACCAGGAGATCCCGCGTCGGGTTCGGCGCCAGCAGGCTGTGCAGCCATTCGGCGTTGATCTGGCGGCCCTTCAGCTCCGCCACCGGCCGGTCCAGCAGCAGGCCGGCGGCTAGTGCCTGGCCGAGCGCTTCCTGCGTGGCCTTGTCCTGCGCCACGTCCAGACCCAAGCCGCCGTTCTTGGAGGTCAGGAAGGCATTGATCGTCCAGTCCTTGCCATTCTGCTGACTCCAGAACACACCGCGGTACTGCAACTCCGCCAGCGGCTGGAGGTCGCGCGGGCAGCTTTCGATGGCGCGCAGATCCGCACGACTCACGCCGGGCAGGTAAATGATGCGAGTGCCCTCGCCGGCGGCCAGGTCCGGCACCAGTCCGGCGGCGGCACACTTGAGCCAGATCGCGGGTCCCCGGCCTCCTGCGGGTTGATAGTCACCCAGGCTCAAGAGGCCGGGAAGCGCTTGCCGCAACCGCGGCAGTGCCGAACTCCATTGCCTGTCGGCATCGGTCCACAGGATGGCGGCCGGTGTTGCCTGGACTGACGCATTGACCTTCGCTGCGGCCGCCAGACTTTGCAGCAGTGCATCGAGCAGCGTGCTCATCGCGTGGTGCCCTGTTTGCGCATACGAGCGGCACGCCGCTCTTCCCGCGCGGCCAAGGCCAGTGCAGCAGAGGCTAGCGCGACACAGTAGGCCGGTAGGCACTGTTCCGCGTCCGGACGCATCACGGCTGCGGCCAGGCGGCGGGCGCTGGCGGCCGACAGCGGCTTGCCGTTCTTGGGGTACAAATAATAGCCACACAGGTGACATTGCTCCAGCAACAAGCTTTGCCGCACCGCCTCACGCGGAAAACCACCCCCGTTATAGTGCAGATTGTCCGGCGTCTCGGCGTTTTGCCGTTTCCACTCGATGAGCGCCCGGGGCTCACCCCCCTTGCAAATCGACCTCACGCGCCATCGTCCCCCAACCACTGCAAACTATGGATGGCACTTTGCAGCTCCACCACACCAGGAATGTCGCCAACATTGGTCTGGAGCACGTCCAATTCACGCTGAGCTTGCTGGATATGATCGTCGTCGATGAGCCTTCTGATACAGGATAACTTTTCGGCCACCGCTGGGTTGCGGGCTTCCGTGCCCATCAGTGCCTCCAGCACCTCGTTACTGCTCAGGCCCAAGGCGGTTTCCGGGTGACCGAGCACCGTAGCGCCGCGCATCAACCAGATTTCCTCCGGCTGCAGTTCCCCCATTATTTGCGGCGAATGGGACGCCACGATGAACTGCACGCGCGGGAAGGTGGCCTTAAGCACGCCGGGCAAACGGCGCTGCCAGGCCGGGTGCAAGTGCATGTCCAACTCGTCGATGAGCACGACACCGGGTGTCTCGGTCAAGACTGCGCTGCCCAACTGCGGATTGAGCAAGGCCATGCGCCGCGCAATATCGGCCGCCAAGGCGGCCACCCCCCGTTGGCCGTCGCTCAGGGTGTCGAATGGCATCGGATCACTGTCCTGCCAGTCCAGAACCAATCGACGCAGCTTAATGTCGTAACGCAAACCCAGGGCATCCGGCACCGCTTGCGCCACGGCACGGTTGACCAGCTCCAACTCGTCCGGTTTACCATGGGTTTGGCCCAGGGATGCGGCCTCAAGACGCTCCAATGACTTGGCAATCACCCAGGTCTCTAGCCCCTTGCTATCCAGGGCGGCATCGTGCCAGCTTCGATAGCCGTCGAGCCGGGATTCCTTTTGCTGTACCGCGGCATCCGCTCCTATGCCCTTGAGCTGCCACTGGCGCTCGGCGGTATAGAAAGCCAGCACCGGCAAGGCGCCTGGCCCGCCTTGGGCGATGGCCGCCGCCTGATCGACCAAGGCTTTGAGGGTAGTGTGCTCAAACTTAGTCTGGTTGCTGCCCGGGCCGGATTCCTCCATCCACCAGTGACGCGATTGTTCTCCGACCAGGCCGTCCACCTCCAGCCGCACGGGGTAGCAGCGCTCGTAGCGGACCTTTCCGTCCAGCTTGAGCAGAGCCAGGCGCGCGTTCTGCTCTTGCGCATGAAGCCACTGATGGGACACGCCTAATCCAAGGATGGGCGTCGCCAGGCTGGCGGTCACTGCCATCAAGAGCGAAGTCTTGCCGGCCCCGTTGACCCCGACAAACAAGTTGAAGCCGGGACTGAAGTCGAAGGCAGTCGCTTCAAAGCAGCGGAAGTTTTGAACCTGGAGGTGATCGATTCTCATGTCACTGTGCCATCCGGCCAATAGTCCTCATCAACGACTTGGTCGATGGTAAATGGGCAATCCACAGGAAACTGGTCGATAGCGAGCCCGGTCTCTTGTGCCGCCTCGCGTCGGGCATTGGCGTAGACTTCATCCAAGGTTGCGGCAAGCGTTGGTCGCAGACTCGGACTCTCTCTGAATCGGTTTCATAGTTGAGTGGATGATTCATCGCTGTCTCTCAGTAACATCGGCAGTGAGAAAAAGATGAGCTGAAATCGGATCATGGCGATTTTTCGCGAGCGGCGGTCTTCTCGGCCAGCGTCAGGTGGTGGTCATTGATGCGCTCGCCCTTGAACACCCCATACCAGGGCGCGCTCTCGACATCCTTGCCGCGGTCCTTGTCCCAACTGATATTGAGTTTGGGCTTCTTGTTGTGGCGCAAGACCCCGGCGGTCATGAAGGGGCGGATGTTCAGGCGCACGCCGTCGTTCAGATCCGGCTTCCAACCGCTGGACTGCTCGGCGAGCGGTTTCCAGCGCACGAAGATGTCGTAGCCAACCTTGCCATCAAACTCGCCCTCCAGAATAAGTTCGAGGCGGCGCTTCAGATCGAGGGCGGCGGCCAGGCGGGTTTGAGCGCCGTCTACGCCGTCGCGCACGCCGGCCTCCTGTTGGCGGGTCCAGTCGCCCAGATAGGTATGGATGAGGCGTTCCAGGTTCCGGGCATCGAGCTTGTGGTAGTTCACCAGGGCGCCAAAGCCGTCCTTGAGTCCGTCCCAGATGTGCCAGATTAAGGGGCGGTGGTGGAAGCGCCTGGCGTGCTGCTCGAAGAACTTGTCGCGCAGCCAGACATCAAGGCTCCGGCCGGCAGAGTCGGCGTCGGCCAGCAGCTTGGCCAGGATGCTGGGCTTCCAACTGCCGGGCTCGACGGTCTCCCAGGCGGCAATCAGCAGGTCGACCAGACGTTCATGAGCCGACTTCTCGCCGCGGACGGAAGATAGGCAGACGATGCCGTCGTCGTCCACATGGCCGGCCAGGGCCTCGCAGCGGGCGATCCAGGCGCGGGCCTCGTCCGAGAGTTCCATCTCGGGGTCGGTCTCGGCTGGCCAGCGGTAGCCCAGCAGGCGGGCGACGGCGACTTGCAGCGGGTCGGTGGCGGGTTGGGGGTGGCCGTGGAAGAGCCACTGGGTGGGGTCGTCGGAATAGGGTTTGGGCAGGCCGGTGGGGTAGCGTTCGGCGGCGATTTGTTGCCAGCGAGCCAGTTCAAATGGCACCTTTGTGAGAGTCGCTGCCGTGACGTTGACTTTTTGGTCAATCTTTCTAATTTCTCGGACGTATTCGCCGGACTGAACAAAAGCCCAAAGGGCCGGTAAGTGGTCCGGATTTCGCGGTGCAACGATTCCGATGTTGTCGTCGAAAACCTCGCCCTTGTAGACGAAAGGTTCAAGACTCCTCATCTTATTAACAGCAAGACCTAGGCGCCCCCAGAGTTCATGCCCTCTTAACCAGCAGCCCAGCTGCTTTTGAAGGTCTTCGTTGCCCAGCTGAACCGTTGTTACCGACTCTCTTCCTGACCAAATATCTCCAGTCGTGGGTGAGTCGAGCCATTTGGCGTTCAGCTTTGAGAGAAATCGTAGCTCCCAGAATCCACGAAGAAACCTGGGGCGATCACCAGTTGTACTTCCCTTGCCGAAATCCGCGATGGTGTTGATCAGTGCACCTTCGCCGGCCTTCTCAAGAAGCAACCGGGCGTCCGGGTTGGCAAGCTGCTGCGTTTGGTCAAGTTCAAATACGCGGCCAAACTCTAAATGCTCCGTTTTCTTTTTAATGGATTCGAACTTCCGCGCATCAAGCCCAAAGAAGATCGAAGATGCTGGGGATTTGCGGCATTCGACAGCGATAAGCAATGTGGCGAGGGGCCCTCTATTACCAAAGGACTCCCACGCCTCTTCACCTAGGGCGACCACAAACTGAAATGAAACGTTCCGCATGAGCCATTGTCTGAATTTTGCGTAACTTGTCAGGAACCACCAGTTTTGGGGGCTCACTACGCAGAAAGCGCCACCGTCGAAACAGAGTTCATGGCATCGTTCTACAAACACCGCCGCCAAGTCGTGTCGAGCCGCATGGTAGTGTTTATTGCAGTACCGATTGAGTTCGTCGGTGTGCTTTCCTCGCGCAAGATACGGCACGTTCGTGATAACCAGGTGATACCGATCATCCAGTAAACGCGCAGCCGCGAGCAAGCCGCGAGCATTCAGCGCCAAGTCCCAGGCATCGTCGCTCAACTCCTGCCCCGGTCCCCGCAGCGCAGCCGGCGTCTCGGTCGCCAGCGCAAGCTCCAGCAGGCCCTTCAGATCATCGAAACTGGACTTGAACAGGTCGTCCTTCAGGCCGCGAGCCGGGTCCAGCAGGCTACCCAGCAGCGGTGCCTCGGCAAAGCTCGCGTGCAGCAGCCGCAGTTCCTGCCGCAGCAGTGCGGCATTGGGTTGCGAATCAGGGACCAGCGCCTCCCAGTCCTTCGCGCTGGCCGCCACCTTCAGGCCGCAGCAGGCGACGTTGGGCGCAGGCATCTCGGCGCGCACGCCCAGCGGGTCGCCATGCTCATCCGGGAAGCGCCAGGCCGCCAACGCCAGGGCGAAGACCGCGATCTCGACACAGCGGGCGTCCAGCTCCAGGCCGTGCAGGTTGTCCGCCAGCACCGCGTCGACCGCCTCCCGCGCGCTCAAGCCCTCGGCCGCCATGCGCATGGGCACCAGCAGCAGGAAGGCGGCGACCAGGAAATGACCTGAACCGCAGCAGGGGTCGAGCAGCTTGAAGTCCTTTAGGCTGTCCGGCCAGCCTGCAAAGGCGCCGGCGGCGGGGGTCCAGTACCGCGGCTGCGGCTGCGTAGTCAGGCCATCCTGGCCTGACAATTCGGCGCTCGCCGCTGGGGGATGGTCAGGGCTGGAAGCCCTGACTACGCAGGCGGCGGTCCAGCGCCATGGCCAGTCGGGGATATTGGCCTTGTCCGGATTATGCCAGACGTAGCGAACCTGGTATTCGTACTCCTCTTGCGTGCGGATGATGTGGTTGTAGGCATCGGCCTGCCAGAGGGCGCCGCTGAGCCCGAGGCGGCGGTTGATCGAATTTGCGGTAAAGGACTTCCAACTGTGGATGATCTTCGACAGCGGGTTGTCGCCCAATGGCTCGACGATGACGTGGACGTGGTTCGGCATAACGCACCAGGCGTGCAGCCGGTACCGGTCGCCATCGAAATACTTAAGCGTGTTAGCGACGATCTCGGCGATTGCGGGTTGGCGCAGATGGGCGGCGCCGTGGCCGGAATCGAGCCAGGTGTCGATCTCTTTAGTCCTGCGGTAACGGGCTTCTTGCTGAGCCTGGTCGGTCTGTTGGCCGGGTTCTTTGCAGGACGGGGGCTCGCCCCACTGATCAAGCTTGGATTGGGGAATTGAGTCGGCGAGGCGGAAAACGATATGGTAGACAGCGCCGTTGCAAGTCCAGTGGGGCAGGTGCTCGCCGTGCCCGATGGAGAGGGTCTGTTCGTCCATCAATACGTGCGGAGGGGCTGGCGTAGTCAGGCCATCCTGGCCTGACCATTCGGTTCCCGCCGTTTGGGGGTTGCCAGGGCTGGAAGCACTGGCTACGCAGACGCAGGCGCAGGCGCTCGCGTCCGCCGGCAGGGGTGGGGCGCCTTGCGTAGTCAGGCCATCCTGGCCTGACCATTCGGTTCCCGCCGTTTGGGGGTTGCCAGGGCTGGAAGCCCTGGCTACGCAGACGCCGACGCAGGCGCTCGCGTCCGCCGGCGGGGGTGGGGCGTTCTGCGTAGTCAGGCCATCCTGGCCTGACCATTCGGTTCCCGCCGTTTGGGGGTTGCCAGGGCTGGAAGCCCTGGCTACGCAGACGCCGACGCAGGCGCTCGCGTCTGCCGGCGGGGGTGGGGCGTTCTGCGTAGTCAGGCCATCCTGGCCTGACCATTCGGTTCCCGCGGCTTGGGGGTCGCCAGGGCTGGAAGCACTGGCTACACAGGCGCAGGCGCAATCGCAAGCGGAAGCGCGGACGAAGCGGAGGTATTCAAGGGAGACGCCGGGGATCGCGGCCTTGCGGCGCAACGCGTCCTCGGTCTCGGCGTCGCGCCGATCATCCGGGCTCAGGCGACGGGCCGCCCACCAGGCCCCGAGCGAATTGTGGAGCAGGAAGTCCACCATGTAGGGCTCGGTGAAGAGTTGGGTGACGGCGGGCAGTTCATCCGCACCGATCTTCACCTCGGAGGCGTTGACCTCGTCCTTGCGCTGCGCCTGCCAGAATTGATAGACCCAGCCCAGGCTGTCACTTGCCTGGAAGACATCAAAGGGCAGCTCGGCCAGCAGCCGCTCCAGCGCGCGCTGATGCTCCGGCGCGAAGGTTAGCTCGAACACCGGGCTGTGCGGTTTGAACACCTGGGGCAACATGCGCGCGGCGAGCCGGCCGGCCAGATCCCATTGGCTCTTGGCGCCTAGGGCCAGGTCGGGGTGCTGGTCCACCAGGTCGCGGCAGTCATCCAGCGACACCGGTGCGCCGGGCTCCCACAGCAGCAGACCGTTCTCGGCGAGGTACCGGGCGAACAACATGCGATGCCAGTGCTCGTAGGCCGCCTCCCAGACCAGGCGCCGAACCTCCTGGGTGTCGTCCTGGTGCTTCGCGTCGCCCAAGGCACGGCCGTGGGCGCGCAGGCGGCGGCGTAAGACCTTGAGGTCATCGGTCAGGTAGCCGGGTGCCTTGGCCTCGCCGACGGCGAGCTGCGCCAAGGCGGCACAGGCGGCCTGTTCGGCCACCTCGCGGGCGGTCTTGACAGTGTTTTCCAGTTGGGTACGCAGCGGCTTGGGCAGGGGGCTGCTCATGGCTCGCGTACCCAATTTTCTACGGTCAGGCCGGGATAGCCGACGAAATCCGCCTCATTGTTGGTGACCAGTGTCAGGCCGAAGCTACGGGCATGGGCGGCAATCAGGCGATCCATCACATCGCGCCGACGATCCTTGACGGCGGCCGCCAATTCACCATAGTGCTCTGCCGCCAAGGCGGGATAATCCAGAACAGGGACACGCGCAATCAGCCGCTTCAAGGCGCGGGCAGCGCTGTCCCGATCCACGCCGGCATAGCGCTCGACGCCATGCCAAAGCTCGGCATAGCTGATAACCGACATCACAGCATCACCCAGAGGCAAAGGCGCCAGGCGCGCCAGGACCTGCGGCGGATGTCGATCGATCAGGTGGATGCAGATGTTCGTGTCAAGCAGATAGCCCATGTGCCAGTCTACTCGGCAGCGGGCTGCTTGCCGGAAAAGGCGGACCAGTCGCGCTCCTTCTGCTCATGGAATTCGCGGCCCTCGGCCATGAAGCCCCGCGGAAATGCTGCCAGAATTGCCGTCAGATCGCCGATCGTTTCCTGCACCACCGGCCGCACCACCAGGGTGTTGCCGACGCGTTCGATCTCGACCTCCTGCACGGATTCGGCAAAGGCCAGCTCTTTGGGAATGCGTACGGCAAGCGAGTTACCGCTCTTGAAGATCCTGGTCACCATGAAAGTCTCCCCTGAAGAACAGACAATGTATATACAGGATATACCTGAAAGAACTATAAGGCCACCGGTCCGGTCTTGAGCTTCTCGCTCAGCAAGGCTTCCACCTCGGCCAGCCAGTCCCGCAACTCGGCCTCGTCGTTCAGAGTGCGCCGCGGGATGCTGACATGTATCACGTTTGGTTTGAGCAACTGCACCGCCGCATGGCGGACGGCATCGAAGCGGCTCGGTAAGGCCTGGGTCTTGGCGACCCAGTGGTCGAGATCGCAGTCGTCCAGCGCGTCCTGCAACTCCTCAGGCGTACCCAGCGCAACCGCTGCCGGCGGGGTGAGGTGATGCTTGGCAATCAGATCGGCGCGCTGGGCGTCGCTCAGCCGGTTCCAGTCGGCATCCGCGGTCAGTTGCGCCTGAAGCGCCTGGAAGGCTGACCGGTAGGCGTCCAGCTTGGCATTGAGGGCCTGGCGCAGCAGGTCCACCATGCGGTCGAGCAGCGGGCGCACCGGGTCCGGCTCGGCCATCAGACTGCGCTGCGCCGCGATGGCGTCGACCTCCGCCTTCAGCCCGGCATAAGGTCCCAGCGTCTTGGCGTGCCGCAGCAGGTCACCCAGCTTGTGCCAGACCGGCAGGCGCCGGGCGATCTCGTCGGCGGTCTTTACCCACCCCTTCGACAAGCCGGTGATCGCGTCGCCGCGGTTGTAAAGCTCCAGCAGCAGGGCGTTACCGGTCTGCCCCTCGACGGCCTCGATGGCGTCGAGCGTGGGCGTCTGCGGCGCCGGTGCGGCTCCCCCGGCCTTGCCGGCCTGCTCGCGCAGTCTGGCAAGCAGCGCGGGCACTTTGGCTTGTTCCTCCTTGGGCTGGCAAGGCACGCCGACGGCGCTGAACAACTGCCGAATCTTGATCAGTTGCGGCGGCGAAATGTTGATCGACTCACGCTGGAAACTGGCCTGGGTGAGTTTGGCGCGGTCCAGGCTCCGGGCATCGACCGGCTTGCCGGCCGCGTCCGTGGCCTTGAGGTGACCGGCGGCCAGCAGCGCATACAAGGCGCCGTCGATGGCGTCACGCGGCCATCCGTAGGGCGCACCCTCGAAGGTGTCGCGGACCTCGGCGCCCTTCTTACCGGGGCCGATAGAGGCGAGCAACCGCTGGCAAACGGGGTGCTTGTCGGCCTCCTGGGTATGGCCCACGGCCTTCAGCGCTTCGCGGTTGCCCTTACGCGCCTCATCGAGCACCTTGTCCCACTGGTCGTGGTCCGCAGCATCGAACTGGCTGAACAGGCGAATGGCGGAGGCCACGCCCGCGCGGTTGATACGCTCCGCCAGGTCGTTGCCGTCGGTGGCCTCCTGGCCGCCCGCCTGGAACACGCGGGCCTCGGTAAAGAGCTTGTCGAGCAGGGCGATCAGTGTCTTCTCGGCGGTGCGGCTGCGGCTCTCCATCGAGCGCTGCGCATCTTCACCCTCCCCGGGGGTGGGGGTGCCCTTCTTCTGCAGGGTGGTCCGCGCCGCCTCCAACGCGACGATGGCGTTGGCCAGCTCAGTCTTGTTGCGGGCCGGCAGAAAGACGAACAGCGTCGGGTTGTCGGCGCTCCTGGACTTCGCCTCGGCGATGACTGACTTCTCGTCGGACTGCCAGCCATCCTGGATCCACAGGTAGAGGCTCTTGTCGTGGTCTTTAGGCAGGGTTTCGTCATAGGTCGGGTGGAGCCTGCGCTCGACATTGTCTTTCCCCTGAACGACCCGGACCTTCTTCAGCACCTCGCCGAAACGCGCCTTCAAGAGGTCGGAACGCTTCTGCTCGATGCGCTGCGGGGCCGCCTTGAGTTCGACTTCCTGCACCCGGAACTCGTCGTACCAGGCGCTGGACTCGCGGGTTTGCAGGCGGTATTCGGTGCCGCTGCCGCCCGCCAGGGCCATGATCAGGCGGTCCTTGTTCTGCAGTTCGTCCAAGAGCGCGGGCAGCCGCTTGCGCAGTTCGCTGGAGCCGGCGCAGAGATCCGTCACCAGCAGGTCGGCCAGGACATCTTCGGTGGCCTTGAGACCTAAGTCCATGGCGGCATCGGCGGGCAGCTTGTTGATGAGGTACACGAGCTTGAGCAGCCGCGCCCGAAGCTGCGCATCGGCGTCGCCCGCGGCAAAGCGCTGGACGTTTTCGAACACTTCCTTCGACAATTGGGCAGTCGAGACCAGGTTGGCGGCGATCTGGTCGTACAGAAAGTCGCCCGCGACCACGTGACCCAGCGGAGCGTCCGCGGTGGCCAACACGGCCTCGTGCACCACGCGCAGTTGACTGCGCAGTTGCGACACGGTGCCGGTGGTGTCGATGGTACGCAGCACGCGCTCCCAGAAACGCCGACGCACCGGCAGCAGTGGGTAGTCCGACGTCATCAGGTCCTCGTCCGCCGGGACGTGTTCGAGCTTGGTGCCGTGCAGATGGCGGGAGATCTCGCCCAGGTTGGCGCGCCAGACCTGTTCGATCTGCGGCTGCGCGGTCGGTTTCTTGGCGAGGATGATCTGACGGGTGACGTTCTCCACGTCCCAGTCACCGAGCATGATCGGCACCGGGAAGCGCCCCATCAGCCGCTGCAGGTTGGGCATGCCCGACAGGGCGGACTGACCCGTGCCGACAAACAACAGCTTGCCCTTGAAATGCTTACACAGGGTTTCGGTCAATTCCTGCACCTGGAAGGCACGCTCGGCATCCGCACCGATGTATTGCTGCACCTCGTCGAGCACGATCAGCGTGAGCGGGAACTTGCCGTCGCTCGCCAGCGCCGACTCGATCGCGGTGACCATCTGGTCGCTGCTGATGTCGGTGACCTGCGGGAACTGCGCCTTCAGGAGACCGCGGGCGTCTTGCTCCGTATGGGCCAGATCCGGGCGAGCCTTGAGCAGCGACCGGGCCAGGTCGCTCGACACGTACATGTCCATCAGCTCCCGACCGAGCGTGCACCCTGCTTGTTGGAGCTCGCCTTCGACCGCCTCCAGCAGTCCTTCGCGCTTGAGCCACAGCACGCACTGGGCTTGGTTGTACTGTTCCGGCAACCCCTTGGACTTGAACACGATCCCGAGCAGTGCCAGGCGCACCCGGTCGCCGGCGCCGGCGCCAAGCTTGCCGGCCGCCGCGTGCAGACCACCATGGCGCTTGCCTTGGGTCGAGACCTCTTTCAGATGCTCGAATACCCCGGTCGGGAGCTTGGCGATGCTGCGCGCCGCCGCGCCGTCGGGAAAGCTGTAGTCCGTCCAGAGGGTACGCAGCATCTTCGCCAGGTGCGACTTGCCGCTGCCGTAGAAGCCGCTGATCCAGACGCCGGGCTGCTCGGTTTTCGTGTCCAGGTTGAGCAGGAACTTATCGAGGATGGTCTCCAGGCCCTTCTCGTATTGTCCGTCGCAGACGAAGGTCTCGAGCTCGTAACGCAGGACGGCCTGCGCAGCCTCGGAATAGTCCTCCGATACTTCCGCCACACCATTGTTGGCCAGACGGTTTTCCTGTGGCGGCTTGCTGTAGATATCGCGGTTACGCATATCGATCCCTGTTCTTGGATGGCTGTGCTGTTCAGTCTTTGGCAGTCAATGGGACGGCCAGGTAATTCCAGCCGTCCCGCGCGTCGAGCAGGCGGTAGCTGTGGTGCTCGGGATGATGCTCGCCGGGGAAGAACACCAAGAGCCGTCCGTTGATCGACGCTTTGATGCCCTCGACGACGGTCGACACGCGGGCGAGGCCGAACAGCGTGCCCACACCGAGCAACGCGACCACGGTGTCGGGTCCGCTCTCGGCCTCGATGCGGGTCTTGAGCCTGGCGACGAGATCGGCGACGAAGCCTGTCAGCTCGCCCGCCGGATACCCGGCCAGGTCTTCCGGACTCTCGAAATAGGCGTCACGGTACTTCTGCGCCATCATCCATTCCGGAAAGGCGTTCGTCAGGTCGATGAGGAGCCACTGCTTGCCGGCTTGCTCTGTGGCGAGCGCAAACTCGTCCAGGTTCGCCCGCAGGCGCAACTCGTCGGCCTTGTCGTACACGGCAAAAAGGACCCGCTGGATGGCGGCGAGTCCGGACTGCCATGGTACCCCGAGGTGCGCACGGCAGGCGGCCGCCAGTTTCTGAACCCTAGACGACATGTGCCGCCTCCTGTCTGATGTGTTCTTCATCCGGGGTCAGATAGCCGGGAAACCGGACTTCCTTGACCCCCCCGGCACACATGAACACGAGCAGCCCGCGGTTTGCCGCGACGCTGGTCAGTGCGTCCAGCTCCGCGGGTGTGCCGCCCAGCACGGTCATCCATTCCGAGGAGAACAGCCGCTGGCCCGAGCGTCCTTCCAGATAGCCCAGGAACAGACTCAGTGCGACAACCTCGGCACGCAGCACGGGCAGGGACTTGATCTTGCGCCGGGATCCTTGCAAGAAGCCGGCAGCGGTCCAGGTGCCGGCCAGGTTGCGGGAAAATGACTTCAGCGATGCGGCACTGAAGCGATCGGGGAAGGCGTCGGCCAGGAAGGCCGCCCAATCTTCAGGGAATACCAACACGCCGACGGGTCTGGACAACACGAAAGCCCTGGAGGCCCGCAGCAGCGGGTCTCGGGCCAGGGCCACCGTCAAGGCGAGCAGCGGCTGAGCAGCGGCATCCAAAGGCCACAGGCGCCGCAAGGCCCGAAAGAGCGGATTGACTGCATCGAGGCCATAGAGGGTGGCAAGATGCTTCAGCGACAGCGCGCGCGCCTTCTTCGTGGACTTTCCGAGCAGGTTGTCCGTGACGATCGCGGTCGCATACGCCTGCCGCGATGCTGCGGCAGGCGTGTGCACCAGCAGCGTGCGCAGGTCGTCCAGCATCATCGTGCGTGCCGCATGAGGCCCGTTGACGCCGAAATGAAAGCCCAGTCGGGTCAGGAGTGCCTGTCGGTGGTCCGGCCCAGCGGCTTCTATCACTCCCCAGGCACCCAATCGCCTTCAGCCACCACGCGCACGACCGCCGTGCAGAGGGCGTCGAGCTCGGCAGCGTCGATGACATAGGGCGGCATCAGATAGATGAGCCTGCCGAACGGCCGAATCCAGACGCCCAGGTCGACGAAGCGCTGCTGGATCGAACGCATCGGCACTGGGCTTGCCAGTTCCACCACCCCGATGGCGCCGAGCACCCGCACGTCAACGACGCCGGGGAGGCCGCGACAGGGGGCGAGGCCCGCCTGCAGCGCCCGTTCGATCTGCCGGATACGCGCCTGCCAGTCCGATTGAAGCAGCAGTTCGATACTGGCGTTGGCCACGGCACAGGCCAGCGGGTTGCCCATGAAGGTCGGGCCGTGCATGAAGACGCCGGGATCACCGGCGCTGATCCCCTGCGCCACGCGCGCCGTCGCGAGGGTGGCGGCCAGGGTCATATAACCCCCGGTCAGGGCCTTGCCGACGGTCATGATGTCGGGGCTGATCCCGGCGTGCTCACAGGCGAACAGGGTCCCGGTCCGGCCGAACCCGGTCGCGATCTCGTCGGCAATCAGCAGCACATCATGGCGGTCGCAGAGTGCGCGGACCGCATGCAAGTAATCGGGTGAGTAAAAGCGCATCCCGCCCGCGCCCTGGCAAATCGGCTCCAGGATCACCGCTGCCAGTTCATCCTGGTGACGGGCGATCAACGCGGCAAAGGCGTCGATGTGACGGGGCTCGCACGGCTCATCGAAACGACAGGCTGGCGCCGGGGCGAAGACCTGCTGCGGCAGGATCGCGCTGAACAGGTGGTGCATCCCGGTGACCGGATCGCAGACCGCCATGGCGCCGCAGGTGTCGCCATGGTAGCCGGAGCGGATGGTCAGCAGCCGGTGGCGCCGCGGTTGCCCCTGCGCCTGCCGGAACTGGATGGCCATCTTGATCGCCACCTCCACCGCGACCGATCCGGAGTCACACAGGAAAACATGCTGGAGCGGGGCCGGAGTCAGGTCGACCAGGTGTTTGATCAGCCGTACCGCGGGCGCATGAGTCAAGCCGCCGAACATGATGTGCGCCATGGCGGCGAGTTGATCGCGCACGGCCTGATTGAGGACCGGGTGGTTGTAGCCGTGAATCGCACACCACCAGGAGGACATGCCGTCAATCAGTTCGCGGCCGTCCGCCAAGCGGATGCGGCAGCCCTGGGCGGACTGGACCGGGTAGACCGGAGCGCCGGGAGCCGCGTAGGGGTGCCAGGCGTGGTCGCGATCGATCGAGAGCAGCTGGTCGATGTCCATGGTCTCGCTTGCGTCAGGTCGCTACGTAACCAGTCAATAACAAGTAAACACAATCGTTGTCGTTGTCGTAATCGAGTTTACGCGAGGCATCGATCGCACCAAGGCGTTTCCCTGTCCGAGCGTTACAAGCAGCGCAACGATGCGTTGGTCCCGTGCGCGGCGATCGAAGCCTTTCGAACGCTTGGCGACCTTGTACGCGCAGGCGAACTCGCGCGTCACATTGAATCGCTTCTCCGATTACGACAACGACAACGACAACGACAACGACAACGACAACGACAACGACAACGACAACGACAACGACCGGGACGCCAGAGGCGTTCCTACGCTTTGGCCGCGCAGTCGGTACAAACCCCGTAGATGACCAGCGAGTGGTCCTCGATGTGGAATCCATGCTGGGCGGCGATGGCGCTTTGGCGCTCCTCGATCACGGCGTCCACGAACTCCACGACCCGGTTGCAGCGCACACAGACGAGGTGGTCATGATGATCGCCGCTGTTCAGCTCGAACACCGACTGGCCGGTCTCGAAATGGCGGCGGCACACCAGGCCGGCACCCTCGAATTGGGTGAGGACCCGGTAGACCGTGGCCAGACCGATGTCGTCGCCGTTGGTCAGCAGTTCCTTGTAGACATCCTCGGCGCTCAGGTGTCGTCGCCCGCTGCGTTCGAGGATGCCCAGGATTTTCTCCCGTGGCCGGGTGACCTTCAGGCCCGCATCTTTGATCTGTTGATTGTCCATAGGTCTCCCGCGTGGTGAGCCGCGCCGCCACGGCGTTCGATGATAAGGGGGCGGGGCTGCTGTATCATGCACAGGATCACCCGCTCTTCTTCTATCATAGCAAGATGCGAAAGCTTCTCAGTTGTCTGTTTCTCTCCCTGCTGTCCCTCGTCACGTCGGTCTTGACCGGCTGTGCCGATGAGACAAAGCCGGACGTGTATCATAAGTCGCTGCTCGAAGACCTGCCGTTCGTGCATAAGATGACGGTGCAACAGGGCAACATCATCACCAAGGAGGAGGTCGATCAGCTCCAACCCGGCATGAACAAACGTCAGGTGCGTTATCTGCTCGGTACCCCCTTGCTGACCGATTTCTTCAACAGCGACCGCTGGGACTATGTCTACACCATCCGCCGCGGCCATGCGCCCGAGGAGCAGCGCAAGCTGACGGTGTTTTTCCAGGATGATGTCCTGGTCCGAACCGAGGGTGATGTGCGACCCGAACCAGGTGCGGCGACCGTCGATGACCCCAAGGAGATCATCGTTTCGGTGCCGGACTACCAGGAGCACAAAGGATGGATCGGACGCGGACTGGAAGCGGTTGGCATCGGGCGTAACAAGTAGGCTGCACATTACTCGCCCGCCTGGCGCAGCCGCTTGCCCTCCTCGGCCCGCCGCTTTCTCGCCTGCTTGGGGTCGGCGATCAGCGGGCGGTAGATTTCCGCGCGCT
>Ga0247836_1002174_pt1 | contig 29243 bp, 24 predicted proteins | sample LaCruzMarch2015__4_FD_187116 | JGI IMG/M metagenome (GOLD analysis project Ga0247836, IMG submission 187116) | Freshwater microbial communities from meromictic Lake La Cruz, Castile-La Mancha, Spain - LaCruzMarch2015_14m | ecosystem: Environmental > Aquatic > Freshwater > Lake | place: Spain... | reverse complement strand
GGCGGGGGTCCTGAATGAGCGCCTGAGCCAACCCGATGCGCTGGAGCATGCCTTTGGAAAATCCGCCGATGCGGCGGTCGCGGGCGTCTTCGAGACCGACGAGATGGATAAGTTCGTCGATGCGTTTATTGAGGAGAGTGCCACCCATGCCACAGACCTTGCCGTAGAAGCGGAGCGTCTCGGCTGCGGTGAGGAATTTGTAGAAATAAGGATTCTCGGGGAGGAATCCGACATCCCGGCGGCTGTGGTAGTCGCGGCTGTCTTCTCCAAAAATCATGGCCCGGCCTTGGTTGGGGGTTACGAGTCCGAGGAGAATTTTGAGCGTGGTGCTTTTGCCGCTGCCGTTTGGGCCGAGGAGTCCGTAAACCTCGCCGGGGCGGACTTCGAAGCTGATGTTGCGCACGGCGGTGACGCGTTGGCGGCGAAGCGGGACAGGGAAAATCTTGGTGAGGTTTTCAATGCAGACGGCGGGAGTGGTCATGGCACGATGGAGAAACCGCGCAGTGTGGCGGGGCGGGAGATGGATTGCGGAGATTCGAGGGTAATGTGGCCTGCGAGATGGCTGGTGCGTATGCCCTCGAGAAAGGCATCGACCTCGACCGCTTCGCCGCTGGTGATTAGCTCCACACGGCCATCGGGCAGGTTTTCGACCGTTCCAGAGACATCATACTCGCGGGCCAGGTTTTTGACGGTGTAGCGGAAGCCGACACCTTGCACGCGGCCTTCGTAGTGGACGCAGAGGGTTTTCATGGGTGGCGGCAGGTATTGACCACGGAGGGCGCGGAGGGCACGGAGAAGGGAGTTTTCATTTTATTGGCGGAGTTTGTTTTCGGGCTTGCTGCCATGCTTCGTGCTCTTCCCAGGTTTTGAATTTCACAACAAAACCTCTTGGTTTCTTGATGGGAGACACGCGAAAGGCTTCGGCGATGATTTTACCTGCCCTTAAAACCGCCTCCTCTGGAGTGGCGGGAATGCGTAATTGTTTGCCGACGATTTTCATTTCCGGATCTGGCCTTCGCCGCGGATGAGGTATTTGTAGGTTGTGAGTTCCTCGAGTCCCATGGGGCCTCGGGCGTGGAGTTTGTCGGTGCTGATGCCGATCTCGGCGCCGAAGCCGAATTCGCCGCCGTCGGTGAAGCGGGTGGAGGCGTTCCAATAAACGGTGGCGGAATCCACCGAGGCGAGGAAGGTCTCGGCCGTGGCGGGGTTGAGGGTGATGATCGCGTCGCTGTGGTGTGAACCGAAGGTCTCGATGTGGTCGATAGCGGCAGCGAGGTCATCCACGATGCGGACGGAAAGGATGAGATCTAGCCACTCGGTGCACCAGGTGGTGTCATCCGCCTCGCGGAGCGACTTGTAGTGCAGGTTGGAGAGGATTTTGAACGATTCGGGATCGGCAACGAGTTCTACGCGGGAAGCATCCAGCGCCGGTGCAGCGAGTTGGAGGAAGTCCTGCGCGATGTCGCGGTGGACGAGGAGGGTTTCGAGGGCGTTGCAGACGCCCGGGCGTTGGCACTTGGCATTGATTGCGATATCGAGGGCCATTTGTAGATCGGCTTCACGGTCCACGAAAACATGGCAGATGCCGTCGTAGTGCTTGATGACAGGCATGCGGGCGGCGTTGACAACGGCCTCGATGAGCGAGTGCCCGCCTCGCGGAATGATGACATCCATGAACTGGTCCATGGAGGCCATGATTTTGACGGCTTCGCGGTCCTTTGTGGGGATCAGCTGAACGGAAAAATCGGGTAGGCCGGCTTGAAATCCACCGGCCTGGAGGGCCTTGGCGATGGCGAGGTTTGAGGCGAGAGCCTCGGAGCCGCCGCGCAGGATGACGGCGTTGCCGGTCTTGAGGCAGAGCACGGCGGCGTCGGCGGTCACATTTGGGCGGGATTCGTAAATGATACCAATGACGCCGATCGGTGTTCGGATTTTCTGAATGTGGATGCCGTTCGGGCGTGTCCAGTCGCGAAGGATTTCTCCGACCGGATCCTCGAGGGCGGCAACCTGGCGAATGCCGTCAGCCATGCCCGAGATGCGGTCAGGAGTGAGGCGCAGGCGGTCGATGGCGGCTTTGGTGAGGCCGTTTTTCTCCGCAGCCTCGGTATCCTCCGCATTCGCAGCCAAGATCTCGGGCGAACGAACGACGAGTTCATCCGCCATGGCGATAAGGATTTTATTTTTTTGCGAAGCACGCAGGCGTGCGAGGGCGCGCGAGGCTTCGCGGGCGCGACGGCCGATCGTGTGGATTTCCTGTTCGAGTGTCATGTGGCGGAAAAAGGCGTGTAATCGAGGCCGTGGGCTTCGGCAACGACTTTGCAAGTGATGCCTCCCTTGTAGACGCTGAGACCCTCGCGGAGTCCGGGTGCGCGTTCAAAGGCTTCAACGAGCGGGAGGTCTGCGAGTGTTTCGATGTAGCGGGAGGTCGTATTCGTCAGCGCTTGCGTGGCGGTGCGGGCATAGGCGCCTGGCATATTGGCAACGCAATAGTGGACGACACCCTCCTCGACGAAGGTCGGGTTGTCATGGGTCGTCGGACGGGAGGTCTCGAGGCAGCCACCTTGGTCGATGGCGATATCCACCACGACGCTGTTGGGTTTCATGAGGCGGAGCATCTCGCGGGTGATGAGTTTCGGAGCCTTCGCGCCCGGAACCAGAACCGCACCGATGAGGAGATCCACGCTCGGCAGGAGGTCGAGCAGGCTGGCCTCGCTCGAGAAGAGCGTGTGTGCGGTGCTCATGGTGATGTCGAGGAAACGCATTCGCTCCAGATCGACTTCGAGAATAGTTACATCCGCTCCCACGCCCGTGCCCATGCGGGCGGCATTGACACCTGCGGTGCCTCCCCCGATGACAACAACTTTTCCTGGCAGCACGCCGGGCACGCCGCCGAGGAGCACGCCTTTTCCGCCGGTGTGCTTGGCGAGGAAATACCCACCCACCAGCACAGACATACGGCCTGCGATCTCGCTCATGGGCTCAAGCAGCGGGAGGCGGTTGTTGACCCGCACGGTCTCGTAGGCGATGCAGGTCGCTCCGGTTTTTTGGAGGGCCTCGGTGAGCGGACGACTCGCGGCGAGGTGCAGGTAGGTGAAGAGAATCTGGTCTTTGCGGAGGAGGGGGTATTCCTCCGGGAGTGGCTCTTTGACTTTCACCAGCATGTCGGCGCGGGCGAAAATCTCGGCATGGCTGGCGACGATTTCGACGCCGGCCTGGCGGTAGTTATCATCGCAGAAACCGATTCCAGCACCCGCCTGCGATTCCACAATGACCTTGTGACCGTGCTTGATCAGTTGATAGGCCGCCGACGGGAGGAGTGCGACGCGATGCTCTTGGGCTTTGATTTCCTTGGGGATTCCGATGACCATATGGGAAATATGAACCCAATGGTTTTTTTTCGAAAGCGGTTTCTCGCTTGATTGGCGGCGGGGGGAGTGTTGTCTATGAGGATTCAAGTGTTCCGGATTTTTTCCAGTCTTGTGCTTTTTCTTGTCGCAGCCTGCAGCAGTGTTGTAGCGCAGACCGATACTCTTAAGGAACTGGAGGCGAGTTCCGCGGAACACATGCGCGAGGAACTCGGAGTGAATCCCATCACATCTCCATCAATCGCCTCGCTGCTCAAAGACCTCGAAGCCTTTCGTCCGGTGCCTCTCAAGACGATCGATTCCGCCAACCGCCAGGCGAGCTTCGGCAACCGCTTGCAGACCGCATTGCATTTCGGCTCGCTGGTGGCGGACGGCTTCATGCTCACCATCGCCGAGCGCCCACAGGATGTGCAGGACATCGGCCGCGAACTCATCCGCCAATCGCGCGCTCTGGGCGTGGGCGAGCGTCTTGCGAAGCGCAGTAAGAGCCTTCTCGAACTCAGCGACAAGGGCGACTGGGTCGGTATGCGCGGGGAATTGGTGAAAACCCAGGAGGAGGTCGAGGATTCCATGATGGAACTCCACGATGAGGAAATGGCGCACATGGTCAGTCTTGGCGGATGGTTGCGGGGTTTCCAACTGGGAGCCGTAAGCACCGACGACCGCTACTCGCCAGCGAAGGCGGAAATCCTCGGGAGGGTGGATGTGATAGAATACTTCCTGGACCGCTTGGACACGCTGAATCCTCGATTGAAAGCCACCGAGATGGTCACGGAATTTATAGACTGCATCAAAAAAATTCGTCTCGTCGCCATCGAGACCCAAGGCGCGCCACCCAACCCGGAGCAGGTCGCCAAAATGCGGAAGCTCGCCGACGAGGCCGAGCAGATCGCCACCGCCAAGGTCGACGGCGACGGCAAGCTGCTGCGCTGAGGGTTTCTTAGTCCTCCTGTTCGCTGAAGAGGAAGTTGAAATCCTCGAGCGTGAGGGCGCGGGCGAAGTTTTCCTCGCCAAGGATGTCGTTGGCGAGGGCACCTTTTTTCTTTTGCAGGAGGCGGATTTTTTCCTCGATGGTGCCTTTGATGATGAGTCGGTAGGCGAAGACGGTTTGTTTTTGGCCGATGCGGTGGGTGCGGTCGATCGCCTGGGCTTCGACGGCGGGGTTCCACCAAGGGTCAAAGAGGACGACATAGCTGGCGGCGGTGAGGTTGAGGCCGGAGCCGCCGGCTTTAAGGCTGATGAGAAAAACGGCGGAGCCTTCATGTTTCTGGAAGGAATCCACGAGTGGGCCGCGGTCGTTGGTGGAGCCGGTGAGTTTGAAGTTCGTCCAATTTCTGGCCTTGATCTCCGACTCGATGATTTCGAGCATTTCCACGAATTGGGAAAAGACGAGCACCTTCTGACCCTCCTCCATAAGCGGCTCGAGAAGTTCAAGGAGAGCGGAGAGTTTGGCGCTGTCCCCAGTGGTGTCGGCCGACTTCGTTTTCTTCGTATCCTCAAGGCCCAGCAGGCGGGGATGGCAGCAAATCTGGCGCAGTCGCAGGAGGCTGGTGAGGATATTGAACCTCATTTTATCGAGCTGCTTCGCGGTCTCGATTTTCAGCAACTGAGCTCGCGCACGCTTGATCTCGGCTTTGTAGAGGGCGGATTGCACGCCTTCGAATTCCACCACAAGATCCTCCTCCACGCGGTCGGGCAGGTCGCGGGCAACCTCATTTTTCGTGCGGCGCAACAGAAACGGCCGGGTGCGGGCAGCGAGGCGCCGGCGCGCGAAGGGATCGTCTTTTTTGTCGAACTGCTTGGTGAAAGCGGCGCGGTTTCCAAGGGCGCCAGGCATGGCGAAGGCGAAAATCGACCAGAGGTCGAGCAAGCGATTCTCGATCGGCGTTCCGCTCAGCGCGAGGCGGTATTTTGAGGGGAGCGCACACGCGGCCCGGGCGTTTTGAGAGGTGGGATTTTTAATGGCCTGGGCCTCATCCAGAATCACCGAGCCCCATGACACGGCGCGCAGGACCTCTTCGTGCAAACGGAGCTGGGGGTAGTTGATCACAAGGAGGTCCACCGACCCGTCGAGCCCGGTTTTTCCAACTTTGTCACGGCTCCAGACATCGACTTTGAGTTCAGGGAAAAACTTGCCGCATTCGTTGGCCCAGTTGTCCTGGACGGACTTCGGACAAACCACAAGCACGGGACCGTTGATCTTGCCTTCTTTGCGCAGCCAGGCGATCCAAGAGAGGGCCTGCAGGGTTTTTCCGAGGCCCATGTCGTCGGCAAGCACACCGCCAAAATTGTTCGCTGTGAGGTAGGCGAGAAAGTGGAAGCCCTCGAGCTGGTAGGGACGAAGTGTGGCGGTGATTGCAGCGGGGGCCGGGGGAGTGACGCGCGTCTGGATTTCCTCCACGCGGCGGCGGACCTGGGCGACACGATCGGCACCGAGAAGCGAGGTGTTTTTTTTGGTGAGACCTGCGAGCTGAAGGGCGTGGAGGCGTTGCTTTTCGTTGCTGAATTCGTTCACCGAGAGACCGAGTTCGGCGAGTTCCTTGAGTTGTTCCTCGTTGAGTTGGTATTCGAGTTTCCGCCAGCCCTTGCCCTCGATGCGAACCCATTTTCCCTTGGCCTTGAGCAGGAGGTTGATTTCCTCTTGTGTGAGCGTGGTGTCGTCAACATGTAGGGCCACGCTGAGGTCGAACCAGTCGATGCCGTCCTTGGAGTCCTCAATGTCGATCCGCACATGGCCGGCGACTTTTCCTTGGCGCAGGCTTGCGAGTTCGGCGTCAAGTTCGACGATGCATCCTTCGGGTCTGCGTTCGAGCCAGAAAATGAATTGATCGGGCCAATCCTTGCCGACGATGCGCTGCTCGTGCCAGATGTTGTCGCCCGCCTGTATTCCCTGCTTGAGGGGGATGGATGCGATCCACTCTGCGACGGGGGTCATGGCCGACTTGTCTATCTGTATCAAGTCCTCGCCTGTGGTTTTGGGTTTGAAGGCCCAAATATTGCGGGCCCACCAGTTCGTCCCACTCCAAACGAGGGGTTTTTCATAGCCGTCGAAGTCCGTTTTCGCGCACAACTGGAAGTAGCTGGTCGAGCTGTTAAAATATTGGTAGATTCTGCATGTCACAACAATCGAGGCCGCGAGGGTGCGGACTTTCTTGGCCATGTGCTCCGGGACGGAAATCTGAAGCCGCACCAGTGCTCCCAATCCTTGGTAGGATTCGAGGGCTGGCGAGGGAATTTGAACCGGCCACGAGGGGCGCTCCTCTCCAAAAGGCCAAGTCGGTATGGGGTAAATAGCCTCCGCGGTGAGATACTTGAGAGGTCTCCCGGAGAGGATAGCCACGGGAGAGAGCGGCGGCAGGCCGGATTCGTCGAGGAGCGTGAGTTGGTAGTCGCCTGCGGGATTTTCAGGCGGGGTGAGTTGCCAGCGGAGGGATTCGGTGGAGATTTGCAGCGGAGCTCCATTTTTTCCGACAACATGCCGATCAAAAAGCTCCTTGCTCGCGCTTAGTTGAGTGAGAGACCGGGAAAGTTTCGCGTGCATGGGGCGGATATCAGAGCTCCGAATGCTCCCGTATTCATCCTTTGCAGCTTCCAGCACGAGATGGGGGCCGATCGCGTTCAGCGCAAAAGACGATTTTTCAAGGAATTGGGTGAGAAATTTCGACGGCGCATTTTCAAACTCTTGCTTTCCCGCAACCCGCATTTGAACGACTGCGCCGGACTCCGACAATTGAAGCCTGAAGTCGATATTCGGAGCTGCTGTCGAGGCATCTGGTGCGTCCCACTTGTCGAATTCCGCCTTCCATTTTTTTATCTCCTTCAATCGTTTCCAGTTCTCTTCAAGGCGCATTGCGGTTTCAGGGTTCACGGTGTCCACGAGGGGTTCGGGAACCACGATCTGATTCGCTTGGCAGGCCGCCACGAGATAAGCGAAGTATTCCTCTTGGTCCGCCGGGGGATTTTCAGCAGGGAAGATTTCGATAAGGCTGGTGTGCCATACTGACTTCTCTCCGGCCGCCTCTTTGAGGTCGTTCGAACCGATTTGGCGCGCATTGCTGGCACCCCATATCAGGGCCTGTTTCAAAAAATGTTCCGCACGCCGTGACAATTTTTCGGGCGTAGTTGCGTCCTCGTCGTTCACGGGATGCTTGGTCGGTTTGACGGAACTGCGCGCCCCTTTTTTGAGGACAGCAGCAATGCGTATTTTCAAAAGAGCCGCCACCAGATGCTTGCACATGCCTTCCGCCGGGCAGCTGCAAGTCATCGGCAAATCGTCGTCTGTGGGAGAAATTTCGACCAAGTAGAAATCTCTGCACTGCACCGTGGTCAGAATTTTATGACCTTCTTTATCCCACCTCAAATTGCCCACGGCGCCTTTTTGAAAAAGGGCAACCCCCAATTTGAAATGGGTGGCGTCGAGTTCGGTGATCGTATCAACGATGAAATCCCGCTGCTCGGATTTGATGGCAAAGGTTTTTGAAGACATGAAAAAAGCCCCGCAATCGTCGTAAGTTTTTTTGGAAAAAACAAGCGGCCAGCGGGACTAACTTTTTCGCCTTGCCGCTCGACAGGGGCTGGGCATCTTAGTAAGAGGTTGCTCTGTTATTTATGGAGATTCTGACTTTTCTCATGACGCCGGAGCCGTTTTTTGTGTGGACCTCTCTGGCTAAGACGCTCGGCCTTCTGGGCCTGATCCTTGGCTTGGTTTCCTACACCGTTTATGCAGAGCGTAAAATTTGCGCATGGATTCAAGATCGAGTCGGGCCAAACCGCACGGGCATTCCGCTCACGAAATTCCGAATCCTCGGCCTCGGCCAGCCGATTGCCGACGCGCTCAAACTCCTCCTGAAAGAGAATTTCATCCCTCACGATGTGAATAAATTTTACTACTACATCGCACCGAAGCTCTCGATGGTTCCGGCGATTTTAGTGTTAGCGGTTTTGCCCTTTGGAAGCTCGCTTTTTGGAGTTCCAATGGTGATTGCCGACATCAATATCGGCGTGCTTTATGTTTTCGCTGTTTCCTCGCTCGGAGTCTATGGAATCGTGCTTGCGGGATGGGCCTCGAATTCAAAATACCCCTTTCTTGGTGGCATTCGTTCCACTTCGCAGATGATCTCCTACGAACTGGCGCTCGGGCTTTCGGTTATCCCGGTTTTCATGCTCTGCGGCACCTTGAACATGCCTGACATCGTGAATTGGCAGCGCGAAAACGGCTGGATGGTCGCCCCCTTCTGGGCCAAGGGGCTTACCTGGGAAGTTCTGCTCTCGGGTGATTTGAAGGCCGTGCTGGACACCTTCGTCAACGGATTTTCCCTATCTCGACTTCTCATCTGGGTTCCGATGCTGATTTCGTTCGTTATTTTTCTCATCGCCATGTTTGCGGAGACCAATCGCGCGCCCTTTGACCTTCCCGAGGCCGAGCAGGAACTCGTCGGCGGCTACCATACCGAATACTCCGGCATGGGTTTCGCACTCTTCTTCCTCGGTGAATATGCGGCGATGATCGCTGGCTCGGGTGTCATCGTGACTCTCTTCCTCGGCGGCTGGAGCCTGCCAATGATTCCCGATGGCTCGATGCCGGGCCTGCCGGGAGTCCTTTTCGGGCTCTTCAACATCGGTGTCTTTTTTGCCAAAGTGAGCGCGCTCTTGGTGCTTTTCATCTGGGTGCGCTGGACGGTTCCCCGTTTCCGCTACGACCAACTCATGAAGCTCGGTTGGTATTTCTTCTTCGAGCTGGCACTGGTGAACATCTTCATCACGGCCTTTGTTTTGGCATACATCAAATAAACGGCATCCCGTGCAAATTCTTCGTCCAAAAGATAAGGCCTACAAGCGCGGCATAGAATCACTACGGCGCTTCTACGCTGCGGACCCGGCCGTGCACGCCACCGTGGAGGACATCCTTGGCACCGTGGCCAAGGAGGGGGACGAAGCGCTTATACGCTACACCAAAAAATTTGGAGGCCCGGACCTCTTGCCCCACCAGATTCCTGTGACGCCCTCGGAAATCTCCGAAGCTTGCAATGCACTCCCTGCGGAAACGCGCAAGGCGATCGATGCCGCGCGCTCGAATGTGAGGGCGTTCGCCAAACGCAGCCTGCGTAAAAGCTGGTTCATGAAAAACCGGCAGGGCGCGATCACCGGTGAACGGTTCGATCCCTTCCAGCGTGTTGGCATTTACATACCAGGAGGCACAGCGCCACTGGTTTCCACTGCCGTGATGACGTGCACACTCGCCGAAGCGGCGGGCGTGCCGGAAATCGTCGCGGTGACTCCCGCCGGGCCTGATGGCAAAGTGCACCCTGCTTTGCTCGCCGCCCTCTCCCGCTGTGGCGCGACAGAGATTTACTGCGTCGGCGGGGCACAAGCCATCGCCGCGCTGGCTCATGGGACCAAGACGATTCTTCCCGTGCTCAAAATTTTCGGCCCAGGCAATTCCTATGTTGTCGAAGCCAAGCGGCAAGTCTTCGGCAGAGTTGCCATTGATCTCCTGCCCGGCCCGAGTGAGGTGCTTGTGATCGCCGACAAGACGGCCAAGCCTGAATGGGTCGCAGCCGATCTTTTAGCTCAAGCCGAGCATGGCAACGGTAGCCAAGCCATTCTGGTTACAGACTCTGAAAAAATTCTCAGCGGCGTGGAAAAGGCCGTCGAACGACAGGCCAAGCTTTCGAAGCGCCCGGCCGAACTCGCCAAGGCGCTCAAAAACACCAAGCTCATCCTTGTCGAGGACATGGAGACGGCCATTCGTATTGCAAATCAATATGCCTCCGAGCATGTGGCTATCGCCACCGAAGCCCCAGGCGAAATCGCTCTGCAACTTCGCACCTCGGGCGCGATCTTCCTTGGCGGTTTTTCTCCAGTTGTCGGAGGCGATTTTTTGGCGGGTCCGAGCCACGAACTCCCTACGGGTGGTGCCGGCCGCTCGTTTGCAGGCCTCACTGCGGACCAGTTTCAGCGCCGCACAAGCGTCGTCATGTTCGACGAACCCTCCCTGCGCGCCTCCCTGCCTCATATTGAAACCTTCAGCGCCGTCGAGGGCCTCGACGCCCACGGCCGCTCCGCCTCCATCCGCCTCAAAAAGTGATTTGGAAAATCCGCGACCGCGAAATCGATCTCTCGCGGCGCGCTCTGGTGATGGGAATCATCAACACCACGCCGGACTCCTTCTCGGATGGCGGATCGTTTTTAGATCCCCAAGCCGCTCTGGCGCATGGGCTGGCGATGGTGGCCGAGGGGGCCGAAATCCTCGATATCGGCGGCGAGTCCACTCGCCCAGGAGCACAAGGTGTGTCTGCGGATGAGGAAATCCAGCGCGTCTTGCCGGTCATCCAGGCCCTTCGGCGGGAGAGTCAGGTTTTGATTTCCATCGATACCTCAAAAGCCGATGTCGCCCGGGCGGCGTTGGGTGCCGGCGCGGATATCATCAACGATGTCACCGGCCTGCGCGGCGACGCGGACATGCTGGCGCTCGCCGCCTCGTCCAAGGCGGGAGTCGTCATCATGCATATGCAGGGCGAGCCCCGCACGATGCAAGTCGCGCCGGCCTACGAGGATGTCGTCTCCGAAGTCGGGGAATTTTTTCGACACTCCCTTGCTGGGGCGGTAGCGTCCGGCATAGACCCGATGTGCATAGCTCTTGACCCAGGAATCGGATTTGGAAAATCGCCCGAGCACAATCGAAGGCTTCTGGCGGAGCTTTCCGCTTTTCTCAGCCTTGGTCGACCGCTGCTCGTGGGCGTCTCTCGCAAATCCTTCCTCGGATGGCTTGCAGGTTCCGTTGCGATGGATGCCCGCTTCTGGCCAGGTGTCGCGCTCACATCGATATGTCGGGAACGTGGTGCAAAAATCCTGCGCGTCCACGATGTCAAACCCCACATGGAGGCGCTTCGGATGACCGAAGCGATCATTGGCCATGTTTGAGCAGGCCGTGGCCTTTCTTGAAGAGCAGTGGACCTCGGGTATTGAGATCGTCATTCTTGCAGCGGTTATTTACTATATCTACCTTTACCTGCGAGGAACCCACGGAGCTCGGATTTTACTGGGCTTGGCGCTGGTTTTTCTTACGCTCACTCTTGTTTCCCAGCTTCTCAATCTGGAGGTCATCGGGTGGCTGTTGCGCAGCATTTCCGTCTTTTTAGCCATTGCGCTCGTTGTTATTTTCCAACCCGAGTTGCGCCGCGCGCTGACTGAACTCGGCAGCCACCGCTTTTTTACCTCCGCCTCGCAGGAGTCTGAAACCATCGAGCTCATCACGGACGCCGTCTTCGAACTTTCCAGCAAAGGTTTCGGCGCCCTCATCGCGATCGAGCGCGAAATAAGTCTTAAAACCATCGTAGAGACAGGAGTCGCGCTGGATGCAAAGTTCTCAAAGGAACTCGCCCTCACCGTGTTCCAACCCAAGACAGTGCTTCACGATGGTGGCATGATCGTCAGCGGCGACCGCATCGTTGCCGCCGCCTGCATTTTCCCCCTCTCCCAGCGCGAGGATCTCGACCGGAACCTCGGCCTGCGTCACCGCGCGGGACTTGGTCTTGGCGACGAATCCGATGCCGTTTCGCTCATCGTTTCCGAGGAGACGGGGCAGGTTTCCATTTGTCATGGTGGCAAAATCGAACGAAATCTGAGTGTGGAAAAATTCCGCCAGCGGCTTAGCCAGCTTCTTTTAGACGAAAAGTATGAAAACGATCCTTCTCAACAATTGGAAAATCAAAGTCACCAGTCTTCTGCTGGCATTCGCCCTCTGGTTTCTCATCAAACAGAACGTCAGTCGGAATCCCGGCCGATTTGATATCCTGAAGCCCTCCACCGCCCAGGTTCAACCTCCTGTGAACCGCATCGCAAAATGACCAGTAATCGCAAACTTTTTGGAACCGACGGCGTTCGCGGCGTCGCAAACATCGAACCCGTAACGGCCGAGACCGCGCTGAAACTCGGCCGCGCCGCAGCCCATGTCTTTGCGGAAGCCCGCGCCTCCTCGCATAGCGGCCGCTTGAGAGTCGTCATCGGCAAGGACACCCGGCTCTCGGGTTACATGTTGGAAAATGCCATCGTCGCCGGCCTGACCTCGCTCGGCGCGGATGCCCTCCTCATCGGTCCACTGCCAACGCCCGGCGTGGCCTACATCACCCGCTCGCTGCGCGCCGATGCCGGCATCGTGCTTTCCGCCTCCCACAATCCCTACGAAGACAACGGCATCAAATTCTTCCGGCACGACGGCTTCAAGCTCGATGACGAAATCGAAGCGCGCATCGAGCATCTCGTCTTCAGCGGAGAAATCGAAAACATCCGCCCCACCGCCACAAAAATCGGCAAAGCCCTCCGCATTGATGACGCCCTCGGCCGCTATGTCGAGTTTGCGAAGCAGAGTTTTCCGCGCCACCTCACGCTCGAGTCGCTCCGCATCGCGCTCGATTGCGCGAACGGCGCCGCCTACAAGACCAGCCCCTGCATCCTGCGCGAACTCGGGGCCGATCTCGTCGTGATCAACAACCATCCGAACGGCACAAACATCAACACCCACTGCGGCAGCACCCATCCCGAGCAAATCCAAAAGCTCACGCGCGAGTGCAAGGCGCATGTCGGCATTACACACGACGGCGATGCCGACCGCGTCCTGCTCTGCGATGAGAATGGCGAGTTGGTCGACGGGGACGAGATCATGGCGATCGCGGCGGTGGACTACCTCCAGCGCGGTTGCCTCGAAGGCGCCACATTGGTTTCCACCGTCATGAGCAACTTCGGCCTCGATGAAACCCTCGAAGCCCACGGTGGAAAAATCCTCCGCACCAAGGTCGGCGACCGCTATGTCATCGAAGCCATGCTCCGCGATGGACACAATGTCGGCGGCGAGCAAAGCGGACACATGATCTTCCGCGACTACGCCACCACGGGCGACGGCATCGTCAGCGCCCTCCAGATCCTGCGCGTCATGATCGAAACCGGCAAGCCACTCAGCGAACTCAAACAAGTCCTTAAAAGATACCCCCAAGCCCAGCGCAACCTCCGCGTTGCAGACAAGCCGCCACTTGAAACCCTGCCGCACATCCAAACCCTCCTCGCCGAAGCCGAGGCCGCACTCAACGGCAAAGGCCGCGTCCTGCTCCGCTACTCCGGCACCGAACCCAAAGTCCGCCTCCTCATCGAAGGCCGCGAGCAGGATCTCATCGACACGCACGCCGACCGCATCGCCGCCGCCCTTAAAATCGAAATCGGCGAGGGATAATACTGGGAGGTTTACTCTTCGCAAAATGTGCTCCCTGTGGACAGGATGAATGAGGGGTTGTAATTCGGAGCGCCGAGGTAGCGAATTCGGCTTCTGTTACGAAATCGTTACATTTCTCCTTTCACCTAAGGCGCAGGAATTGTTGTGACGTCTATGAACAAGCTTGGTTTTTGCGTCAAATCGTGAAAAATGGTCTTCTAAAGAGTCCGAATTTCATCTCCTTTGTGGCGAAGTGGTATTTTTTTGATGTGCTCCCAATCTAAAAAACAAAGGGAATGAGGTTTGTTTTTTATGTCTAAACATGGCCAACATTTTATTAGTTGATCCTGATGACAACGCCTTTTTGGCGCTGAAGGGATTTTTGGCCCGTGATGACCACCGGAGCGCCTCCGTTTCGAGTGCTCACGACGCGATGGTTTTCCTGCGGGAGAATATCCTGGTGGATTTGATCTTTATCGAACTTAAGCTCCAAGACTCCACCGGACTCGGCTTTCTCAGGACCCTCCGAGACGACTATTTCTTTCAACATGTGCCGGTCGTTTTTTATGCGTCCAGAACGACGCATGCAGAAATCCAAGAAGCTTACAACTTGGGTGCGCAAAGTTTTCATCGAAAGCCCTACCTGCAAGAATCGATCGAGGACGAAATCGCAAAGCTCAACGGGAAGGCATGGTATTGGTCTTTTTTTGAGCCGGACGACGCGTTTTGCGGGCGCACACTTTCCTCATTGGATGAACGAGGGGCGGCCTTGGACGAACTCGCGCCCGTCATCAAATCCGCTGCGCAAACCTACAAGGATTTGAAGATCGAACTCGCGGAGGTAGAAAAAGAGAAGATTCTCTCAGAAATCTCCGGGTTTCGCGGAAAGATTCGCGAGGCGGCCGTGCCAGGCTTGGAGGAGTATCTGAAGTTTCTGGTTTCTTTTGCGAAGGAATCCGACTGGGAAGAATTCAAGGAATTTGCAGCCTATCTCGGGTATTACGCGCTTCTCTGCAGTTACCGCGCGGATATCTACAAGTTGGATCAAAAAACAAAACAAGCTACTGCCTTGCTGGATCGACTGGCCAAAAACGCAGTCCTCCGCTCTCTGCCGCCGCACGAGGTGCATGCAATGATTCCCCACCTACGGGATTACGAAATTGACGAAGGGGCCACCCTTTTCAAGCAGGGCGATGACGGGGATGCGATGTATCTGATCGATCAAGGGAGTCTCGGGATTTACGTCGCGATGGAGGATGATCCCGAGCCGAAAAAAATCGGTGAGATCGGAGATGGCGACATTGTTGGAGAGATGGCCTTGATCAAGAACGCACCGCGCAGCGCCACGATCATCGCTCAGACAGACACCCGCATGATGCGTATGGAAAAAGACGCCTTCAAGCGGATCATTCTCCAATCGCCTCAAATGAAACAGGCAGTGCGGGCTCTTGCGGAGCAGCGTTCGATGGACAGCATCAAGAAGCGCGCCGGCGAAATCAACATTTCCGAGTGGAGTAAAACTGCCAGCGAGGGAGTGCGCAAGACGGGTGAGCGGGTTCCACAAGGGTTCCTGAGAAATAACGAAAAGGACTCGGAGGATGCCAAACGGGAGGAGGAAAGTATCGAACATTGGAACAAAATGATCGACAGTAAAACCTTCCCAGTAGTTGCCGAAGGGAGACTCAGGAGTGGAATCGCGGCACTGAAAGGCTGCCCTGTGGTCGGGTCAGCGGCAGCGGCCTTTGCGCTGGCGGCTGGAGGGATGGTGACTTCGATGCACCCGCTGATGGATTTGGCAGAAAATGATCCCGGGCTGGCCTTTCAGGTTCTCCAGACTGCCAATGCGGTCCGGCAGGCCAAAAAGAAGGATTTCGATTCATTTATAGAAGACCCCCGAATGTGCGTAAACTATCTGGGAGAAAAACGGCTTAGCGGAGTTGCCAAGGGGTTTCCACGCTGCTGCGAGAGTTTCATGTATCTCAACGAGGATGCGAACTGGTCGAGCTACCTCAAGTTCCTGCGCGCCACGGCAAATATAGCCTGCTTCACCTGCAATCAGATGGAGTTTTTACACATCGAGGAAAAGGCATTTTGGGGCGGTCTGCTTCACGACATCGGCAAGCTGCTTTTCCTGCGTGTGCAACCGGCGGGCTACATCCCTGTTTATCTCCACGCTCAACAGTATAATTTATCGATTGAGGAATCGGAGATGCTGCACATGGGAATCTCATCGCGCCAGATGGCTGTCCAGTTTGTTGAAAAGAAAAGTATTCCGACCAGTTGCAAAAATGTGATCCGTTGGGTTGAGGAGCCGGAAGCAGCGACTGAGGACTTCCAGCTTGTATCGGTGGTGGCGATTGCCCGTTACATGTGCCGCCTCTGCAAGGTTGGCTTCAGCGGGGAGGTCAACCAAAAAGAACTACTCCCGCTTGAACATACCCAGCTCTGGAATTCTTTTCAGGCACATGTATTTCCAAGCTTCAATGTCAGCGTGTTTGAAACGCAAGTGCGTCAAAGACTGCGCAAATCTTAGAAAACGGGCCCGCTCGGCTTTGCAGGCAATCCCCGGGCTCGGCAAAAAGAGACCACGAGATATCGGTCACCCGACAATCCGCTCTTCGACATTTTTCATGGTTTCGCGGAGGGCGGCGTAGCCAAAGTGGCCTTGCGGGACTTGAAGGAGGCTGGAGCCGAGCCAGCGGGATTGAAGAAGTTTAATGTCTTCGAGGGGGGAAATGCGGTCGTGGAGGCCGCCAGTCAGGAGGATACTTGAAGGTCCACAGAGCGGAACCCCATGAAGCGGGGACACGAGGTGGTCAAAACGGGCGGTGTTGCCTCGCGAGTGGCCGCGGCTGCGCAACTCGCGACGCATCACGGCCGAGCCTGGGCTTTCCCAGACAGCCTTGTCCATGTTTACGATGGGCTGCACGAGAGCGACAAATCGGAAGTCGGCTTCCAGAAAAGATAACAACGCGCCTATCCAGCCGCCGTAACTTGTGCCGACGATGGCAAACTCGCGTGTGCCGCGCGTTCGAAGCAGGGCCATGAGTTGGCGCAGTTCGATGACACCCTGCCGTATTCCCTCGGCATTCCGGACAAGGTCGGCCGTGATGGCCAACTCGCCGTTCCAAGTGCGGCTCGGTGTGCGCGAGTAGTGGTAGGGCAGATGGGGGAAGGCAACGCTCCAACCGTTTTCGTTGAACCATGCGGCAAGCCGACGGTAGCCGACGTCGCTCGCACTCATGAGAGCATGAAGCAGGAACACCGTCGGGGCGTTCTTGTCGCGCGCCGGGAAAAAGCGCACACGCACCCGATCGTTTTCAGGGTGGCCAGTCGTTTGAGGCGAATCCCACTCGATCCAACCATTCTTGAGGCTTGGGCGCTGGGTCGGCGGCAATCGGTAATATTGCTCGCGACTCTGAGCACCACACTCAGCCAAATACCGCTCCAGATTTTCGACTGAACAGGCATCCGCCCTCCGCCGCCATTGGATGAAGTGCATCATGTTGCACATCGTGCCATCCACCAGCCAAGAGAGGGGGCGATTTGCGAGAGCCTTCATCGTTCGCTCATCCGCTCCTGCGGCGAGTGCGGCAGGTCATCGCCTGTGAGATGGCATTCCTGCACAAGCCTGTCCTTGAGCCGGATCAGCGCTGCGGATATGTCCTCACGGAGTTTTTTTCGTCCGCCCACGGCACCTGGAAAAACCGGCTCACCCACCGCGATGTAAACTTTCGCCCGCCGCCACGGGAGCCAGTTGCAGCGATTGTAAAGGCGCTCGCTGCCGAGAATCACGACCGGCACCACAGGGCAGCCTGCCTTGGCGGCTATCAAAAAGGCACCCTCGCGCATGTCTGCTCCCGCGAGGATCGATTGCGCACCGTCGCGGATTCCCCCCTCGGGGAAGACACCGATCATGCGACCACCATCCAAACGCCGAAGCGCCTCGCGCAAAGCCTGCCGATCGTCGCCCCGGCGATCCACGGGAATCACATCCAACCAAGTGAAGGCCGCTCTCGACCACGCTGTGCCGAACAGCTCAGCCATCGCGATCCAGTCAATCTTACGCGGCAGCCAGCCGCTTAAAAATGGCGGGTCAAAGTGGCTAATATGGTTGCTGACCATCACACACGCGCCCGCCGGAATTTTTCCAAACTGGACGAATCGCACCCGCGAACCGAAGCGGAGAACGAATTTCAAAGAGGAAACGACGCCATGGTAGAAGACCGTGTGAAAGGCGGCGCAGGCTTTCATGGGCTTACTGCGCGGCCACCGTGAAAAAGCGCTCCTGCTTGGGAGTGATCTCCCGCCCGAGTTTTTTCAGCACCAGCAGCATATCCTCCCAGACCTTGCGTTTTTCCGTGATCGTCTGGTTCCGTAAAAGATAAGCGGGGTGGTAGGTGACCATGACAGGGATGCCTTCAAACTCCAGCCAAGTGCCTCGGATGTCGCGAATGAGTCGTGTTTCGCCGAGGAGGCCCTCCGCCGCTGTCGCTCCCAGGGCGACTATGGCGCGAGGCTTCACCAAGCGCACCTGCTCGCGCAACCAAGGCAAGCAGGTGGCCATTTCCTCGCCCTTGGGCTTGCGGTTGCCGGACTCTTCACCCGGCATGTCGGGGCGGCATTTCATGACATTGGCGATGAAGATGTCATCCCGCGTGAAGCCCATGGCCTCGATGATTTTTGTGATGAGCTGGCCAGATTTTCCCACGAACGGCTCGCCCTGCTCGTCCTCCTCGGCGCCGGGAGCTTCGCCGATGAACATGAGCTCCGCTGAGCGATTGCCTACTCCGAAGACGACCTGCGTGCGCGATGCCACAAGATTCGGGCATTTCACGCAGCCACGGATCGCTTTTTCGAGGAGTTCCCATGTCCACTCGGTGGCAGGTGGTGGGGGTAGGGGCTGCACTGACGCCGCCGGGCGGGCGGTGGCGGCCTTGCGAAGCCTCTTCAATGCCGTTTGCGAGGCCTTGGGCGGGGACTTGATGCCCTTTTGAACCTCCTTCAAAAGGGGAAGCGCCTGTGCCAGCGCCTGCTGAAAAACATCACTCATTTGTGACAAATTTAACAATCTCGGAGGGACGGAGCGAGATTTTGCTGCGGAGGCATGGAATTTTGTTTCATGCGATCAGGCCGAAGGGCATAATTGTTCCATCATATATGGCCAAATCCGACGACACCACACCCAATGACAAGGCAGCCGCAGCCCGCCTCAAAAACCTCGACCTCGCCCTCCAACAAATCGAAAAAGACTACGGCAGCGAAGCGATCCGACGACTCGGCGACGCCCATGTGTCGCAGGTCGAGAGCATCCCCACCGGAAATATCATGATCGACCGCGCACTCGGCGTGGGAGGGTTCCCGCGTGGACGCATCATCGAAATCTTCGGCCCGGAAAGCTCGGGAAAAACAACCCTCACGCTTACCGCAATCGCCCAAGCGCAAAAGCTCGGTGGCTTGGCGGCCTTTATCGATGTGGAGCACGCCCTTGATCCCCACTACGCCCGCAAACTTGGGGTTAATCTGGACGAGCTTCTTGTCTCACAGCCAAGCTCGGGCGAGGAGGCTCTTCGAATCTGCGAGACGCTGGTGCGCTCGAATGCCCTCGATATTATCGTCCTCGACTCGGTTGCCGCCTTGGTAACCAAGTCCGAGTTGGAAGGCGAGATCGGCGACGCAGTGGTCGGCGCTCAAGCCCGACTCATGAGCAACGCGCTTCGCAAGCTCACCGCGTTCATCTCCAAAGCCAATACGATCTGCCTTTTCACAAACCAGATTCGCGAAAAAATCGGCGTCATGTTCGGCAACCCTGAGACGACGCCCGGTGGCAAGGCCCTCAAATTCTACGCCAGCATGCGGGTGGACATCCGCCGCATCGGCGCGATCAAGAACAGCGACGGCACGATCTCCGGAAACCGCACAAAAATCAAACTCGTCAAAAACAAGGTCGCCGCTCCCTTCACAGAAGCCGAGTTCGACATCATGTATAACGAAGGCATTTCCAACACCGGCTCACTCCTCGACCTCGCCCTCGAAAAAGGCATCGTCGAAAAACGTGGTTCATGGCTCAGTTACAAAGGCGAACAACTCGCTCAAGGCCGGGACGCAGCCAAGGAAGTCCTCAGAAACGACGCAAAAATCTACTCCGACATCGAGGCGCAGGTTCTCGCAACGCTGTAAAGCCACGGCCGCCGGGCATGCAATCCAGTCCTTCTCCCGTAGCCTGGGAGAAGGCTCTTAGAAAGCCCCCAAAATGTTCCTCCCACAGGAAATCATACGCAAGAAACGCGATTCTGTCCCGCTGACACGTGCAGAACTTTCGCATTTCATTGGTGGCGTGGTGGACGGCGCCGTGAGCGAAGGTCAGATCGCCGCGTTTGCGATGGCCACCCTTCTCAAGGGAATGTCGATCGACGAGTGTGTTTCACTCACCCTCGCCATGCGGGATTCGGGTGAGATCCTTGGCTGGATCGGACTTCCCGGTCCTGTGGTGGACAAGCACTCCACCGGTGGCGTTGGCGACCACGTCTCGTTGGTGCTGGGGCCTCTTGTCGCAGCCTGTGGCGGTTTCGTTCCCATGATCTCAGGACGGGGACTCGGGCACACTGGTGGCACTCTCGACAAACTCGAGTCCATCCCCGGCTACAATACGACGCCCGATGCCGAGACATTCCGCCGCACGGTTCGCGATTGTGGCGTGGCAATCATTGGCCAAACCACCTCGCTCGCCCCAGCGGACAAAAAAATCTACGCCGTCCGCGATATCACAGCGACCGTCGAGTCGATCGACCTCATCACCGCATCGATCCTCTCAAAAAAACTCGCCGCTGGTCTGGATTTTCTCGTCATGGATGTGAAGTGCGGGAACGGCGCGTTCATGAATAATCTAAACGATGCACAGGCCCTCGCGCGGCGCATCGTCGAGGTCGCAAACGGCGCAGGTATGCGGACAAGTGCGCTCATCACTGATAAAAACCAACCGCTCGCATCCTCCGCAGGCAACGCCCTGGAAGTCCGCGAGGCGATTGAGTTCCTGAAAACCGGTCGAGCCAATCCTCGCCTGCGCGAAATCGCCCTCACCCTTTCTGCCCGCATGCTTCTTCTCTCGGGTCTCGCATCCGATATGCCATCGGCCATGGAGAAATTGGAATCCGCCCTTTCCTCCGGCCGCGCTGCAGAGATTTTTCAAAAAATGGTTCACCATCTCGGTGGTCCGTCGAACATTCTCGAAACATACCAGTCCCTCTTGCCAATCGCCCAGACCCACCTCGATGTCCCCTCGCCAGAAGAGGGATTCATCACTCGCATGGACACACGCGATCTTGGCCTCGCGGTTGTTGCTCTCGGGGGTGGCCGCACACGCGTGGAAGATCAAATCAACCACTCGGTGGGTATCGTCTTCCATGCCGCTCTTGGGACTGCCGTCACAAAAAACCAACCCCTTGCCACCATTCATGCAGCCGACCGATCTAGCGCAGAGGCGGCTGCACAAGCGCTCCTTCGCCACATACACATCGGCGACACCGCGCCGCTTGCGACTCCAAACATCCTGGAAACAATGGAATGAACGCCCGCCGTGTCATTCTCATTGTCATGGATTCCTTTGGCATTGGAGCTGGCCCAGATGCCTACAAATTCCAATCCGGTGACATCCCGGATTCGGGTTCCGATACCCTCGGACACATCGCAAGTGCGTTCTACAGCGGCACTGCGATCCAGCCTGCCCGCCCACTCCGCTTGCCACACCTGCAATCCCTCGGCCTTGGGGAATCCTACCGCATCTCTCGCGGCACCCTGCCTGCTGGATGGTCCCGCTGCGACTTGTCCGGCCATTTTGCCTGCGCAGAATCCATTAGCACGGGCAAGGACACCCCGAGCGGGCATTGGGAAATCGCCGGCGTCCCGGTGCGCTTCGATTGGACTTACTTTCCCAAGGTGCCTGCCTGCTTTCCTCCTTCCCTCCTGGCAGAAATTTTCCACCGCTCAGGCATTACGAGTTCACTTGGCAATCGCCACGCCTCGGGCACGGAAATCCTCGAGGAACTCGGCGCCGAGCACATGCGCACCGGGCTTCCGATTTTTTACACCTCCGCTGACAGCGTTTTCCAAATCGCGTGCCATGAGGAGTCGTTCGGCCTCGATCGTCTTCTTGGCCTTTGCCAAACAGTCCGCACCGTCCTCGATGAAAGCAGCCTCAAAATTGGACGCGTCATCGCGCGTCCATTCACCGGCCCCGCCTCCGGCCCCTTCCTGCGCACAGGCAATCGCCACGACTATGCCGTTCCTCCACCAGCCCCAACGCTTCTCCAGCGCGCAGCGGAAGACGGGCGCGATGCCATAGGGATTGGAAAAATTGCTGATATCTACGCCCACACCGGCATCACCGAGGAGGTTCGCGCTTCGGGGCACGCGGCCTTGTGGACAGAGACCCTCGCCGCTATCGACCGGTGTCGCAATGGGGGGCTCGTGATGACAAACTTCGTGGATTTCGACGCCGTCTTCGGCCACCGCCGCGACACCGCGGGCTACGGCCTCGCCCTCGAAGAATTCGACGTGCGCCTTCCGGATCTCATCGCAAAACTCCGTCCCACCGATCTTCTTTGTCTCACGGCAGATCATGGGAACGATCCCACATGGGCTGGCACGGACCACACGCGCGAGCGCGTTCCTGTGCTCTTCCACTCCGCAAGCCTCTCGGCTCCACACAACCTCGGCCTTCGCCGCACATTCGCAGATATTGGCCAAACACTCGCCAACTGGCTCTCGCTCCCCGCCGTGCCCGAGGGAACCGCGATATTTTGATCGGAGCCCTCCCGCAATCGGGGCTTTGAAACCTCTTAAGCCGCCATGTAAGGCAATGTCGCCACGCGGGTGCGGACGGCGTCGATGCCCTCGAGGAGGTCGGCAATGGCGTCCCATTTGCCGCTGACCAACGCCTCGTGGGCATGGGGGGCGATGGTGATCGGGAAATCCATATCGGCAATGGAGAGTTTTTTCTCGGTGAGGTCGAGCGTGAGGAGTGCGGCAGGGTCGGACTCGATGAGTTTAGTAACGGAGCGGATGTCTTCGCCGGTCATCACGACGCAGGGCATACCGAGGGTGATGGAGTTTCCAAAGAAAATCTCGGCGAAGCTTTCCGCGATGATGGCTCGAATGCCAAAGCGATAGAGGGCTTGAGGGGCATGCTCGCGCGAGCTGCCGCAGCCGAAGTTCGAGCCAGAGAACAAAATGCTCGCACCGGTGAAGCGGGAGTCATCGAGCGGGTGGGTTTGTCCCTCCGCCTTCGCGAAGGCGCGTGCGTCGTAGAAGGCGAATTCGCCGAGCCCGTCAAAAGTGATACACTTCATGAAGCGGGCCGGGATGACGCGGTCGGTATCGAGGTCGTCGCCGGGCACATAGACGCCGCGTCCGCCAACTTGGGTGATTTTTTCGAGAGCCATGGTTTTTTAAAAAAGTGGAGTGCTGAGGGGCGGTTACTTGATGTCAAAAACTTCGCGGGCGTCGGAGATTTCCCCGGTGACGGCGGCTGCCGCCACCATGAGGGGCGACATGAGGACGGTGCGTCCAGTCGGACTGCCTTGGCGGCCTTTGAAGTTGCGGTTGCTGGAGCTGGCACAAAGCTGGTCTCCAACGAGCTTGTCGGGGTTCATGCCGAGGCACATCGAGCATCCGGCGCCGCGCCATTCGAAGCCGGCTTCGCGGAATATGGCAGCCAGGCCCATGCTTTCGGCGACGCTGGCGACGCCTTGCGAACCGGGGACGACAATGGCTTTCACTCCCTTGTTGACCTTGCGGCCTTTGATGTGGCGGGCGACTTCCTGGAGGTCGCTCAGACGGCCGTTTGTGCAACTGCCGAGGAAGGCGACATCGACTTTCGTGCCTTTGATCGGATTGCCGGATTTCAGGAGCATGTGGGCGAGAGCCTCTTCGGCTGTCGCTCGGTCTTTCTCCGGCACCTCGTTTGGGAACGGCACCTTCTCGTGAATAAAAATAGCCTGACCGGGATTGATGCCCCAAGTCACGGTCGGCGCGATCTCAGCCGCGTCGAAGGTCATGATGTCATCGTATTTGGCATCCGGGTCGGATGAGGTTGCCTTCCAGCGGGCGACGGCTGTGTCCCAGTCCGCGCCCTTCGGCGAGTAGGGACGGCCTTTGAGATACTCGAAAGTGGTTTCATCGGGGTTTACATAACCCACGCGCGCGCCACCTTCGATGGACATGTTGCAAACGGTCATACGCTCCTCTTGTGTGAAGGCGTCAAAGGTCGATCCGCCATATTCGTAGGCGTAGCCGAGACCGCCATTCACCCCGAGTTTGCGGATAATGTGCAGGATAACATCCTTCGCATACACGCCGGGACTGAGTTTTCCATTCACATTGATGCGACGGACCTTGGGCTTGTGGAGCGCCATGGTCTGAGTGGCGAGGACATCGCGCACTTGGCTGGTGCCGATGCCAAAGGCGATCGCACCGAATGCTCCATGGGTCGAAGTGTGCGAGTCACCGCAGGCGATCGTGGTGCCGGGTTGGGTGATGCCCTGCTCGGGGCCAACGATGTGGACGATGCCCTGCTTGCCGGTGGGGAGATCGAAAAAAGTGATGCCGTTTTCCGCGCAATTTGAGCGCAGGGCCTTGATCATGGCATCCGCGAGTTCGTCGCTGAATGGCTCTGCGCGTTCGTCCGTGGGCACGATGTGGTCCACCGTGGCAAAAGTGCGCGAGGGGTAGAGAACTTTGAGATTCAAGTCGCGCAACATCCCGAAGGCCTGCGGGCTGGTGACCTCATGAATGAGGTGTGTGCCGATCAAAAGTTGGGTGGCTCCATTCGGAAGAGTGCGGACGGCGTGGGCAGCCCACACCTTGTCGAGTAACGTCTGGCTCATAGTTGTGAAGAAATAAGAATATCGGTTTGGCTGCGCCTTGCAAGGCACGACACTTGGCGATAGCGCGCAGGTTCGGCGCTATCGATTTTGATTAGGTTTTGTGGGCTGGTGAGTTCGATTGGGATTTTGCCGCGAAGCCCTTCCATGCTGGAGCTGGCGAGGTGACCCCGCCGGAGGTATTTTGGAGGGCCGTGCCGCCGTTTAGTCCGGAAGATAGGCGCCGTTGATTTTAAGCCCATTCGGAGGGCTTGGGTGTTAATCTTTTTGGGAAGAGTATTGGCGGCGGCTGCCATGGCGGCGGCGGTTCCCGCTGCCTCGCCCATGGCTAGACAGACGGGCATAACGCGGATACTTCCTTGGACGGTTTTCAGCTGCTTCACATAAGCCTTCGAGGCGTTGAAGAGCACCCTGTTCATGAAGCTATCGGTCCAAAGCATCTGCATCTCGACGATGAATTGGCGTTTTTTTGATCCATACAATGAACATCCACGATGCTGTTTCGTGTCTCCGAGACTTCAGGACCCAACTCGCTGGGAAGAAACTCCAGTTCCTCGATCTGGGCGTCTGGCTCCAGAGGCAGCAGCAGGTTGAGAAAGCTCTTGAGGAGGTGCGGATGCTGACAAAAACCCTCTTAAAGATCGGTCGTGGCCGAAAAACAATTTTAGGAGGGGCAGATTTCCGATTCTCAGCGGGCGCAATGTTCTTCGGCGGTCGGGCCGAACTCTTCGAGAAGTCTCGAAAGTCGGAGAACTTCTTCCTCATCGATCTCAGCAATAGCCGAGACTTCTTCAACTCCGAGTCCCTTGCGCAACATTTTTAGGGCAATTTTTTGTTTTCCGAGTAGCTCGCCATCGGCGCGTCCTTTCGCTTCGCCCTCGGCGCGGCCCTTCGCTTCGCCCTCGGCGCGGCCCTTCGCTTCGCCCTCAGCACGGCCCTTTGCTTCCCCCTCAGCACGGCCCTTTGCTTCGCCTTCGGCGATGGCGTCTGCGAGGAGCGTGCGCTCGACGCTCACGCCGTCCCAGTATTTCTCGTAGGCCGCCAGTTCGCCTTCGCTGAAGCCGGATTCCTTCACGTATTCCACCGCCTCACGCACCTCTTGCTGTGCGAGGAGATCCGTGGAAACTTCCGCCGACTTCTCACCGACTTCGGTGAGATACCGCAGCCAGAGCACTTGCAGGCGCTTTTCGGGCATCGTCTGCGGGCGAAATTTCGGCAATTCGACGAAGACGAATTCCAACCCCTCGATCTGGCGACCTGTATCCAGGGCGTGGACAATCCGGTAGTGGTGATACCACTCAGGACTGTCTTTGATGAAGGTATCGTCCACGAGGTTGAGCGAATAGACGGGTTGAAGGAGGTGGTATTCCTGACCGGTTTTCAGCTGCTTCACATAAGCCTTCGAGGCGTTGAAGAGCACCCTGTTCATGAAGCTATCGGTCCAGAGCATCTGCATCTCGACGATGAATTGGCGTTTTTTTTGGTCCACACAGCGAACATCCACGATGCTGTTTCGTGTCTCCGGGACTTCGGGAACAAGTTCGCTGGGAAGATACTCAAGTTCCTCGATCTGGGCGTCAGGCTCCAGGGGCAGCAGCGCGTTGAGAAAGCTCTTGAGGAGGTGCGGATGCTGACCAAAAACCTTCTTAAAGGTAAGGTCGTTCTTGGGATCCAAGTAGCGCATGTTGCGCACCATACACACTGGCTGTGACACGCGCAAGCCATCGATTGGATAACACGAATTGTCCCCGAGAGAACAGCAGTCATCGATTTGATAACACGAGTTGTCTCCGGGCGAACAGCTGTTATCGATTTGATAACACGAGTCGTCTCCGAGAGAACAGCTGTTATCGATTTGATAACACGAGTTATCTCCGAGCGAACAGCAGTTATCGATTTGATAACACGAGTTGTCTCCGGGCGAACAGCTGTTATCGATTTGATAACACGAGTTGTCTCCGGGCGAACACCTGTTATCGATTTGAGAACACGAGTTGTCTCCGGGCGAACAGCTGTTATCGATTTGATAACACGAGTTGTCTCCGGGCGAACAGCTGTTATCGATTTGAGAACACGAGTTGTCTCCGAGCGAACAGCTGTTATGGAAAATGATACACGTGTCTGCTTCAAATGAAAAGCAGTCATGAAAATCGGGATATCTCTTTTGAGAAAAAAAGACATGAGTGAGGTTGCGGCCGAAAAGCAATCTGATACCAAAAGCCGATAGCTTTTGGACTTTTCACGACAAAAGAAGGGAGCATGGCCGTGTTGAGACTGGCTCAATGGCACGAACCCCACCCATCCGAACCACGGTATCCACCGCCTTACACAGGCGGGACGCCTGTGCCCCCCTCCAAAAGTCCAAAATCTATCGCCTTTCGGTATGAGGAGTGTCGGATTCCTATCCGGACCCAAATTTCTGATTGAGCGCAGGGTTGGGGGACGTTTCGGGGCTTGCCGTGATGTCTTGTTTAGCGAGTTCACATTGGTTATTCTTCTTTCAGCTTTCCTGCTGAGGTTGTTGGGATGCCGATATCCGAGGTGGTAGGCGGCGGATTTGACCAGCCGGCCTTCTCTTTCAACCAGTCGACGGGCTTCTTGCCCACTCAATCAGCGATTCCATGCCAATATTTGTTGTTTGAAAAATACATTCCAGAATCACTTCAAGATAGAATTTTGAATCAAAACCTAAACATGCATTGACAGATTGTTTAGAAAATGCATTATTATTTGCTCATGAAGAGAACTGAAAGGCATTCTCTAATCAAAAACCTCTATGCGGCCATACCCCACGGGGCTCCTTTCGATTTGGAGGCGCTGGCTGCTCAGAAGATTTCCGCCAATCAGGCCGCCCAATATGTGAAAAGCGGTTGGCTCATCAGGTTGGGTCCCGGAGTCTATGCCTATCCCTCCGACTCGCTGGACGCACCGAACTGCATTCGCCTCCTCCAAAAAAAATCCCCCGGCCTGCATGTGGGCGGCAAAAGCGCGCTCGATTTGCATGGGGTTCGCCACAACCTCGCATTCCGTCACAACTGGATTCTCTCGGGTGAGAGCCGATTCCTCCTGCCTGAGTGGTTCACATCTCGTTTCCGCGCTCGATTTGTTCACACCCAGCTTTTTGATTGGAAGCCTTCCTCGTTGAATGACGAGACCATTTCGACTCCAGCTGGAGCATTGGAATACCTGAAGGTCTCCGTGCCGGAACGCGCCGTCCTTGAGCTTCTGTCTCAGGTCGGCATTCATCAGGATTTGGAAGAAGCCCGCAATTTGTTCGATGGTCTGCGCAACCTCAGCACTGAACTTTTAGGGCGGCTCCTGGCCTGCTGCACCAGTGTGAAAGCCGTTCGACTTTTTCTCACATGGGCACGCGAAACCAGCGTTGTGGATGTCGATCAACTTCTCAAGGACCACAAAATAAAGACCGGCAGCAAAAGTCGCTGGATCACCCGACTGAAGGACGGCACCCTATTGATTCTCAAGAATGGATAAAACCTACATCAAGGCCGTGAAGTTGATGCTCCGCATTGCTCAGGATGTTTTCGAAGGAACCCCCTTCGCGCTCAAAGGAGGCACGGCCATCAACCTCTTCGTCCGTGAAATGCCCCGTCTCTCCGTCGATCTCGATCTCGTCTATGTGAACCGCGTGACCCCGAGGCAAACGGCCTTGGAGGAAATCACGGCAAGTCTCCAAATCATTGCCCGGCATCTCGAAAAAGCCGGACTCTCCGCGCGCGAAAAGGACATCTCAGCGACCTACTAGCAGCCTGTCGGACCTAGGCTTTTTAGACCTAAAAATGCCATTTTTGCCCGCCACCTGATGTCTCCCAGAAAATAAAAACGCGATATAGGCGATTTTAGGAGGTCGAGTTTTCTAAGTCCGACAGGCTGCTAGGAACAGTTCGCCGGGATGGCAGCGGTTCACGTGCCCTTGGAGCAATTGATAGAAACCCGTTCCCGCCTTCGATCCGAATTGATGAAGCGGCTCACCAGCGACCATAAAAATTTTCTTTTGAGCCTGCTTCGCGCCGATCCAGACTGGAACCTTCTGAAATGCCCCCATGCTTCAGAATTGCCAGGCATCCAATGGAAGTTGATAAACCTCCGAAAATTTCAAGAGCGCCAAGCCAAAGCTTTCGCTGAACAAATCCGCAGGATGGAACAAGTGTTCGAATAGAACTCAGTCATCGGAACTCGCCAGACATTTTGGGGAGTAGTCGGGGCCATAGAGGCACACGAAAGTTTTTTTAGAAAAATTCTCCTCCCCCAGCGGATGTCCGACCGAGGTTGTTAGGGTTACTGGTGAAATGATCACCAAAATCCTATACATCATCGAGACCTCACTCACTTGCATCCGCCCTCAGAACCCCTTCCAGAAACGCTTTGAGTGGCAGAGTGAATTTTTGTTCGCGCCTGAGAAACGACCTTTCCAGCCGGTCTCACCCGTGACGCGGACATGTGTTGTGTCTGGTATGGGGCAATCACACCTGCGCTCCCGATAAACCTAAATCCGGCAGTTGAAGGGGCAATTTTGAATGAAAGGGCCTATTTTTGAAGGTAATCCAACTGCTCCGCTGTTCACCATTTGGGATAGAAGGTTCTTATCTGCTTCGCTTTAGATTTCAGCTTTTTAAACCCAGTTTACCAATCCCAACTGCCGAATTTAGGATAAAACGACGACGATTCATATTGCCCACCGCATTCTGAAAAGCTGAAATAGTCAAAATGTCTGCTCTTTCCTCTCATGCTTTTTGAACCTTTCCAAGATTCCCAACAGACCGATACAGAAGACTG
>Ga0247836_1002160_pt1 | contig 29386 bp, 24 predicted proteins | sample LaCruzMarch2015__4_FD_187116 | JGI IMG/M metagenome (GOLD analysis project Ga0247836, IMG submission 187116) | Freshwater microbial communities from meromictic Lake La Cruz, Castile-La Mancha, Spain - LaCruzMarch2015_14m | ecosystem: Environmental > Aquatic > Freshwater > Lake | place: Spain... | reverse complement strand
CCACGGCCCGATGAGCCGGCAACTCACCGCATCCGGCGGCGACGGCGAGGAGACCGGCCGCAGCGATCAGGCGGAAGCGGGCGGCGGCGGAAGCTATCATCGGCGGCGTGGTGGTGTGCGGGTGAGCGGCAGCGAGGTCACGAGGGGAACCCCAAGTGTACGAGGTCGAACAGAAGTTTCAGGTCGCGGATCTGGCGGCTCTCGAGGCCAAGCTCGTAGGGCTGGCGGCCAGGTTTTGCGAGCCCGTCGAGCAGGTGGACCGTTACTTCGCCCACCCCTGCCGCGACTTCGTCAAGACCGACGAGGCGCTGCGGCTGCGGCGGGTCGGCGACGAGGTAGCCGCCACCTGGAAGGGGCCGCGGATCGACTCGGCCTCCAAGACCCGCCGCGAACTGGAGCTCGCCCTCGCCCAGGTGTCGCCGCTGCCGGCCGGCGCCCGTGGCGGCCAGATCACGCTCGACCGCTGGACGGAACTGTTCGAGGCGCTCGGCTTCCGCCGGGTGCGGGACGTCGCCAAGCGGCGGCGGGCCGCGCGGGTGCCCTGGCAGGGCACCGAGGTCGAGGCGGCGCTCGACCGCGTGGAGGGCGTCGGCGAGTTCCTGGAACTCGAGTTGCAGGCGGCCGAAGGAGAGGTGCCGCTGGCGACGGCATGTATCGGCTCGCTGGCCCGCGCGCTCGGCTGCGCGGGGCAGGAGCGGCGGAGTTACCTGGAACTCCTGATCGCGGCGGGCCGGTGATCGTCGTTCACGGCCGAAATAGGATGCAGACGGGCGCGGGCACCGCGACCGACTCGCCCGTGAACGTCAGCTTCCCGGTGGTCGGGTCGATCGCAAACACCGTCACCGTGCCCGAGTCTTGCCCGGCGGCGAGCAGGTGCCGGCCCCCCGGGGCGATCGCAAAGTGTCGCGGGGTCTTGGCCCGCGTGGGCTCGACGCCCAGAAACGTCAGCCTCCCTGTGGCCTCTTCAACCGAATACATCGCGATCGAATCGTGGCCACGGTTGCTGGCGTAGAGAAACTTTCCCGTCGGATGGACGGCGATCTCGGCGCAGGAGATACCGGTGCGGTCGGTGACCTCGGCGGGAATCGTGGGCAGCGTCTGGATCTCCGTGAGCGTGCCCGCGGCGGCGTCGAAGGCGAAGCCGGTCACCGTCAGGGCCAGCTCGTTGACGCACCAGGCGAACCTCCCACTGGGGTGGAGGGCGAAGTGACGCGGGCCGGCGCCGACCGCGACCGTCGCCTTGCCGTGGGCCGCGAGCGACGCCCGCTCGGCATCGAGCCGGTAGACGAGCACCTCGTCGAGGCCAAGGTCGCAGCAGAAGGCATGGCGGCCGTCGGGAGCGACGTCGACCGAGTGGGCATGCGGCTTCTCCTGCCGCCGCTCGTTGAGGCCGGGCGTGCCGGCCCGGTCGTACGCATGCTGGATAAACCCGCCGGGCGTGCCCGTCGCGACCGGCTCGAGTGTGCCGTCGGTCGCGAGGCCCAGGCAGATCAGACTGCCGCCCCCGTAGTTGGCCGCGAGCACGGCACTCCCCGAGGGGTCCACGGTCACGTGGCAGGGTCCGGCGCCACCGCTCGATTGCTCCCCCTTCGCGGTGAGCGTGCCCGCCGCTTCGTTGACGGCGAAGGCGGCCACGCCCCCCTCGGGCTTGCCCTCGGCGCCGGCCACCTCGGCCACCGCGTAGAGCATCGGCAGCCGGGGATGAAAGGCGAGGAATGATGGATTCTTGGCGCCGGCTGCGAGCACCGGCGTTGAGAACGTGCCGCGGAGCGTGTCGAAGCGGGCCACGTAGATTCCCTCGGAGCCCGAGGGGCCACGGGTGTAGGTGCCGAACCAGACGGGCACTTCCTCAGCCCCGGCGGCGGCCGGCAGGAGGAGCGCGGCGAGACAGGCCAGGCGGATGGACGGCATCATGCAAAACCCTCATGCTGAGGAAACGATGGGCGACGACACGACCTTTGCCCAGCCTATCCCGCCCCGGGCCAATCACTCCACTGTGGGCCACGAGGCCGCTGCCCGCGAGGCCAGGAACACGCTCGGGATCGAGGCCTACCAGGTGCTCGTCCGGATCGGCTGGATCTTCAAGACCGAGACCATCATCATGCCCGCCGTGCTCGACGCGCTGGTCGACTCGGGCACGCTCCGCGGCCTCCTGCCGGTGCTCAATCGCGGCGGGCAGAGCCTGCCGCCGCTGGCCGCCGCCGGGCCGATCGGCCGCCTGCCCAGGAAGCGGCCGGCGCTGGTTGTTACCACGCTCGCCATGGCCGGGTGCTTCGCCGTGCTCGCCGTGGCCTGGGGGCCGTTGGCCGCGGTTCGCCCGGATCTGCTGGCCGGGCTTTTTTTGGTGGTCTACGCGGCGTTCGCGGCCGTCAACGGTCTCAACCAGCTCGTGCTCGCCACGCTCCAGGGCAAGCTGATCGCAGCCGGCAACCGCGGCCACGCCATGGTCGTGAGTGTGACGGTCGGCAGCGTGCTGGCGATCCTCGCCGCGGTGCTGCTCTTGGGCCCGTGGCTGACCGAGCCCGACGGGTTTCCCAAGATCTTCGCCGCGACCGCGGTCTGCTTCGCCTTGGCCGCGGTGGTGCCGCTGGTGCTCGACGAGCCCGCCGACGCTCAGCCACCGCGGCGGCAGCGGCCGGATGGCTGGCGGGGCCACGTGAGGGAAGGCATTGCCTCGTGGCGGCGGGTGATCGCGGCCGACCCGGCCCTCGGGCGGCTGACGCTCTCCGCGGGCTGCTTCTCGGCCGTGCTGATGCTCTTTCCCCACTACCAGGCCTTCGCGCGCGACAGCCTCGGCACTGGGCGCTCGAGTCTGCTGGTGTGGGTCGTGGTGCAGAACGTGGCCACCGGGCTGGCGAGCCTCGTCGCCGGGCCGTTCGCCGACCGCAAAGGCACGCGGATCGTGCTGGTCTGGCTCGTGGCCCTCTCGGCTCTCACTCCGCTGTTGGTCACGCTCCTCTCGCTCACGCCGCACGAGGTCGCCGGCGAATGGTTTTGGCTTGTCTACGCGCCCTTGGGCCTCAATCCGATCTCGCTCAGGATCTTCACCGGTTACGCGCTGGAACTGGCGCCGGCGACGGCCGAGCATCCCCGCTATGTGAGCATTGTCGGGGCGGCGCTCGCAGCGCCGTTCGTGCTCTCGCCGCTGGTGGGCCTGGCGGTGGACTCGATCGGGTTTCGGCCGGTGTTTTTGCTGGGGGCCGCCGTGATTGCGATGGGGGCCCTGGTGGCCCTTGGTCTCCCCGAACCACGGCACCGGGAAGCCGTTGTGTCGGCGTCCGACCCGGGGCTATGATCTCCCGGGTGTGTTCGGCTGCCGATCACTTGTCTCTACATTCCAGGAGCCCCCCATGAAGACTCTGTTTACGCTTGGAGCGAGTTTCGCCCTGCTTGCCGCGGTTGCCTTCGCCGCACCGGCCACGAAGATCGAGCCGCTGTGCCCCGTCTCCGGCCATGCCTGCGACCCCGATGCGACGGCCGAGTTCGAAGGGGGCAAGGTCTGATTCTGCTGTGAGAAGTGTGTCAAGGCGTTTGCGGCCGACTCCGCCAAGTTCACTGCCAAGGCTCGCCAGCAGCTGGTCGTGACCGGACAGATGGTCCAGAAGGGCTGCCCCCTGAGCGGTGGTCCGGTGAAGGCAGGCACGCAGGTCGAGGTCGGCGGCGTGCCGGTCGGATTCTGCTGCAACAACTGCAAGGGCAAGGTGGCCAAGGCCGCCGCCGACGAGCAGGTGAACCTCGTGTTTGGCTCGGGCAAGGGCTTCGCTCTGGCCCAGTAGGCCCGCGAACCCGGCCGGAACTGGCCTAGGGCGCCGCGGCCCGACGTGAAATACTCCGCCCGGACGAAACCCCCGTCCGGGCGGATTTTTTATGCGCGTCTTCCTCTCGGCCGGCGAGCCCTCGGGCGATCACCATGCGGCGTTGCTGGTGCGCGAACTCCGCGCGCGGCGGCCCGACATCGAGTGCGTCGGGCTCGGCGGCCCCTGCTTGGAGGCGGCCGGCTGTCGGCTGGTGGCCGATCTGACCAGGCTGGCCGTGATGTGGTTTCTGCGGGTGGTGGTCTCGATCCACCGGTTCGTCGACTTGGCGCGGCGGGCCGAGCGGAGTTTTCTCGACGAGCGGCCCGACGTCTGCGTGCTCGTGGACTTCCCCGGCTTTCACTGGTGGCTCGCCTGGCGGGCCAAGCGGCATGGGATCCCGGTGGTTTTCTACTGTCCGCCCCAGATCTGGGCCTGGGCCAGCTGGCGGGCCGCCAAGATGCGCAGGCTCGTGGATCACGTGCTCTCGGCGCTCCCCTTCGAGCACGACTGGTTCGAGGCCCGGGGAATCACGAGCACGCTCGTGGGCCATCCCTTCTTCGACGAGTGCGGCCGGCCTCCTCACCCTGGCTCTCGCCCGGAGGGAGAGGGAAGAGGGCAGCCTCATCCTGGTGGCGTCGAGCCGGCAAGCGGTGCCCCGCCGCACGTGCTCCTGCTACCCGGGTCGCGTGGCCAGGAGCTCGATGCCAACCTGGGAAGCATCCTCGCCGCTGCGGCCACGATCCGCCGCCGGGTGCCGGCGGCCCGGTTCTCGCTCGCCGCGCTCCATGAGCGGCATGCGGCCCGAGCGCGCAAGGCGATCGCCGGCAGCGGCCAGCTGCGTGATCTCGGCATCGACGTCTCGGCAGGCCGGGCCCGGGAACTGATTGAGCTGGCCGATGCGGCGATCGCCGTAAGCGGCTCGGTGTCGCTCGAGTTGCTCGCCGCCCGCGTGCCAACTGTGATCGTCTACCGGATCGGCCGGTTCGCTTATGTGGTGCAGAGCTTTTTTCGCCAGGCTCGGTTTATCACGCTTGTGAACCTGCTGGCCTCCCAAGAGCCGATCGGGCCGGTGCAGCCGACCCTCCTGCCGCCGTGGGGCGTGCCTCCCGCCGATCCCGAGGCGGTGTTTCCGGAATACCTGGCCGTTGCTGATCCGGCCGACCGCGCCGCGGGGCATGTGATTGAGTGGCTGCAAAACCCCGGGGCACTCGAGCGGGCGCGTGCCTCCCTCGAGGTGGTCGCCGCCAGGGTGGCGCATCCTGGCTCGGCGGCCCGGGCGGCGGTCGCGGTGCTTGCGATCGGCGGCGGCGCGGCACCGGTCGAGGCTGCCGTGCGGCAGGCGGCCTGAACGAGTCGGCCGTCGGATCGGGTATCCTGGGACCCATGCTGCTTGCCGAGCCCCAGCCGACGCCCGCCGACTGGCGCTTCGCCATCGCCGGGATTCCGATCCGTGTTTCCGTCTGGTTCTGGCTAGGTGCTGCGCTATTGGGCTGGGGCAGCTGCCAGTCGTTTGCCGCCGGCGATCAGCGGGCCCTGCTCGGCTACCTGATCCTGTGGGCGGCCGCCGTATTGATTTCGATCCTGGTTCACGAGTTGGGTCATGCGCTGGCCTTCCGCTTTTTCGGCCAGGGTTCGCAGATCATCGTCTACCAGTTTGGCGGCCTGGCGATCCCCGACACCTGGGGCCGGCGAGTGAGCTTGCGGCCGATCCAGCAGCTGATCGTCTCGGCGGCGGGGCCGCTCGCGCAGCTGGCGCTCGCGGCGCTGATCGTGGCGGGGCTGCGGGCAGCCGGCTATTCCGTGCCCTTTCCCATCGCCGCCATCGGGGAGCCGCTGGGCCTCTACGAGGGCCGGCAGATCGAGTCGCTGCAGGCCTTCGCGTTTACGATCTTCATGCTCTCGGTGAATATCTACTGGCCGCTGTTGAACCTTCTGCCGGTGCCGCCCCTCGACGGCGGGCAGATCGTTCGAGAAGGAATGCTGGCGCTGGGCGTGGCCGATGCCCACAAGATCGCGGGGCTGCTGGGCGTGGCAGTCGGGGCCCTGGTGGCCTACTGGGGCTACACCCGCAACCAGCCGTTTCTAGGGATCATGTTCGCGATGCTCGCCGTCTCCTGTTGGCAGAGCCTCTCAGCTGGCGGCCCGCGGTGGCGGTGAGGGCATGAGCGGCCGGGGGCTGGAGCCTGCGATCCCGCGATCGATCATGGTCGCGATCGGCGCGAGCAACCTGTCGCGCGGGCTGCCCCGGCTCGTGGCGACCGCGCGGGCCCGGGGCGAGCCGGGCACGCTGCTCGTGGCGGCCGGTCACGGCCGGTCGTATGGCGTTACGAGCCGCGTGGCCTGGCGGCGACTGCCGTCGATCAGAAAAAGCGGCCTCTGGCAGGCGCTCGACCGGGCCCAGCCTTCCGGATCAACGCGGCCCGTGAGCGCCGTTCTGACCGACATTGGCAACGACCTGCTGTACGGCTTCTCGGTCGAGCAGACCGCCGGCTGGGTGCGGGAGTGTGTGACGCGACTGGCCGACCACGGGGCGCGGGTCGCCATCACGGCGCTGCCGCTGGAGAGCGTGGCCCGGGCTGGCCCGCTGCGCTACCGCCTGCTGCGCACGGTCTATGTGCCGGGCTGCCCGCTCTCGCTCGCGCAGCTTCGCGATGCGGCGGGCCGGCTCGACGAGGCCGTGCGGGAGATCGCGGCAGAGCACGGTGCCACGCTGGTGGAGCAATCGGGTGAGTGGTACGGCTTCGACTCGATCCACGTGCGGCGCCGCAAGCTCGATTCACTCTGGATCGCTGTTGCCGACGCCTGGGGACTACCGGCGCTCTTCCTGCCGCCGCGGGTCACCCTCGCCGAGTGGGCCCGCGTGGGCTGTCGAGCCGCCGAGGTGCGGTCGCTCGCGGGTGTGATGCGGTACACGCGGCAGCCGGTCGTCCGCTGGCCCGACGGCGGCACGCTCAACCTGTACTAGCTTCACGGCTGCACGGGCATCCAGCTTCACGGCTGCACGGGCATCCATGCCCCCTGCAGCCTTGGCGGGCCTCCGCCCGCCGGCCGCCCCTCCGGGCGGCCGTGCTCGGGCGCGGGGTGGCGCGCGGCGTTCGTTCAGACGAATCCGCAGGCGAAGCGATTCCTCGTCAACCGTTGGACTGCGAGGGGTTGCCCATGCCAATCGAGCGGCGTAGGAAACCGAGCGCAGCAAGGATTGCGGAGCGAGGTTTCCTCCGAGCGACCGGAGGGCAGGATGCCCGTAGGGAGCGTCCGGCGAGATGGCATGGGCAGCCCCGAGCCCGTGCGCCCGATCGTGCGGTATCATCTCACCCCATGAAAGCCCTGCTGCTCACTGCTCCCGGCCGGCTCGAACTGGCCGAACTCGACCCGCCGGACGTCGGGCTGGGCGAGGTGCGGGTTCGCGTCGCCGCCTGCGGCATCTGCGGCAGCGACGTGCACGGCTACACCGGCGCGACCGGCCGGCGAATCCCGCCGCTCGTCATGGGGCACGAGGCGGCCGGCACGGTGGACGCGGTCGGGGCGGGCGTGGCCGATCTGGCTCCCGGAGCGCGGGTCGTGCTCGACTCGACCGTGTTCTGCGGAGCCTGCGCGCACTGCCTGGCAGGCGCCGAAAACCTGTGCACCAGCCGCGAGGTGCTCGGCGTCTCTTGCGGCACCTACCGGCGGCACGGGTGCTTCGCCGAGTTCGTGACCGTGCCACGGCGGGTGGTCCATCCGATTCCCGACACGCTCGACTTCGTGTCGGCCGCACTGCTCGAGCCGCTCACGATCGCGTTGCATGCCGTCCGGCTGGGCGGGGCGGGGCCGGCCACGCGGTCGGCCGTCGTCGTCGGGGCCGGCACGATCGGGCTTGCCGTGGTCGCGGCGCTGGTCGCCAAGGGGGTCGCGCGGATCGCGGCCATCGATCTCGATCACGGGCGGCTCGCCGAGGCTCGCCGGCTGGGGGCGACGGAGACGTTTCTTGCGGGCGAGGCGGCCGGGGCCGCTGCCGCCCACTGGGGCACCACGTCACCCGACACCGACGGGGCCGACCTCGTGGTCGAGGCGGTCGGCTCGACGGGGGCCGTGCAGACGGCGATCGCGGCGGCCACCCGCGGGGGCACGGTCGTGCTCGTGGGCAACGTCTCGCCCGCGATCGAACTGCCACTGCAGGTGGTGGTGACCCGGCAACTGCGGCTGCAGGGCTCGTGCGCCTCGGCTGGTTGCTACCCGGAAGCGATCCGCCTGGTGGCGGAGGGCCGCATCAACCTGGCGGGCTTCGTCAGCCGAGTTGCGCCCCTGGCCGAGGGCCCGGAGTGGTTCACCCGGCTCCATGACCGCGAGCCGGGCCTCGTCAAGGTTGTGCTCGAGCCGTGAGCGGCCAGGCGAACCTGGGTAATCAAGCCTACCGCGACACTGGGCGGTCGGTGATCGTCCAGGCCTTGACGTCGTAGAGCCGCTCCGTGACCCCGTCGCTGATCCGCATGTTGCCGTCCCAGTCCTGATGGATCCAGGGATTGTCCACCAGCGGCCAGGAGGCGTAGTTGACCTCCACGCCGTTGATCGTGGCCGGACCCTGGAAGGTCTTTTCGAGGGTGTGGCCGAAGCGATCGACGTAGGCGGCCTTGGCCACCACCCGCGGTGCCACGGGCGCGGCGGGATCCTGGCCCTTGACCGGCTCCCCCGGCAGCTCAGCCTTGCCGAGTGAGATTTTCGTCTTCGCCACGATAGCCCGCTTGAAGGCCGCCAGCCGCTCGGCGGGTGACGCCGCCGGGAACTCGTCGGGGTGGGCGGCCTCCAGAGCCACCGCGGCGTTGTCGGCCGCGATCCGAAACTCGCTGTCTTGCTTGGAGAGGCCGCCGCCGGAGAACAGGCCGCCCCGCGGGGTCCAGGTGAAGGGCTGGCTCGCGGTGAAGGCGATCAGCACGCTGCCGTAGTCGAGGAAGATCCGCCCGTCGGTGGCCGCGTCGTCGATCAGCGCTAGGGAGCCGTCGGGCACGTAGCCGAGGATCGAGCGGGTCTCGAGCGAAAACTGCCGGTGGCCCTTCACGTCGGCGCGGATCTGCGGCAGGAACTCCGGGTTTCGCAGGTCGTTGGCCACGAGCAAGAGCGCGCCTTCCCGCTGAAGGTATTCGCAGAATCGGCTGCTGATGCCCTGGGTGTGGTTGGTGAGCGGCTTGTCGTCGCAGGCCGGCACGGTCATCCAGCAGATGCTGGCCTTGGTGGTGTCGGGCTGGTCGAACATCACGCCGTAGGGATAGGTCTGGCCCCAGATCGATGATTTCCTCCCGGTGGGCGGATGCGTGAGCGCGGTGCTGAACACGCCGTAGGTCTGGTCGATGAAGGACGTCTGGAAGTGGTTGACGCCGTCGAACCGGGAGCGGTGCACGTAGGGCCTGTCGCGCTCGGTCGCGGCGTTCACGAGCAGCGGGTGCGGCCGCCAGGGCTCCGCGGCCGTGTACACGGCCGGGCTGATCCCGCCGAGCGGCGGCGTCGGGCCGCCGAAGTAGGTCCAGAGCATCGCGGCATTGCCGCCGGGCACCTGTGAGAAATGGGCCGGGTAGCTGCGGCCGGCCGGGGTGATCCAGTTGCCCTTGAGCCACGTGCCCGCGGCGTGGGCGATCGACATCTCGTAGGCCATCGCAGCCCGTTTCGCGAGTTCGGGCTTGATGAACGGATTGTCGAAGTTCAGCAGGATCCCGATGTTGTAGATCAGGTAGGGACGCGAGGCGAACTCGGGGGAGCCGCGGGAGACGGTGTAGTCCATCCGCTTGTGGAACATCTTGAGCGCCGTGTCACCGCGGGCGCCGTAGCGGCCGTCCTCGGGCAGCAGGGCGGGGTCCCACATCCGCTCCGTCAGGTAGAGGTTGAAGGGGATCAGAAACGAGAGATTGCCCGTCGACCCGAACCAGCTCGTGTTCTTCGTGCAGATCCACTGGATGTCGTCGCGGAGCGGCTGATCCATCTTGTCGCCGTGTCGCATGAACACGTTGAGGATGGCCCAGAGGCCGAAGCCGTTGACATGCGGTTCGCCCCACACGAGCCCGTCGCCCACGGGCAGGCTGTTGAAGGTGCCCGCCGCCTTCTGCTTCTCCATGGCCGCGATCCGGGCCTTGGCCTCGCGGACCAGTTTGCCGACGTAACCGCGGACGACCTCGTTGGCCTCCTCGGTGCGGCCCGCCTTGTAGAGGAGCTGGGCCGTCCAGCCGACCATCGGGCTGTAGCTCTTGTGGACGGCGTCCAGGTCGGCGAGCGCCGCGGCCACGACCGCCTGCTCCCGCTCCGCGAGCGTGGCGTATGGTCCGGCGGCGAGCTTCGCGACCGGAGCCGCACTGGTGGCGGGGCCCGCGGGCTCTGCTTCGGCGCCGTCCGGGCCGCCGGCCATCACGACGGCGAGCAGCAGGCAAACGGCCCGAACGACGGACAAGGGGCGGGACATCATGGGAGCGGGCGAGGATAGGTCGGCTACGGCACCTGGGCAAGTCGCCGGCCGGCGCGGTGCAGTCAGCCGGGCAAGCCGGGCGGCGGTCAGCGGCAGAAGGTGCGTGGCCTGGGCGGATTGCGGCGACTATTCCTCCAGGGTTGTGTGTGCCGATTCTTGAGATTGGACCGGTAGGCACCGCAGTGTGGATGTCAGCGCTCATGGATTCACGCCCCTCCCACATCGCGTCGACCCGACGGCGTTCCCGGACGGCGCCCCGCCGGTTCCTGGGCCGGCTGCTGCTCGCCTGCCTTACGGCGTTCCCGGTCCTCGGCTCGCCGAACGTGCGTGCCCAGGAGGAGCTTCCCGCGCCGGGTCCCGTCCTCGATCCGAACCAGGCGGGCAACATCGATCGGGGCGCGGGGGAGCGTTTGGATCTCGACGCCCCCGCGGGGCCCGGCACCGTGCTCGACCCGAATCAGGTGGGCAACATCGACATCCGTCTTGAGCAGTCGCCAAACCGACTCGACGGGGGCCGGGGAGACAGCGAATCGCTGCCCCTGATCCGCCTCAGCGGCTTCTTCCAGCTCGATGACGGCCTGTTCAGCCAGCCCGCGGCCAGCCGTGAGCGAATCGGTGATGCCCTCGACGGCGTGAGCTTCCGGAGGACCCGGCTCCAGGCGTTCGGCAAACTCACCGAGTTCACCAACTACTCGATCATGATGGACTTCGCCCAGGCGGGGCGGCCGAGCTTCATGGACGTCTGGGGAGAGCAGGAGCAGATTCCCTTCTTCGGCACGATCCGAATCGGCCAGTTCCGCCAGCCGGGCACCATGGAGAGCTGGACGAGCATCCGGCACTTCGAGTTCCTGGAACGGAGCGTCGCGTTTCAGGCGCTGGAGCCGTTTCGCCGCGTCGGGATCATGGCCTACGCGATGACCGAGGACGAGCGGACGCAGTGGGCGTACAGCGTCTACGCCACGGGCCTGACGTTCTGGAACGGCTCGGAGACGGTCTACAGCACCATCGGGGAGAATCGCAACGGCGCGCAGATCGGCGACGATGGCGGGGTGGGCTTCGCGTCCCGGGTCACGCACCTGGTCTACTACGACCCGCTCGCCGAGGATCGCTACCTGCTGCACGTCGGGGGCGGCTACCGCTACGGGACGACGGGCGGCTCGCCGGATAGCGATGGCGCGGACGCCAAGACGTACCGGTCGGCGATCATCCCGGAGTTTTACGTCGGCGACCCCACGGGGCTCGGATTTTCCGGAGCCGGCACGCAGCTGGTGGCCGACACGGGCCGGATCCTCACCACCGACTTCAACGACGTGCACCTAGAACTCGCGGGCAGCCATGGCCGGGCCCACTTCCAGGCCGAGGCGATGCTGACGACGGTCAACCAGTTCGGTGGACCTGCCATCATGCAGCCGGCGGCCTACGTCCAGTGCGGCTACATGCTCACGGGCGAAGCCATCGGGTATCTGAAACAGGTGGGGGCGTTCGACTACACGGTTGTGCCCTACACGCCCTTCTTCGGAACCGGTCGCCGGGGTCACATCGGCGGTTGGGGGGCGTGGGAGGTTGCCGCCCGGTGGTCGTACGTGGACCTGTCGAGCGTGAACGTCCGTCCGGAAAACCAGCTTTCGAACAGCACCGGGCCTCCCCCGTCACCGAACGCCGCGACGATCAACCAGACCACGGTCGGCGTGAACTGGTACTGGAACAGGTTCGCCAAAGTGCAGTTCAACTGGATCAGGAGCATGCCCGACTACATCGGCTACGGGGCGGCGCCGTTCGACATCTATGGCACGAGGTTCCAAGTCGAGTTTTGAAACGCCGGTCCGGGAGACCGTCCGGCAAGGAGGCTGTGATGCAGGCATTCGTTGGCAGAGCCCGCCCCGTCGTGTGGCTGGCCGCGGGAATCTCCGGGATCGCATCGTGCGCGTTGGCCATGGCCACGATCACCGATGGCCGCGGCCCTGCGCGGGACGGCCGCTGTGACCAGTGCGGCGGCTGCGACCGCGTGCAGACCGTTTGCGTGACCACGTTGACGGAGAAGGAGGTCACGAAGGTCTGCTGGGGCTACCGGTGCGAACAGGTCTGCATTCCGGGCCCGAGCATCTTTCGCGGCACGCGTCATCACCAGGACGACTGCGGCTGCTGGACCTGCTGGCTCTGGAAGCCGACCAGCGCGGAGGTCATCACCAGGCGGGTGCCCGTCAAGCAGGTGGTCCGGCGCAAGGTTCCGGCCGCGGAGCGGACGGTCGAGGAGCGGTGCTGCAGCTGCCGGCAGTGCTCGTCACGGCAGCAGTGAAACCTCGCCGGAGCCCAGGTCGTAGTAGGCTCCGACGATTTTTATCGCGCCCTCTGCCTCGAGTTTGCGGAGGATGTCGCTGTGCTCACGAACCGCCTCGACCGCCAACCGCACGTTCTCCCGGCAGACATGGGCCACGTAGGCGGGGTTGTCGCTCGCCTTCTTGCCCTCGAACGGCCGGCCCCGCTCGATGGCGGGCCGAATCTTGGCCAGCATCGGCGTGATGTTGCCGAGCCGGACGTCGTCGATCGCCGCCTTCACGGCACCGCAGTGCGTATGACCGAGCACCATGATCAGCTTGGCCCCCGCGGCATGGCAGGCAAACTCCATGCTGCCGAGGATGTCCTCGTTGACGAAGTTGCCCGCCACGCGGGCCACGAAGATGTCACCGATCCCGCGGTCAAAGACGTCTTCGACGGGAATCCGACTGTCGAGGCAGGACAGGATCACCGCCTTGGGAAACTGGCCTGCGTAGGCCTCGCGGATCCGCCGCGAGTGGTTCCGCTGGGTGAGGTCGTCCTTGATGAACCGTTGATTGCCCGCCAGGAGTTCGTCCAGCACCGCCTGGGGCGTGAGCCGGGCCTGCTGCTCCCGTGTGAGCACGCCGCGCAGGGCTTCCTGCTCCGTGGCCTGGAGCACAGCGGCGTTTGGCTTCGCCTCGTCAGCGCCCGACACCGTGGCGAACCGGCTGCCCTGCATCACCAGGGCGAACGCGGCCAGGCAGGAACATCCAAACCACGAGCGACGGAGACTGGTGGGCATCTGCCATTCCTTTCAAGGACCAAGGAGCGTGCTGATCCGGACTGGGCGGCAAGGATAGACTCGCTGCCCGCGGATGCACAACCGGCGGCCACGCAAGGGCGATGCGGACGGGACGATCACTTGCCCAGGCCTTCCAGGAAGCGTTCCGCTAGATCGGTGCCGACGCGGAGCACCCACCAGTCGCCCACGACCGCCGGATCGATGCCGGCGGCGATGGCCGCCGCGGGGGCGGGAGTGACGTCGCGAAACCGGTCCATCGCCACGTTGCTCACGCCCCACAGGGCCAGCAGTTTGCCCGACATCACGGCGTCGGGCTTGCCGAGCACCCAGAGTTCGATCGGAGCCTTGAGTTCGTCGGCCTCATCCGGCAGGTCGGGGAAGGGACCGTCCAGATGGCTGGAGCGAGCCTCGACCCAGTCCTTCGTACTGGAAAAACTCGCGACCCAATCAGACTCCTGCGGCGCGAGCAGGGCCAGCGTCTTTTTCCAGGGCACATTCGTGTTGAGATCGTTCACCAGTTTGTCGGTGCGCTCACCGAAACTCGTGAGGATGGTTTCCTTCGTTTCCGCCAGCGCGATGGCATCGGCTTTGGGTCGATTGGCCTGGATCTGCGGCACCGCGAACTTGCGCACGATGCGGCCGCGCAACCCCGGTGGCACGGAAACACTGTCGAGCGTCGAGTCGTAGGAACACTCGATCGTCTCGGGGCCGTCGCTGAACTCCGTGCCGTCGAAGCGAATCTCCCGGTGCACGTCAAACACTGCCCGGCCGGTGGTCATGGCCTTGACCGGGCGTTTCGTGGCGACGGTGCGCGTGACGGTGGTGCCGGCGAAGTGGAGCGTGAAGACCGGCTTCGTATGGTCGCCGTCCATCGACACGGCGGGCTTTCCGGTGGTGGTGGCGGTTCCGGTCACATGGGCACCGAACAGGCAGCGATCGACCGCCGCCACCTGCTCGACCGGCGGCGGCTCATGCTGGCGGATGAACTCCTTGGAGATGCGGAGGACGAGCGTCACGTCCTTCATCGCCGCCGTGGAGGTTTTTTGGAGCGTGTCGACCACAGCCTCCTGGACCTTTTGTCCGACAGCACCTGCGGCCTCGCCGTCGAGCACGCTCTTGATGGTCTCCTTCACCGCCTCCTTGAGCGGCTGATTGGCCGGGGCGGCCGCGTCGTTCGGTGCCGCAGCTCGCTCCGGGGCCGCCGGCGAAGGACTGGGTGCGGGAGCCGCAGCGCCATTCTGGGGCTCGGCCCGCGTGACCGGCGCCATGTTCACCCACAAGGCCAGGGCGACAAGCGGGAAGCACGATTGCGGGCAGACGATACGCATGGCTGGCTCCTTGGACTCTCGACCGTGGGCGAGGAGTCTACCCTCGCCGGCTGGTGCCTGCTGGCGGGCAAGAAGACGCTCGAGTGGTGGCGCCGGATCCCGGCTGGCTCGCCGCCGAGCGAGTTCCGGAGGATCAGGATCGCCGCCGCTGGAAGCCTGTGCCGGTCACAGTACCGGCAGGCTCGGCAGCGGCGGGCGGACGGACGCCGCGGCCGCAAGGTTGCCGACAAGCCGGCTGCAGATCGCCTCGAGATACGGGCGGGCGGCGGGATCGTCGTAGTTGGCCGCGGTCTTGCCGGCATCGCCGTGCTCGCGGATCGGGATCTGGATTGGCACCTCGCCCAGGAAGGGCATCTCGAGTTCGTGGGCCGTCCGCTTCGCCCCCCCGGAGCCGAAGATGTCGTACCGCTTGCCCGTGTCGGGGCAGACGAACGTCGACATGTTTTCGACCATGCCCAGGAGTGGGATATTCACCTTCTTGAACATCGCGATCGCCTTGGTGGCGTCGAGTAGGGCCACGTCCTGGGGTGTGCAGACGACCACGGCGCCGGTCAGCGGCAACACCTGCGAAAGCGTCAGGGCGATGTCACCCGTGCCCGGTGGCATGTCGATGATGAGGTAGTCGAGTGGGCCCCAGAGCGTGTCGCGGAGCATCTGTGTGATCGCCCCGTGGAGCATCGGCCCGCGCCACACGACGGCCTCACCCGGAGGCACCAAGAAGCCCATGCTCATGACGGGCATCTCACCGCCACCGATCGCGAGCTTCATCGGCACGATCTTGCCGTTCTCGATTTGCGGGCGGCCGGCGAGGCCGAGCAGATGCGGCACGCTGGGGCCATACACGTCGGCGTCGAGCAGGCCCACCCGACTGCCGGCTCGGGCGAGGCCCAGGGCGATGCTGGCAGCAATCGTGCTTTTGCCCACGCCTCCCTTGCCACTGCCCACGGCGATCACACTCTTGGCCTCGAGGCCGATCTGGCCGAGCTTGGGCGGCGGCCGGTCGTGGGTCGCGATCGTGACCGTGACGCTCGGCACGGCGGGGAAGGCCGCCCGCACGAGCTCCTCGGCCCGGGCTCGCGTGGCGTTCCAGAGGATCGCCGAGTGGGTCGTGAGCCGGAGCGTGACGGCGATGCCCGAGGCATCGGCGGCGGTCACCGCGAGCTGGCCGGTCTCGGCGAGCGGCCGGCCCGTCTCAGGGTCGCGCAGGTCGGCGAGGGCAGTGGCGACGGCGGTGGGGTCGATGGTGGGCATGAGCGAACTCTTTCTCTCAAGGGAGTGGGCGTCGTTGGTGTGGTCGGGGTTGCCCGTGCCATCTCGCCGGACGCTCCCTGCGGGCATCCTGCCCTCCGGTCGCTCGGAGAAAACCTCGCTTCGCAATCCTTGCTGCGCTTGGTTTTCTACGCCGCTCGATTGGCACGGGCAACCCCGACCTGCCAGTCGATTCATGGCTCCCGTGGGCTGGAGGCGGCGACATCGGCTGGGGCGGCAGGCACTGGGCTGGTCAGGCTGTTGCCAGCGCGGGTGGCTGCGGCCAAAAGGCCGCGCGGCTGGATGGTGACGAAGCATATGAGCACCAGGCAGGCAAGCATCGCCAGCCCGCCGGCCAGGCCGCCATCGGCCTGCACGCCCCGCTTCGTGCTCTTGAAATACATCGCCGCGATCAGGCGCAGGTAATAGGCGGCGGCGATCGCGGCGTTCATCGCCAACAGCAGCGCCAGCCCCACGAACCAGGCGCGGCGGCTGCCCCAGGTGATCGGCAGTGTGCCGTCGACTTCGAGCGCGGAGAGGGCGAGCGTGAGCTTGCCCCAGAAGCCCGGCAGCGGCGGGATGCCCGCCAGGCTGAGCGTAAACACCGCGATCGCGAACGCGGCCACGGGGTTGGTACCCGACAAACCGTCGAGGTCGTCGACCGAGGTGATCTCGTCGCGCGGCGGGCGGGGGCCGCTGGTGGCTGTCCACTCGGGCCAGCGGTGACCAAGGTAGGCGAGGGCCCCAAACAGCCCGATCGTCGGCAGGAAGTATGTGGTGAGATAGAAGAGCGTGGCTGTCATGCCGCCCAGCCCCAAGGTCCAGCGGGCGTCGGCCGCGGCCACGTCGCCGAGCGGGCGGCCCGCCTGGGTGGCGGCCGCCGCGGCCGCTACTGCCACGCCCACAAGTAGGTAGCCCGCGTGGGCGATCGACGAGCAGGCGAGCAGGCGGCGAAGGTTCGTCTGCCAGAGTGCCATCACGTTGCCGACTGTCATCGTGACCGCCGCGAGGACCGCGGCCAGCCGCCAGAACAGGTCGAGGTGGGCGGTGGCCGCCGGGCCGATCCCGGCGGTGGCGGGTTCTGCCGTCACGCCGAAGGCCACCAGCCGCGCGAGCACGACGACGCCGGCCAGCTTGGGCAAAGTCGAGAGCAGGGCGGCGTTGCCGGGGCCGGTCCCCTCGTAGACGTCAGGGGCATAGAAGTGCATGGGCACGGCCGCAAGCCGGAAGGCGGCACCCACGACCGTCATGCCCAGGGCCACCGGCAGGAGCACCGTGGCCATGCCCGAGGCCGCGCCGTCGGCCGACTGCAAGACACGGGCGATCCCCGCGAGGCTGGTCGTGCCGGCGATTCCATAGAGCGTGGCGGCCCCGTAAAGAAACACGGCCGAGGCGATCAGCGAGAGGTAGAAATACTTGATCGCCGCCTCCCGCCCGCGGTCGTCGGTCCGCTTGAGGCCCAGGAGCACGTAGGTCGGGATCGAGACGAGCTCCAGACCGGCGAACAGGAGCACGAGGTCGTCGGCCACGCCCACCAGCGACAGCCCGGCGAGCATCACGAGAAACGTGCCGGCTTCCTCGCAGGTGCCCCCGCGGTGCAGCCCCGGGCCGCGGCTGGTGGCGGCGGTGAACACGTCGCCCGCCTGGACGAGGGCCAGGAGAGCCCCCGCGGCAAGTACCACCCAGCGGACAAAGGTCGAGAAGGCGTCGACCGTGACCGGGCCTGAGGTGACCGAGGCGCCGTCAGCAGGCTGGCCGCCGGCGAGGCTCATGGCCGCCGCGATGCCCGCCAGCGCCACGAGCCAGCCATGGCGGAGCCCGACAAAGGCGCCGCCCAGGTAGGCGACGAGCGCCGCCACCACCAAGGTGATCTCGGGCGCGAGCAGCGTGAACGAATCGAGCGAAGTCATGGTGTGCGGGTGACCGGGTGTGCGAGATCCGGGCCACCGACCACGTCGGCGGCGGCAGCCGGGGCCTCCATTCGGGCGGCAAAGGCGGCGGCGGCGGCGTCGGTGGCGCCGCGGACGGCCGCCGAGACCGGCGTGAGAAAGGTGCCGGGCACGAGTCCGATCCAGACCACGAACAGGGCCAGCGGAGCGAGGGCTGCGACCTCATGCCAGCGGATGTCGAGCCGCTCGCCGGACTGGCCGGGGCCATCACCATGCCCATGGCTGCCGGGCCGCGGCGGCTCGCGCGAGGCCCCGAAGAACACCCGCTGCACCGCCTGGAGCATGTACCAGGCCCCGAGCACCACGCCCACTACAGCGAGCACGGCGAGCGAGAGATACCAGGCCTGCCAGGGGGCCGAGACGCCGCTCCAGGCCCGCTGGAACGAGCCGGCCAGGATCAGAAACTCCCCCACGAAGCCGTTCAGGCCGGGCAGGCCGATGCTCGAGAAGGTGAACAGCATGAAGAACACCGTCAGCCACGGAGCCTTGGCGGCGATCCCGCCCAGGTTGGCGATGCTGCGGGTGTGAAAGCGCTCGTAGAGCATGCCCACGATCGCGAACAGGCCGGCGGAGGCGAGGCCGTGGTTCACGAGCTGGAGGTTGGCCCCCTCGATTGCCACCGGCGTGAGGGCGAACAGCCCCATCACGACGTAGCCCATGTGGCTCACCGATGAGTAGGCGACCAGCCGCTTGAGGTCGGTCTGGACCAGCGCCACCAGCGCCCCGTAGAGGATGCCCACGACACCAAGCGCGAACAGCCAGGGGGCTGCGACGGCCGTCGCCTCGGGGAGCATCGGCATCGAGAACCGCAGAAACCCGTAGATGCCGATCTTCAGCAGCACGCCGGCCAGGTCCACCGAGCCACCCGTGGGCGCTTCGACGTGGGCCAGCGGCAGCCAGGTGTGCAGCGGCACGATCGGCACCTTGACGGCGAAGCCCGCCAGCAGGGCCAGAAACACCACCAACTGCAGCCAGCCTCCCTCGGCCGTCATCGGCAGCGGGTGGAGCACGGTGGCGTCGGTGAGCGACTCGATGTCGAAGGTCACAGTGCCGGTGTGGAGGGTGTTCCAGAGCACGATCGTGAGCAGGCCCAGGAACGTCAGCAGGCTGCCGGTGAGCGTGTACACGAAGAACTTCACGGCCGCCTTGCGCCGCTCCTCGTGCCCCCAGATGCCGATCAGGAAGAACAGCGGCACGAGCGTGAACTCGAAGAACACGTAGAACAGCAGCACGTCGCGGGCGGCGAACACGCCCAGCATTGCCGACTCGAGCACGAGCAGGAGGGCGTAGAAGCCGACCGGCCGGTCGGTGATCGCCTCCCAGCTGACGAACACCGCCGTCACCGAAAGCAGGGCCGAGAGGGCGAACATCCAGAGCGAAAGGCCGTCGAGCCCGAGCGACAGCCGGACGTCGAAGACCCCGCCGGTCAGCCAGGGCACGTCGATCCGGGCGAAGGGAATCCCGAGCGAGGCGGTCGGGTCGGCCAGGTAGCGGAGCACGAGCCAGCCGGCCAACCCGAGCGTGGCCACCGCCGAGACCGCGGCACTCTGCCGAACGGCGGAGAGACCGCGGCCGCCCAGCGCCCAGGCTACGACCGCGCCGACGAGCGGGGTGAGGATCGTGAGCAGCAGGTGCGCCTGGGGGCTGAAGCCGTTCATGGGAGACAGTCTTGGGGGTCGGTCGTGGAGAGGAAAGGTGGAGGAGCGATCAGGTCCGCAGTTGCCAGGCGAGCGCGAGCACGACCAGCAGCGTGCCGATGGCGCCGGCCACGGCGTAGCGCTGGAGCAGTCCCGACTGCAGACGGCGGAGGATCGCCCCCAGGCCCAAGGGCAGGCGGCCGACGCCGTCGACCAGGCCGTCGACCACGAACCGGTCGAACCACGCAGCCAACAGCGCGAGCAACTCCAGCGGCTTGACGATGACCGCGGCATAGAGCTCGTCGAGGAAGAACTTGTGGCTGAACAGCGTGGCGAGCGGCCCGAGGAATCGCTCCATCTGCGGGCCGTCGCTGCGGCGGCCGAGGTGGCCGACGGCGGCCAGCATGATGCCCGCCACCGCGGCGAACGAGCCCTGCAGGGCGAGGTCGAGATGGAAGGCGTGGGGCGTGGCGGTGGCGGCCACGCTCTTGGCGGCGAGCGACGGCGTGGCCGCGAGGAAGTCGGCCAGCGCGTGAGTCGAAAACAGCCACCAGCCGCTCACGGTCGCGGCCACGGCGAGGATCATGAGCGGGATCGTCATCACCGGGGGCGACTCGTGGGCATGGTGCCCCGCCTCGTCGGGCACCCGCGTCGGGCCGGTGAAGGTCATGAACACGGCGCGAAAGGTGTAGAAGGCGGTGAGGAAGGCCGTGAACAGGCTCATCCCGTAGAGGATCCGGAACGTGCCGGAAGAGTCGGCGGCGGCGGCCGAACTGGATTGCGCATCGGCCCGGAGGGAGGCGGTGCGGAAGGCAGATGGGCGGGGCAGGGCACCCTTGCTGGGCCCTCGTAGCGGCAGGCTTTCAGCCCGCCGAACCACGACACCCTCACCCCGACCCTCTCCCGGATCGAGCGGGAGGATCGCGTGGCTACCGTGCGGGGCATCGTGGTGCTCGGCGTGGGCGTCGGGCCAGCCGCGGGCGTGGAGCGCGGCCAGGATTTCGTCCTTACTGAAGAAGCCGGCAAACGGGGCTACGCCGGCCAGGGCCAATGAGCCGATCAGGAACGTAGCCGCTGTGATCGGCATCACGCGCCGGAGGCCGCCGAACCGCCGCATGTCGATCACGCCCCCCATCGAGTGCATCACCGAGCCGGCGCCGAGAAACAGCAGCGCCTTGAAGAAGGCGTGGGTCACGAGGTGGAAGATCGCCGCCGTGAAGCCGAGCAGCGTGCCCGTGCCGAGGCTCGCAAACATGAAGCCGAGCTGGCTGATCGTAGAGTAGGCGAGCACCCGCTTGAGGTCGTTTTGCACCGTGCCGATCAGCGCCGCGACGAGGGCCGTCGTGGCCCCCACGATCGACACGATCGTGAGCGCGGTCGGGCAGGCCATGTAGAGCGGCGCGCACCGCGCCACGAGGTAGACACCGGCCGTGACCATCGTGGCGGCGTGGATCAGGGCGCTGGCCGGAGTCGGGCCCTCCATCGCATCGGGGAGCCACACGTGCAGCGGCAGTTGGGCGCTCTTGCCGCAGGCGGCCAGGAGCAAAAGCAGGCAGATCGCCGTCCCGACCGTACCGGCGACGTAGCCGGCCGCATCCCCCAGCCGCGCTTCCCCGAGGATGCCCGGCAGCAGAGAGCCGTCGGCGAGCGTGGTGTCGTGGAAGTTGAGCGTGCCGTAGGTCATCCAGAGGAGGAACACGGCCACAGCCAGGCCGAAGTCGCCGACGCGGTTGACGAGAAAGGCCTTCTTGGCGGCGGCGGCCGCGGCGGGCTTGCGGAACCAGAACCCGATCAAGAGATACGAGCAGGCTCCGACCGCCTCCCAAAACACGTAGACCAGCAGAAAGTTGCTCGCCGCAACGAGCATCGCCATCGAAAACACGAACGCCGCGACCAGGGCGAAAAACCGCGGGTAGCCCGGGTCATCGTGCAGATAGCCGATCGAGTAGATCGCCACGAGCAGGCCCACGCAGGTGATCACGGCGAGCATCACGGCCGTGAGCGGGTCGAGCCGGAGGTCGATCCCGATCGCCAAGGGCAGGGACTCGGGGCGACCATCGGCCTTGGCGGCGAGGTCGTCGCCGCTGCGGAGCGCGGCCGAGCCAGCCGGTGGCGTGTAGGCGTCGGGGATGCTTGCCCACTCCCAGAGCGTGGTGATCACTTCGACCGGATGGGCGGTGCCATCGGCATGGCCCGAGCCAACGCCCGTCTCGCGGCCGAGGCCCACGAGCAGCGTCACGGCGGCGACGGCCGCGGCCGCAATCGAGAGGATCGCCGGCCAGTGGGCCCGGGGGCCGAGCAGGCGGCCGAGGGCCACGGTCAGGAGAGCGCCCAACAGCGGCAGAGCCGGCACGAGAACGAGCAGCGTCGAGGAGTCGAGTTCAGGCATGAATCAGTGGCTTTTGGGTGGCCGGGAGGGGTTGCCCGTGCCAATCGAGCGGCGTAGGAAACCGAGCGGAGCCAGGAAGGCGAAGCGAGGTTTCCTTCGAGTGAGCGGAGGGCAGGATGCCCATAGCGAACGTCCGGCGAGATGGCACGGGCGACCCCGACCTCCTCGGCGTGGCAGCGGTAACTTGCTGATGACTCATCGGTCAGGACTGCGTGAAGGTGACGGGCCGCTTAGACGTGCTCTCGCTCGAGGGCGGCGTCGGGGTCGTGTTCGGGCTCGACGCCCGCCGGGGTAAGCCGTGGGAACTCCATGGCTGCGGCGTCGTTCGCGGGCAACTCGCGATCGACCACGCGGGGCAGGACCGACTCGCGGAGCGACTGCCATGCGGCCGCGTCCAGCCGGCCGGTGCGAGCGAAGGCCTGGAGCACAAACACCAGCGCCAGCGCCGCCTCGCAGGCCGCCACCGTGAGCACGAAGATCACGAGCACGTGCCCTCCCCAGTCGCCGTGATGCCGGCTCCAGGAAACGAGCGAGACGGAGACGCCCTGCAGCATGAGTTCCGCCGAGAGAAACATCACGATCAGGTTGCGACGGGCAAGAATGCCAACCAAGCCGAGCGCGAACAGCATCGCGCCGACGACCAGGCCGTTGAGGACCAGCGGGGAAGGGGTCATGCGCCGGTTCTCCAGGCGGCCGCATCGGCCCGCTCGTCGGGCGGCGTCCGCGACACGATCGCGATCGAGCCGATCAAGGCGACCAGGAGCAGCACGCCCGCCGCCTCGACCGCCAGCAGGTGCCGGCCGAAGAGTTCGCCCCCCAGCCGGGCCACGTGGTTTTCGGCCAGCGGGTCACCGCCGGCCGGTTCGGCGGGCGGCTCGGGCGCTACCGGGGCCGGGGGCTTGCTGCCGACCATGGCCGCGGCCCGGCTCGGCACGGCACAACACTCCCCGGGCCCGGCCGAGAGCCGACCGATAAACAGCGTCAGCAGGCCGAGCAACACCGCCCCGGCTACAGCCGAGAGCAAGGGCTCGTTTGAGACCCGGTCGTAGGAGGCCATGCCGGTGGGCTGCGCGAGCATCAGCACGAACAGAAACATCACGAGGATCGCCCCGGCGTAGACCACGATCGTGGCCACACCCAGAAACTGCGCCCCGAGCACGAGCAAGACTCCCGCCACGCCAGCCAGCGCGAGCGCGAACCAGATCGCCGAATAGATCGGGGAACGGGTCACGACCGTCGCCACCCCGCCGATCACGGCCACGAGCGCCACGATCAGAAACACCACTTCCTCCCCCACGCCGCCGAGCCGGCGGCCGGTGGCCACAAACAGCACCAGCGCCAGCGCTCCGAGCAGCATTCCGAACCGCCGAGCCGCCCGCTCGCGAAGGCCGGTTTCGCCCCGCGGCAACAGCAGCCAGAGGCTCGCCGCGGCGCAGCCCACGGCCACGGCCAGGATCGACCCAGTGCTGGAGAGGCCGCCGTCAGGGGTCACAGCGTGCCTCCCAGGGCGGTCGACTTCATCGGTTCGGAGTCCTTGGTCATGTCGTAGACGCTCAGGAGCTTCTCCTTGTCGAAGATCATCTCCTCGCGACTCTTGCCGGTGAGGTCGAGGAGGCTCGTGAGTTCGATCGCATCGACTGGGCAGGCCTCCTCGCACATCCCGCAGAAGATGCACCGCAGCTCATCGATCTGGAAGGCCTCGGGATATTTCTCGCGGTCGGGCCAGGGGCTCTCGGTGGCCACGATGTCGATGCAGTGGGCCGGGCAGGCGGTGGCGCACAGGAAGCAGGCCACGCACTTGACGCGGCCGGCCTCGTCGCGATTGAGCCGGTGAACGCCGCGGTAGACCAGCGGGTTGCCCACCGTGGGCCGCTGCTCGGGGTAGCTGACGGTCACCTTCGGGCTGACGAGGTGCCGCGCGGTGGTGGCGAGCCCCTGAAGGAACAGCGGCAGGTAGAGCCGCTCGGCCAGGCCCAGTGGCTTGTCCTCGAGCCAGGTGATCGACGGGTCGTTGGGTTTCATCGCGGGTCAGACCTCCACCAGTTCGTGCTCAATGTCGAGTGGGCCGTGGGTCCGGATCGGCGTGTTGTCAGTGCCCGAGGGCGTGAGCAGGCCGGCGGCGATCCAGCCGGTGAAGAACACGCCCCAGGAAATCAGCACGGCCACCCAGCCAGCGGCCCCGGCGCCGAGAGCCTCGACGAGCTGGGGCCGAAACTCTTCGATCGTGGCCACCGTGATCAGATTCACCAGGCCCAACGGCAGCATCACCTTCCAGGCCAGGCTCATCAGCTGGTCGAAGCGGAACCGCGGCCAGCTCCAACGAACAAGCATGAAGAACAGGATCACTCCCAGGATCTTGGCATTGAGCACGGCGAACCGAAGCAAGGCGCCCAGCCAGGTCACCTCCTGGCCCGAGCCGGTCAGGCCCCAGAAGTGCCAACCGCCGAGAAACATGATCACGATCAGGAACGCTGCGGTGACCATGTGGAGAAACTCGGACACGAGGAACAGGAGCAGCTTGATCCCCGAATATTCGGTGTGGTATCCGCCCACGAGTTCCTGCTCGGCTTCGGGCAGGTCGAAGGGCAGCCGGGCCGCCTCGGCGAAGGCGGCCACGAGAAACACGAGGAAGCCCAGCGGCTGGGCGAAGGCGTACCAGGTGCCGGTTTCGGCCTGGGCGTTGATGATCGCGTCGAGCTTGAGCGACCCGGCCGAGAGCACGACTCCCAACAGGCCGAGGCCGAGTGGAATCTCGTAGGCCACGAGTTGGGCGCTGCTCCGCAGGCCGCCCAAGAACCCGTACTTGTTGTTGCTGGCCCAGCCACCCAGAAGCACGCCGTAGACCGCGATGCTCGAGAGCGCGAAGACCCAGAGCACGCCCACGTCGAGGGCCGGGGCCACGAGGAAGGGGACCGGGTCGGGGAGGCCGGGTATCCCCAGCGGCGGCAGCACGCTGCCGAAGGGGATCGCCGCGAAGATCGCGAGCGACGCAGCCAGCAGCAGCAGCGGCGCCGCGGCGTACAGCACCTTATCGACGTGCTTGGGCGTGAAGTCCTCCTTGAGGATGATCTTGAGGCCGTCGGCCAGCGGCTGGCCGAGGCCAAACAGGCGGATCTTCGTGAGCGGAATGCCCACGCGGTTGGGACCCTTGCGGTCTTGCACCCAGGCGGCCATCCACCGCTCGATGAGCACGAGGTAGGCGGCGGCCGTCATCAGCCCGCCGATCAGGAGGCCGATCTTGACCAGGGCCGCGATCGTCGTGGGTGAGGGGAGCAAAGAACTCATGAATCGTTACCGGCTAGCGACAAGGGGATCCAAAAAAGGGGACATCCCCCGTTTCCGGATTTCAACTGGGGCGGCTGTACAACGCAGTGGAAACGGGGGATGTCCCCTTTTTTTTGCGTCATGCCAGTTGCCTCACGCGGAGGTCGACGCCTGTCGCCGGCACGTCAGCGCCGAGCGCTGCCAGCGCGGCTGATTGCCCGGCCAGCTCGCGGCGGATCGTGGCCGCGTCGTAGAGTCCGCGCCGACCGAGCATGTTCCAAAACAGCCGGCCCTCGGGCCAGACGCCGGCCGGCGGCCGGATCGCCTGCCGGAAGCTCTGGGCATGATGAGCCACGTTCACCCAGGTGCCGGCCCGCTCGGCGAAGCCCGCGGCCGGAAGCCGCCAGGTGGCCTGGGCCGAAAGCGGCGAGTCGAAGAGATCCTGGACCACGAGGCAGGGCAGGCCGGTGAAGGCCTGGGCCTGGGCCTGGTCGATCCAGGAAGTCGGGTAGCCCGCCGTGATCCAGGCCGCATCGGCATGGCCGGCGGCGATGTGGGCCACGAGATCGTGCCAGGAGTGACCGCCGGAGCCGAAGACGGCCAGCACCTCCTCGACGCCCTTGCGATTGGGGCATTTTTCGCCGCGGATCGTGAAGCCGCCGGGGAAGGTCTCGTCGTCACCGGCGACCGGCACGTGGCCGAGGGCTAGAAAGGCCTGGGAGTCGATCGACCGGGCGACCGCGCAGAGCATCCAGGCTTCTTCGACCGTGAGCATCGGCGAGACGGCTACCGCCAGCCGGCCGGCCTTCGTGAGTTCGGCCCGCACTCCGGTCACCACGTCGGTCCACTCGACGGGCTGGAAGGGGAGGGCCTCGTGGCCGTTGCCGCCGGGCGCTTGAGTCACGCGGTGGCTGGCCTCGAGGATTCGGGCCGAGTCGTGGAGGTGGTGCCAGCCGTAGCGGCCCTCGTCGCAGATCCACCAGGTGTTGACGTGCGCATTCTCGCGGGGCTTGAGCCGGTAGACGGTGTCTTGGTTGTGCTCGGTGTAGATCGAGCAGCCCGCCGAGCAGCCGCCGCAGACGTTGGCCTCCCGCTTCAAAAACCAGACCCGCTGCTGGTACAGAAAATCCTTGTCGCCAAGGGCGCCGACCGGGCAGAGGTCGACCACGTTCCCGGCCAGTTTGTTGTCGAGCGGGAAGCCGGGGAAGATATCGATCTCTTCTTTGGCACCCCGCGACGTCACCATCAGCTCACCGGTGCCGGAGACCTCGCGGGTAAACCGCACGCACCGGGTGCACATGATGCAGCGGTCGACGAACAGGCTGATCGTGGGGCCGACGTCCCGCTTGCGGCTGGTGAAGGCATGGATGTCGGCCCGCCGCTCAGGCTGGCCGTGCTCGAAGTGGTAGTCCTGCAGCAGGCACTCACCCGCTTTGTCGCAGATCGGGCAGTCGATCGGGTGGTTGATCAGCAGCGATTCCTCGACCCGGGCCCGGCTCTCCTTGACCTTCTCACTCTCCGTCACGATCACCGTGCCGTCCTTGACGGGCGTCTGGCAGCCCGGCACGAGCTTGGGCACCATCGTGACCTTGCCGGTGGCCGCATCCCGCTGGCCGGTCTCGATCAGGCACATCCGGCAGCTGGCCACGACCGAAAGGCCGGGGTGCCAGCAGTAGTGCGGGATCTCCTTGCCGGCCCGGCGGGCGGCCTCGATGCAGTTGAGCCGCTCGTCGGCCCCGAGCACGACTTCCTGTCCGTCGACGATCACGACCGCCATCAGTGGGCTCCCACGATCTGAAGGGCGGGCACGGGGTCGGTCACCATCCAGCCCCCGGGGTTGGTCCGCTTGATGTGGTCCTCAAACTCGCCGCGAAACTTGTTGATCGCGTTCTTGATCGGCCAGGCGGCGCCGTCGGCCAGGCCGCAGATCGTGGATCCGGGCATCATCCCCATGGTGTTGCCGAGTTCGAGCAGCAGATCGAGATCCTTGAGCCGCCCCTTGCCGGCCCGGATCCGCTCCAGCATCCGCAGGCTCCAGCTCGTGCCCTCGCGGCAGGGGGTGCACTGGCCGCACGACTCGTGGGCGAAGAACCGGCAGGAGTTGTGGAGGAAGTCGACGATGCTCGTCTGGTCGTCGATGACCACGACCGCCGCGGTGCCGAGGCCCAGGCAGCCGACCCGGCCCGGACCGGCGAAGTCGAGCGGCGTGTCAAACTCGGCCTCGGTCATGAGGCCCATCGAGATCCCGCCGGGGATCGCGGCCTTGGCCCTGCGGCCCTTCCAGACGCCACCCCCGAAGTGGTCCACGAGTTCGCGGAGCGTGATGCCCAGCGGCGCCTCGTAACAGCCGGGCTTCTCCACATGGCCCGAGAGGCAGTACAGCTTGGGGCCGTAGGAGCCCGGGTCGCGGGGGTTGTTCGGATCGGCTGGCACGCCGATCGACTTAAACCACTCCACGCCGCGGCGGGCGATCTGGGCCACGCAGGCCATCGTCTCGATGTTGTTGACCACCGTCGGCTTCTTGAACAAGCCCTCAATCGCCGGAAAGGGAGGCTTGATCCGCGGCCAGGCCCGCTTGCCTTCCAGGCTCTCGATCAGCCCCGTCTCCTCGCCGCAGATGTAGGCCGCAGCGCCACGATGCAGGTAGATATCGAGCGAGAAGCCGCTGCCGAGGATGTTCTTGCCCACCAGGCCCGCGGCGTAACACTCGTCGATCGCGCCTTGCAGCCGATGCCAGGAGTGCGGGTATTCGTAGCGGAGGTAGATGTAGGCCGTGCTCGCCCGGGTGGCGAACGCGGAGAGGATGATCCCCTCGATCACCTGGTGCGGGTCGTCCTCCATCAGGATTCGATTGTTGAACGTGCCCGGTTCGCTCTCGTCGGCGTTGATGCAAAGATAGATCGGGCCGGGGTGATCCTTGGGCAGGAACGTCCATTTGAGGCCGGTGGAAAAGCCGGCGCCGCCCCGGCCCCGCAGGCCCGACGACTTGACCAGCTCGACCACGTCGGCCGGCTGCTTCTGCTTGAGCGTGGCCTCGAGCGGCGCGTAGCCGCCACGGGAGCGGTAGCTGGCGAGCGTGTAGCCGTCGGGCACGCCCACCGCTTCGAGCAAGACTGGTTTGAACGGCGTCATCTCAGGTGGCCCTCGCGCGTGGCTTCTTGAGTTCGGCCGCGGCGGCCTCGGGCGTCATGTTCTTGAGCAAATCGTCGTTGGCCAGGATGCAGGGGGCGAAGTCACAGGCCCCCAGGCACTCAGCCGGCTCGATCGTCAACTGGCCGTCGGGCGTGGTGCCATACGGCTGGATGGCATTGGCGTGGCAGAGCTGCTCCAGCAGTTCATCGCCGCCGCGAAGGGCGCAGGAGATCGAGCGGCAGACAAAGGCCCGCACCGTGCCGTGGGGCTTCTGCTGGTAGAAAAACTCATAGAAAGTGAGTGTGTCTTGGACCTCGGCCGGAGGCAGGCCGAGCACTGCGGCGATATCCACGACTGCGTCGAGCGGCACGTGCAACAGTTCGCGGTTGACGATGTGTAAGGCCGGCAGCACGAGCGCCCGGCGATTCGGATAGCGGGGCGCGAGCGCCTCGATCTCGGCCACCATCGCCTCGGTGATCACGCGGCGTCCTTGGGCGATCATGGACGGGCCTCCGCACGGCTTTTGGAGTGGCCCGGCCGGGCTGCCCATGCAGTGTCGCCGGAAGCGCAGCGGGCCTCGCGCGTGCAGGCTCGGGGTCGCCCATGCCATCTCGCCGGACGCTCCCTGCGGGCATCCTGCCCTCCGGTCGCTCGGAGGAAACCTCGCTTCGCCATCCTGGCTGCGCTCGGTTTCCTACGCCGCTCGATTGGCATGGGCGACCCCTCGCGGTCCAACGAGGACGGGGCAGTCCGTGCCAATGGAGCCGGCCTTGGCAGCAAGCGCAGGCAGGATGCCGAAGCGCAGCTGCCATGGAGTGAGCGAAGGGCAGGATGCCCGTAGCGAACGTCCGGCGACATGGCACGGATTGCCCCGTCCGGGGCAGCGCAAACGGCCTGTGGATACCTGCCGCGCGTCCGGCGAGACGGCATGGGCGACCCTGAGCCAGCCGTGACGTTGAGCTGAACCGCGCGCGTGCTCATCGATCCAGCTCCGCGGCGATGATGTTGAGGCTACCGAGCACCGCCACCACGTCGGAGAGGGTGTGGCCGCGGATCAGGTGCGGAAACATCGCGAAGTGGGCCACCGAGGGCGGCCGGCAGCGAGCCCGGTAGGCCGTCTCGTTGCCGTCGCCGGCAAGGTAAAAGCCGAGTTCGCC
>Ga0247836_1002154_pt1 | contig 29471 bp, 32 predicted proteins | sample LaCruzMarch2015__4_FD_187116 | JGI IMG/M metagenome (GOLD analysis project Ga0247836, IMG submission 187116) | Freshwater microbial communities from meromictic Lake La Cruz, Castile-La Mancha, Spain - LaCruzMarch2015_14m | ecosystem: Environmental > Aquatic > Freshwater > Lake | place: Spain... | reverse complement strand
CACTTCGGGCTTGAGCTTCTGTTGCGCCCGTTACATTAGGCACCTCGACTAAACCGGACGACACCACAATGTCAACGGAGCTACCTGCAGCGACCTGGGTACCCTCACCGGGATTTTGTTCAAGTACGTAACCACCAGGTTGATTAGAGTCACTCTCCGTAATTGCACCAAGCACTAATCCGAAATCAGAAAGAGCAACCCGAACGTCGTCAAGTGTTGTAAGTCCTACTAGTTGCGGAACAGTAGATTGTTCACGCCCTGTTGACACAGTTACGTTGACCGCTTGCCCTTGCTCTATTCCTTCCCCGGCTGCAGGCTGCTGTGCGATGATTGTTCCTTCAGGTCGCTCAGAGATCTCGGGTGTTTGGGCACCAATACGCAATTCGTATTCAGCCAATGTTTCGGCAGCCTGCTCAATTGTGAGACCGTCAAGGCTGGGAACCGTAACGACATTACCGCCGTCACTTCCTATGAGGAATCTGCCAATAACGACGGCACCGATGATTGCCGCACCGATCGCAATAAGTGAAAGGATCCAAAAGACTCCACTACTGCGCCCTTTACGGCTACTACTGGAGACTTTTCTGTTTTCAGTTTTAATACCCGATGCATCGATAGGTGTCATCATCGCTGTTTGGTCGGCAACAATCGTTGGTATTGCTGCAGTTACAGGGGATCCAGCGATGGCCCGTTCCACGTCAGCGCGGAAGTCACTCGCGCTTTGATAACGGTCATCGGCACGCTTTGCGAGTGCCCGCATCACAACAGCATCAATTTCAGGTGAAACTCCAGGATCGATCGTGGAGGGGATTGCCGGCATTTCGCTCACATGCTGATAGGCAATTGCGACGGCGGAGTCACCGGTGAATGGCGCCCTACCGGTGAGTAGTTCAAACAGCACGACACCTGTTGAATACAAATCACTTCGCGCGTCAACAACTTCACCGCGCGCTTGTTCAGGAGATAAATACTGTGCTGTCCCCATGACAGCTGACGCTGATGTCATCGTGGAAGAAACATCGTTAATCGCGCGAGCGATGCCGAAGTCCATGACCTTTACATCACCGGTGCGAGTGAGCATGACGTTTGCAGGCTTAATGTCGCGGTGAACGATTCCATGCCTATGTGCGTAATCCAATGCGGATAAAATTCCGGCAGTAATTTCTAATGCTCGTTCGGGCAGAAGTCGACGTCCACTGGCAACAATTTGTCGCAAGGTCATTCCGTCAACGAATTCCATGACGATGTAGGGAACAACTACGGCCGGCTCACCGTTGTCACCTTCAGGTGAGAGTGTGTCTTGACCTGTGTCATAAACAGCAACAATATTCGGATGATTCAATGAAGCAGCACTTTGTGCCTCACGACGGAAACGGGCCTGAAAAGAGGGGTCTTTAGCGAGATCAGGGCGCAAAATCTTGATGGCAACCCGGCGACCCAAACGCAAGTCGCGGCCCTCATGGACCTCGGCCATGCCACCTCGGCCAATCACGGCACCTATTTCATACCGATCACCGAGCATGCGACCTTTTTCTTCTTCGCTCACGTGCCCTCCATACTTTCCATACTGCTCGTCCCAGATCATGTCACACTACGTGGCCATTCTGAGTTATCGTCCTAGCACCGCTTCCATCACAGCTTTAGCAATCGGCGCCGCTAACCCGTTACCACTGATCTCAGCGGCGCCACTTTCCTCAATAACGACAGCGACCGCGACTTTGGGAGCTGCCGCCGGTGCGAATGAAACAAACCAGGCAACAGAGGGAGCATCGTTGCCGGTCTGTGCGGTTCCTGTCTTGCCGGCAACCCGAACACCAGGGATCCTGGCGTTACTTCCTGTACCATTTTCCACCACATTAACCAACATTTCCGTTAACGAGAGTGAACTACTCGGTTTGAGGGCATCAGCAAATTGGCTTGGGTCTGTTGTCTGCAAAATAGATAGATCAGGGCCACGAATTTCCTGAACCAAATATGGGTTCATGGTGCGACCACTGTTTCCCACGGAAGCCATCACCATGGCCATCTGTAATGCGGTTGCCCGAACATCAAACTGACCAATTGCCGAGAGGGCTGTTTGCGGTGCATCGGGATCCTGAGGGAACAGAGAAGTGGCCGCGCGCAAGGGAATCTCAAACCCGTTATTAAACCCAAATGCTTCGGACTGGTCACGAAGGGCAGCAGCACCCAGTTCATTGCCCAACCAAGCAAACGCGGTGTTGCATGAGATTGCGAGTGCTTCTCGTAAGGTGACTTTCCCGTCCGGGCCACACTCCTTGCCCGTCCAATTTCGCAACTCTTTCGTTGAATTGGGAAGCTGATAAGTCTTAGGACCCGGCAAAATTGAGTCCGCGGTAAAACGACCCGATGCTAAAGCTGCAGCGGCAACAACTACTTTGAATGTTGATCCGGGTGGATTAAGGGAAACAATAGGGCGGTTCAATAATGGCTTATCCGGATCGGCCTCAAGCTCGTCGTAATAGGTGCGAATATCTGCAGGATCATGACTGGAAAGTCGGTTAGGGTCAAAAGATGGCATCTGCACTGAGGCTAATATTCGCCCGGTTGCAGGTTCAATTGCGACAACCGCTCCCCGTTTACCTTCAAGGCCTTGGTAGGCAGCTTTCTGTGCCGCTGCATTGATTGTCGTTGTTACCGCACCGCCAACAGGTTGCCGCCCTGAAACTAATTGTTGTACGCGGTCGACCGCGAAGATGTCAGCTTTTCCGTTCAAGATTCGGTTCTCGGTGCGCTCTAATCCAGTGGCTCCATAGACAAGGGAATAGAACCCGGTGACCGGTGCATATAGCGGACCATTGCTGTACTTTCGTAAATATGTCAGCGTGTTTCCGGTTTCAACCGAGCGAGCAATAGGATCCGAGGCAACTAAAATCGGTCCACGTTCACGGTCGTATTCGGCTAACAACACCCGCTGGTTCCCAGCCCGTGATCGATAATCACCAGCATTAATTACTTGAATCAATGTCACATTCACCAACAACGCAACAAAAAGCAAGGCGAAGACAAATGACAGCCTTCGAATCTGGCGACTCATGATTGTTTCATTCTCGGGACCACCTGGGTCATTGCATCATCAGGGGAGACCTTCGAGAGATCCGGTCGACGAGAGCGGTCTGAGATCCGAAGCAACAAAGCAAGGATTACCCAGTTTGCGATCAAACTTGACCCACCGTACGAGAGAAAGGGTGTGGTCAAACCGGTAAGTGGCACCAAACCGGTAACTCCACCAACAATGACAAATACCTGCAGGGCAAAAGTTATTGACAAACCAGCGGCAAGAAGTTGCCCAAAACCGTCACGGCAAGTTATTGCGGTCCGTAATCCTCGTTCAATCAAAATTCCATACAGCAACAAAATCGCAAAGATTCCCGTGATCCCCAACTCTTCACCGAGAGCGGAAATTATGAAGTCGGTGCTTGCAAACGGAACGAGATTGGGGAACCCTTGCCCCAAGCCAGCGCCCAAAATCCCACCGTTCGCGAGCCCATAAATTGATTGCACGATTTGGTAACCCGTGGTATCTGCATACGTCCACGGATCAATCCATACGGTTACCCGCGCTTGTACGTGACCAAATGTTGAGTAAGCGAAATACGCTCCACCAAGAAAAAGGAAGAATCCGATAAACAACCATGACCTTCGTTGGGTTGCGATATAGAGCATCGATACGAACAAACCGAAGAAAAGTAGTGAGGTTCCAAGGTCACGTTGGAAAACGAGAACACCGAGAGAGATAGCCCAAGCAATCACGATCGGACCCAAGTCTTTAGCCCGCGGTAATCCAACACCTAAAACTTTGGTACGTACCAGTGCAAGTGAGTCGCGAGTTTTCACCAAGTAGCCGGCAAAAAATATGGTGAGCAAGATTTTCGCGATTTCCGCTGGCTGGAATGAGAACGTGCCAACTCGAATCCACAACGTTGCACCATTCACGGTTGTTCCGATTACGGGTGCAAGCGGTAACACCATAAGGAGGAGGCCTAATAGACCGAAAGTGAATGTATAGCGTTGGAGACGGCGGTGATCGCGCAAAAGAATGAGTACTCCGCAGAACAAAATCCCAGCAATCGCAAACCACGTCAATTGCGAGTAAACATCCGGTGTAGGAATCGGTGCGTTATTGAGTTCAGCTCGCCGGGCATCGGCTACATCGAGCCGGTAAATCATAATCAAACCAAAAATAGTGAGCAGTGTTCCTACCGGCAACATGATCGGGTCGGCGTAGGTGGCTCGAAAACGAACAACAAAGTGCATCACCAAAGCAATAAGTGCTACAGCGACCGTGGTGATCCACAATCGCGGTGGGGTTCCTTCACCCGTTGACCAACCCACCTGCAAAGTACCTAAAATTCCTAATACCCATGCGAAAACGAGGAGCACTAATTCAACGTTGCGCCGGTTACTCACCGCAAACTCCCCGGACAACCCTGTGGTGGAATGATTGCTTGACACTCTGCAGCCCGACTTTCAAGTTCGACAACGATGCGTTGCGCATCCTCGAAACTAGCGGCTGGGATTCCCTTGCTCACCAACTCTTGATCGAAAAGTGGGAGGGACCCAACCACAAGAGTTGATTGCGAATCAATGCTTGACAGTGAAATTCCCGCCAAAGTTCCCTGGACACCGTTATAGATTGCGACCGTTCCTGTTCCCGCACTCCCGTTAACGGCCACGTACCACTGGCGACCCAACCACTGCTGGGTTCCAAAGAGTGCAGCAAAAGTAATCGCGGCAACAACAGCGACTCCACTCACGTACCCAATAATTCTTTGACGACGATTTCTTCTCATTGCTTGTTCCCGTGCTTGCGCCTCCCGGTCATAAAGTGCCTGCTCGGCAGCGGGAACAACCAGTTCTGTGTCAATCAGCACCTGTGGAGCCGTCTGGGTACCAAAGTCAAATGGTTCAGGCGCATCGGGCTTGTCTGGGTCTGGTTGAGCGTCATCGGGGAAACGTGTATTTGGTAACTGCAACCGCACTCGCGGTTCACCAGCGGCGCCAACAACAACCGGTGGTGTTAAAGGCAACTCACCCCGTGTCTCTCGTTCAATTACATCAGCGACGACAACGGTGACATTGTCAGGTGCTCCACGCTCCAACACAAGGTCAACTAGTTGGGTAACCACTCCGGTCGGTTCACCCGAACCCAGCGTGTACGCGATTTCCATGTCACTCAATACTCCTGAGAGACCGTCAGAACACAATAAGAATCGGTCACCTTTTCGTGCCTCGCGCACCGAGAGATCAGGTTCGACCGGATTCATTCCGTCAAGTGCTCGCATGAGCAGTGAGCGCCGCGGGTGAACAGCCGCTTCAGCTTCAGTGATCCGACCGGAGTCAACGAGGGTTTGAACGTAGGTGTGATCGTGGGTGAGTTGTTGCAGTTCACCATCACGCAATAGATACGCGCGTGAGTCACCAACGTGCACAATGGCGACACGGCCACCAAGCCAATACAAACCGGTAACCGTGGTCCCCATCCCGGTGAGTTCAGGGTCCTCGTTGATCAAGTCCTTTATTTCTTCACCAACTTTGTCAATTGAGTCAGACAAGAAGGTCAAGATGTCAGAATCAGTTGGCGGGTGAACGTCAAGATCAGCAACGGTGGCAATGGCTAAAGCTGATGCAAGCTCACCGGCCGCATGCCCACCCATGCCGTCTGCGACCAACAGCAAACGTGGTCCCACATATCCGGAATCCTCATTGCCTTGACGCACCAGGCCGATGTCCGACTTCGCGGCGTAACGCAAACTTAATTCAGGCATCGGGATTAATTCTGAATCTGCAATGTGCTGCGACCAATACGAAGTGGTGCACCGACGGGGAGAACAGTGGGCGTTGTGATCCGGGATCTATCAATCCAGGTTCCATTTGTTGAACCTAAATCTTCAACAACCCAGGAACCTTCTGATTCATAGATGCGTGCATGTCTACTTGAGGCGTAGTCGTCATCAATGATAATTGTTGAGTCCGGTGCGCGCCCTAATGTAATTTGTTTGCCGTCAAGGGCAACGACCGTTCCGACAAGTGGGCCGTCAATTACTACGAGGCGAGTACCTCGAACTTTTTGTTTGCGAGAAATCTTTGGTGGTTTTGGCGGCTTGGGTTGTCGACCTTTTGACTTCTTCTCAGATTTCCCCGAACTGGTTGCATCTGCTGGTTGACGAATGTCACGGCGCAGCACCAATACGGTCGCGAGCACAAAACCCCACAGCAAGGCCAGGAACGCGAGCCGGACCAAAGTGAGTGCGAGCTCGGACATGGGTCAGCCGCTCCGAAACACCAGTGAGGTTGTCCCGATTTGAACGACTGAACCGTCCACTAGGGGAACCTCAGTGATTCGCTCCCCATTATGAAATGTCCCATTTGTTGAATCCAGATCACGCAAATAAATCGGTGAACCCAAAACAATTTCGCAGTGATTACGCGAGGCACCGGGATCTTCGATCCGAATGTCAACGTCGGTGCCACGGCCCATCCGGGTAATTGCCCGAACCAGTGGGTATGCCGACCCACTTGCTTCAAGTCGTGGCTGACCAACTACCGCGGCTGAGCCACCACCTTGAACGCTTACTTCAGCCCTTGCCTCGGAGCGAACCCGGAAAATCCCGGTCTCCAATTCAGTGTCCTCACCCAATGAAATAGAGGGTGCCCCTAACAACGTATAGCGCTGCTCCCCCGAATAGTCCTTAACCAGAGTTCCTAATTCAGTGCAGAGCGCGTCTTTGAACACGGCTAATCGGCGATAGTCGTGGGTGGAAAGTTCAATATTGAATATATTGGGGACAACGGTGCGTTCCCGATCAATGACCGCGGCCCGGTCGTCTATTTCACGCTGAAGGGCCGAAGCAATCTCAACGGGCTGCACTTCTGCTTTAAATGCCCGCGCAAATGCCCCACTCACCATGCGGTCCAGTGAATCCTCGAATCGTTCCAAAATACCCACATGGTGATGTTACCTGTAAAGGCCGGATCCACCCTCACGCTATATATACGCGTGGCGGTAACCTTTCCCAGCATCACGCGCGAGTGGCGGAATAGGCAGACGCGCACGGTTCAGGTCCGTGTACTCGAAAGGGTGTGGGGGTTCAACTCCCCCCTCGCGCACCCAACATTGCCCGAATAGGCAATGTGTTCAGGTGTGTCATATGTGCATGAATCCAAAGGGGAACCGTGGAATCATTAAAGTATTGCGATAGATGAAATCCTTGAGGGATTTAGTCCCCGCTACCCACTCCTTTATGAACAGTGAAGAGATTGGTTGGGTCGTACTTCTTCTTCACGCGGAGAAGTCGCGGGTAGTTACTCCCCCAAAACTGTTGCTTCCAATCCTTCTCGAAGTAGCTTCCTTCATTGGAGTAGGAACCGCCAGTTTCAGTAACACCGCGAAGGCTTGCTGAGGCCGCCATCACGCCATCGTGCTGCGCTTGCGATTCCGCTCTCATCGGTTCATGTCCCGTGAGCCCCGGATATTTTCCTTGCTTCCAGGCCCCGATCGTGATGAATGCAACGTTGTTGAAGACAGCCGGGTTGATCGACGTGGTCTTATCGCGCATGCGCGCCTCGGGGTGTTCGCCATACAACGCCTTGTTTGTCTGCCACAGAACGAGGCTCGTGCGGGAAGCATCGAACAGCGCCTGCGCCAGCACTGGAGCATTTGCACCCTGAGTCATAGCGAAGGGCACTCCGCGACCGTCGTAGCCGCCCCAGTAAGCAGCAACTTCAGAAGCATTGCCTTTCCACCAGAAGTAGCCCTTGGGTGCCTTCGGCCGATCATCAAATATCGCTTCGCGATCCGTTGGTCGCCACCGCTCCGAGAACGGTTCTGAGCTGAATGTGACGTTAACATCAAAATCGTTTGATCGGGATTTCAACTCAAAGAGAAACGGAGCCCAGGCGGCTTCGGCCTGTTCGGTGGTGATGTCCAGAAACGTCGTGCCCACCTGCATGACGTTCATGCCTGTGTATGACGTTGCCATTCCATAGTCGGGATTGAGAATTACTCCCTCTCCGTACACGGGCGTGCTGAGGGTCGACGCAACAAACTTTACGTACATCTCAAGCAACTCTTTGAAAGCGGCGTCGGTCTTTGCGACAATGGGTCCAGAGATCCAACCCGATATTTTGGGTTCGGGATGAGCCAACAGCGTCATGCGAGTCACTACACCGAAAGTGCCACCGCCTCCACCTCTTAGGGCCCAGAAGAGATCCGAATTCTGATATTCGTTTGCCGTGACAATGCTGCCGTCGGCAAGGACTACTTCGAGTTCAATGACTCCAGCAGCACCGCTCCCGTACCTCTTACTGAATGAACCGAAACCTCCACCCAATGCAAATCCACCGCAGGCACCGACACTGGTGCAGCCACCACCTTGGATATAGAGCCCCGCTGCCGAGGCTGCCTTGTAGGCCTCAAGCCAGCGGTTGCCTGCGGTGGTGGTGACGGCAGATACTGCGGCTCTACCCTGCGGAGCACCTGCCGGGACAAACTTCTGATGCACCGTGATGTTACGGAGGTGATGGGTCCAGATGAGCAGCGAATCGCGCGGACCGGTGGAGCGACCGTAGTAATCATGGCCGGTTCCCTTGATGACCAAACGCACATTGTTCTCGCGCGCGAAATTCACACCCACGACGATGTCTGACTCTTCACGAACCACGATGGCATAACCACTCGGCGTCGACTTCCACGCTTTGAACATGCCCGTCGACTGTGTTGCTCCTGGCTGCTCTTCCAAGAACCACGGATTGAAGAAACGTTTGGGGATTGGTCCTGTTCCCAACCGTGCCCAAGGTTGTTTTGGCTTGATCAGACGATTGCCCACCTGCGCTGCAAGGGATGACCACTTGGTGGCACTTGGCCACGTAGCTGGCATCGACCGCGCGACACCTGCGCTCTGCGCTCTACCATGCGCACCCGCGCTTCCCGGAATGATTAGGGCAGCGATGGCCCCTGCTGCAAGCCCGATGAAGCCGCGGCGCCCGAGGGGCGGTAACTCAGTCATGGGAGAATTATTGTGAGTCAGATGCCTCGAGCGCTTAATGTTTGGGAATATTGAGGGGCTAATCCCTCACGCCAATCAAGTGAATCCTCAAACTTTTCCAGCAGGCCAATGCCCCGATGCTCCTTTGTGAAGCGGGCGGTCACCCGCGAGAACAAGCCAACTTTGTGAGGAAAAATTGCGTGTGATGGTGTGATCAATCAAGAAATCAGTTTTCGTCAGATTAGTCACCTCACCCATAATCAATTTCTGGGCTCACAAAGATAATGGACGCTCCCCCCGCAGGGGGAGCGTCGACTCGTGTCAGATTCGCTTCACCGCTGCCGATGATGTACGCCTTGGTTAACCCTTTTTTGCCCAAGGTGATTTGGCCCTGGGTGTTACCTGAGCGTAGAACGTACGTATTGGAGGATGTGCGTACTAAAAAGACTGCCTCGGGTTTTGTCCACCCGGTGCTGTCTGCGCCCTCCAATTTACATTTTTCGATGTTGTCAGTGCAGTCCCGCCAACGTTGAGTTCCGATGTAAGCCTTGCCGTTATTTTTCGTGATCGTCAAGTGAAATTGAGCGGTCGACGGTGTCGCCCCGATGAAACCTGTCAAAAACGTTAGGTGCTCACCTGCGATTTTCGGTGTTGGTTTGGCGGTGTCAGCGGCGTGGGCTGTCCCTCCGAGAAGAGTCGTTGACAGGCCTAGGGCGAGCACGAGTGAAACCGCGGAGACCTTCTTGCGATAAATTTTCGTAGGAAAACCCTAACAAGAACGGGTCACGATGACTGTTTATGTGAACAGCATTCGCGGTTTTTGATGTCGGCTAAGCCGAAGCCAACAGCAGCGTCACGATCTTTAGCCTTCCCAACCAGCCGCACCAGTGGTAGCAGGCGGGGCACTATCGGAGTACACATCGCTGCGTGCAGAAATTGCATCTGTTAAATACGGCGTGACACTCAGTTTTCCAACAAGTAATTCGGGTGTAAGCCAACGATGCGCACCGGTAATCTGAGTATCAGAATTTCGTATGGTCTCGACCGTGATGCGCTCGCGTAAATCTTGTTTCGAGGCGAGAACAAAACCCAGGTCGCGGCCATAACACGGTGCGTCAACCGCGTAGGGAATCACTGATGGAAACACTGATGCGAGAGTACGAATAACTTTTGCGTGCAATGCGATTTCAACAGGTGATGATGGTCCAGCCTGAACAGCCAGAACACCGTGTGGACGAAGGATGCGGGAGACTTCACGGAAGTATTCTTGGGTCAAGCAAAATGTTGACGGACCATCTTCGACTGGATCTGTCATGTCCGAGATGATCACATCTAGGCTGGCGTCAGGTAAGGATCGAATAAAAGCCACTGCATCAGCATGAATGAGTTTTGTCCGTGGATCATCAAAAGCTCCCTGGTGGTGCAGTGGGAGGTTTACACGGCAAGCATCTACAACTTCCTCGTCGATATCGACCATCAGTGCATTGGTAACAGAATCCCATCGCAGTGCTTCACGTAAGCAAGCCCCTTCTCCACCGCCCAGGATCAATACATCACGTACCGGTGCACTCGCGGCAACGGCGTAACAAGCCGGATGAACGATTCCTTCGTGATATATAAACTCGTCTGCTTCAGTACTTTGAACAACCCCGTCGAGAACGAGCATGCGACCCCACACATCACTTCGTCCGATCATGTAATCCTGATATTGGGTTGATCCTTCAATGATTACTTCGGCGATGTCGTGCTCATATCTATCAGCGGGGGTGATGAATTCGGCGAATCGAAAACCTCGATCATCAGCGCCTCCGGGAACGGTGCGGGGCACGGCTGCACGACGAACAATTGCTGGCTTTAACTCCTCGATCACAATGTTCATCAGGAGTTCAGGGTCAGCTGCCCCGCATGTGTATGCATCAAGAGTTGCCCCACCCCACTCAGGCCAAGTGTGAATTGAGACGTGCGATTCAGCAAGTACCACTATTGCGGTGACCCCTTGTGGCTCAAATGCGTGGTGATGCGCGGTGAGCACCGTTGCACCCGCCTGCTCAGATGCACGACAGAGAAGGTCAAGAAGTGCTTGGCCATCATTGAGTAGCGAAGATGAAGATCCGCTGATGTCGGCAAGAACGTGGGATCCAACAGAACGTGAGGTCACAAGTACAGAACCCTACTCCAAACACGTGACCACCAATCGTGACTAACTCAATGTGAAACTCAATGGGTTGTCAACAGAAAAATAGGTGTATCACCGGTGATACATTACCCACATGAACGAGGTATCAGTGCGTGACTTACGCAACTATGGTGGGCAAATCTTGAATCGAGTGGAAGGCGGTGAATCCATGACGATCACCCGAGATGGCTCCCCGGTTGCACTCCTGACGCCATTGCCACAACCTCGACTCAGTGCCGCAGCCTTATTGGAAAGCTGGAAAAACATCCCGCGCATCGATGCCGAATCATTGCGGCGTGACCTAGATCAGGTTCTTGATCCAAGCCTTGACTCGAACCTGGGAATGAAACCGTGACACGTTCACCTTCGGAGGCAACTTCTGTGGGGATCTTGGACACCAGCGTTGTCATCGAGTTACCGAATCTCACGGCAGCAGATCTCCCCGCTTTCCCCACTATTAGCGTCATCACACTCGCTGAATTAAGTGTTGGCCCAGAGGTGTCGAAAAACTCAGAGGAACGAGCGATGCGTCAACTCGTTCTACAACAAACGGAAGCGTCCTTTGAGCCGTTGCCATTTGATGCTGCATGCGCGCGAAGGTTTGCGATTGTCGCTGGGTGCTTACGTCAATCAGGGCGAAAGTCTCAGGCTCGCGCATTTGATGCACTCATCGCGGCCACAGCACTTGCTCATGATCTTCCGTTGTATACGCGCAATGCTCAAGACTTTGAAGGCATTACCGGGTTGGATCTACGCCCGGTTTAGTCGAAAACACTTACTTCTTCGGTGAACATGCGAACCCGACTAGCGAGATGCGCCATCGAATCCGCAGCAACAGCCTTACCAATCTCAGTTGCGTAAGCCGCAATGAATGCTTCTTGGGATTGAAACCACAATTCAGCAATACCGTCACAGGCAGCAGTTTCGTCTTGTTCAACAACATTGAATCGAATCTTCTGCACGCCTGGTAATTGCTTGGCAAGCAGTTGGTGCTCGCCAATCCACCACGCCTTGAACTCCTCGTGGGTCATGTCGTCACGTCGCGTCAACATAATCATCGCTTTAAACATGTCTATGGTTTCTTTACACGTGCGTTGGGTCGACCGCCAGCACTAAGTACGAGTGCAATCACGATTTCATCAGCCTTGGGTGCATCAGGAATTGAAATACTGATTGCGTCCATGTCGTCAAATACCCAACGGTCATCTTTGTTTCCGATGGGCATAGTGATTGATGCGCCAGGACCGGCCACCATCTTTGTTCCGGGAATAATGTCAGCGCCACCACCAATTGCCGCGCGCACAGGTGCGCCAAAGCGTGGATGTAGTACTGCGGCAGTGTGTTCCCGGTCGCCGTCAACACCGACGATTGCACCTTTACCGTAGCCGCGAACTTGCTCCGGTGTGATGCTGACAGCAGAGAGAGCTGCAAGTGCTTCAGTGATTAACCGGGCTGCTGAGTCAGCACCGAGTTGTTCTAACTCCCCGAGGTCATCGAGTTTGCCTCGACCGGCACCCGGGTTAGCGCACACGAGTGCAGCAACAGCGATAACGGTGGGCGGATCAACGGCTGCGTTGGCTTCGTGGTGGGTTTGGGTGACCTGGGTGACGATAGAACGAATGTGCATAGGCGCCATTGTGCTCTACGTGGCTATTTCTGCGAGTCAGCACTGCGTGTTTTGGTGGCGGCAGATGCACTTTCAACACCGTCTGCAACACCCTTTACCGCGCCGGCGGCGCCATGGGCGGCCACGTCAACCACGTCCTCGAGACCGTGCAAAACGTGCATCCCAGATTTCTTGACTTCGTCTTTTTGTTCCTCGTTCACGTATTCCTCCAAATGTGGTGGCAGGCAATTGAGTTGAGGGTAACAGGATTACAGGATTCATTTGGTATCAACAATCAAGGGAGCAAACGCTACCCTAAAACGCAGAAGCAGGATCAACCCATTTAAGCCGGTTGAAACGTGCAAATCCCCGATCGAATGAATACAAGGTTGCACCCTGTGTGATCGCTGAAGCTGCAATCTGACAATCGGTCACATCACCATCGCGTGCGGAATGGTACGAGACCAATGCAGAAAATTCGTTCCAAAACTGGGCGCCGCCGTCCATAATGAAATTGCGCGGGCTCACCAGGAGAGCCTCAAGAAATGAAAGAGCCATTTGTGTTGATGCGGGTTTATCCGACATGCGTCGACTTGTGGAGATGCGAATAAATCCAGCAGCGACGACCGGGAAAATAATGAGTGGCTGTGAACTTCGGCGCAGCCCCTCGATCGTGGCCACTGACGGAGCATGTGTTTCTGATTCTTCGAAGAATGCACCCAGCAGAACATTGATGTCAACCGTGTTCACGACCCACCCGCATTGCGTTCAACTCGATCAAGTTCATCAAGATAGTCCAGCATCTCCGAAGTGCTGTTGGGATCAAGTCCTGGTGGGAAGTTCAGCTTCCCGGGAAAAGTAGGAAGCGGTGCAAGCTCTCCCAAAGTCTGAGAGTTATGTTCACGTAGCAACAGTCGCAATGCGTCCTCAATGACCGAACCCACGCTGCTTTGCTCACGCGCAGCCAACTGCTTAACCTCGCTATACAGGGCCTCATCGATAGTAACTGTGGTTCTCATACTTGCATCTTAGCATCAAATACAAACATCAAGATGCAGGACAGACAAATTCAATCCTTTATGTGAGCGATACCCTCAAAACCGGTCGTGTCTCAACAGGTTGAGCTAATTCTCCCCAAACGGCGGTAACCATGGGTTCAAGAAACAGGACCCCAAAAGCTCGAGTCAGCATGCGTAGGACTTGTTCGTCAGCAGATGCAGTGGTTCGAACGTGGCCACTTTCGCGCATGATCTTGACTTGATCCCGACACAGAGCTACCAGGCGAGTCAAGATTCCGTTAGGTTCACGCGCTCGATCAGGACGGTCCAGCAGTGAGCGACGAAGGTAGCTGACAATTTCTGGGTGCTGAGCAAACATTTCCTGAACCCGGGCATCACGCGAAGCCCGATCTCCCGGTCCCTGCGACAGGGCATCGGTAAATTGCTTGACTATTTCCACTTCCACCGCAATGCGCAAGCCCTGTTTTGAACCAAAGTGGTGCTGCACGAGTCCAACCGTGCAGTCAGCGGCGGAAGCAACAGCGCGCATGGACACCCGGTCCTCGCCCAATCGACCAAAAAGGTCAAGGGCAACCTGGCGAATCCGCTCACGGGCAACCGCTTCGGGCAAGGCTCAACCTCTCGCTAGACAACTTTCATCCTATGGACAAAATCAGTTTAGACTATACACTTGTATTGTATTCTAGATCGTCAACCTCTCGCTCATCGTTAAGGAGCCCTCGGTCATGTCTGCAACTACCTCGGTCAATGAAGCATTTATCTATGACACCGTGCGCACGCCACGTGGGAAAGGGAAACCAGGTGGCTCGCTCTATGAAGTGAAGCCGGTTGACCTCGTTGCAGCGTTACTGACGGAGCTCCCCAAGCGCAATAAGGGATACGACCCGCAGCTAGTCGATGACGTGATTCTTGGCTGCGTCACACCCGTTGGTGATCAAGGTGCCGACATTGCAAAAACAGCAGCGATGGTCGCCGGAATGCCAGAGACTGTTGCTGGAGTGCAACTCAATCGATTCTGCGCTTCAGGCCTTGAATCGGTTAACCAGGCCGCAGCACGAATTCGATCTGGCATGGAAGACATGATCATTGCTGGTGGTGTTGAATCCATGTCACGTATTCCAATGGGAACTGACGGCGGCGCTATGGCACTCGACCCACAGACTGCATTCGACGTCAACTTTGTTCCGCAGGGAATCGGTGCCGACCTCATTGCGACCATTGACGGTTACAGCCGTGAAGATGTTGATCGTTTTGCTGTGTGGTCCCAAGATAAAGCTGCACGTGCATGGGACGAAGGTCGATTCAATCGTTCGATTGTTGCCGTGAAAGATCGCAATGGCTTAACCATTTTGGATCACGACGAATTCATTCGCCGCGGAACAACACTTGAATCCTTGTCATCATTAAAACCGTCATTTGCCATGATGGGTGAACACGGCGGTTTTGATTCAGTTGCACTCGAGCGCTACACAAACGTTGACGCAATCAACCACGTACATCACGCTGGTAATTCATCGGGAATTGTTGACGGTTCCGCACTCGTGCTCATTGGTAACGAACAAGCTGGTCGAGACATGGGGCTCACACCGCGTGCACGAATCGTCAGCATGGCGGTCGTGGGTTCCGAGCCAACAATCATGTTGACCGGGCCAGCACCCGCTAGCCGCAAGGCACTGGCCAAAGCTGGGCTCACAGCAGATGACATGGACATTGTTGAAATCAATGAGGCTTTCGCATCCGTTGCGTTGCGGTTGCAAAATGAACTCAAAATCCCTGACGAAAAAATCAACCCCAATGGCGGTTCAATTGCAATGGGTCACCCACTGGGTGCAACCGGCGCAATGATTTTAGGAACACTGGTCGACGAGCTAGAACGCACGGGCGGTCGGTATGGCTTGGCCACACTCTGTGTTGGTGGCGGCATGGGAATCGCAACAATCGTTGAACGTATCTGAGATAAAGGACTAAACATGATTTCTTATGAAAAAGACAATGACGGAATTGTCACGCTAACAATTGACGACCCGAATGCTGGCGCGAACACCATGAACGCGGTGTTCTCACAAAGTCTTGGTGCAACCCTTGATCGCCTCGAATCCGAAGTCGACTCGATCACCGGTGTAATTGTGGCCAGCGGCAAGAAAACTTTCTTCGCCGGCGGCGACCTTAAGTCATTGATCAGTGTTGGACCAGAGAACGCGCAACAACTCTTTGATCAACTTGAAGGAATCAAAGCGTTACTTCGACGCATTGAAAAACTACCCCGACCAGTGGTAGCTGCAATAAATGGCGCAGCACTGGGTGGAGGTCTGGAACTTGCTCTCGCGTGTAATCACCGAATCGCAATCGATGACAACAAGACGGAAATCGGTCTCCCAGAAGTAACTCTGGGGCTCCTGCCCGGCGCAGGTGGAGTTACTCGCACGGTTCGCATGCTTGGCATTACAGCGGCTCTCATGGACTGTTTACTTCAAGGTCAGCGTCATAAGCCGGCCAAGGCGAAAGAAAAAGGTTTAGTAGATCAACTCGTTGCAACCCGCGAAGAATTGCTCCCCGCAGCGCGACAGTGGTTGGTGGAGAACAAAGACAATGAGGCAGCCCGAGTGGCTCCATGGGATGTCAAGGGTTACAAAATCCCAGGGGGCACTCCCAGTACCCCCGCTTTTGCAGCGAATCTGCCAGCATTTCCAGCGAATCTTCGCAAGCAACTTAAAGGCGCTGACATGCCCGCACCAAAAGCAATCATGTCCGCAGCCATTGAAGGCGCCCAAGTTGACTTTGACACGGCAAGCCGAATCGAGTCGCGTTACTTCACCGATCTCGCCACCGGTCCTATCTCAACCAACATGATCCAGGCATTCTTTTTCGATCTGCAGAGCCTTACCGGTGATTCACTTCGTCCGGCTGGTTTTGACAAACGCGTAGTTTCCAAGGTCGGGATTCTTGGCGCGGGCATGATGGGCGCCGGAATCGCATATGAGTGCGCTCGCGCTGGCATGAAAGTTGTGCTCAAAGACATCTCGATTGCAGCCGCCGAAAAAGGTAAAGCACACTCGGAGAAGTTGTTGACCAAAGCGGTTGAACGTGGTCGCATGACGGAAGTGAAACGCGATGAAATCCTGGCGCGCATCACACCCACCGAGTCTGCTTCTGACCTTGCAGGAATAGATGTACTGATTGAGGCTGTCTTTGAAGATGCAAACCTCAAGTCCAAAGTTTTCGCTGAAGCACTCGAGTTTATTTCTGATGACTGCCTACTGTGCTCCAACACGTCAACACTGCCGATCACCGGTCTGGCCCAGAATGTTCCACGCCCGAAAGATTTTATCGGTCTGCATTTCTTTTCACCCGTTGACAAGATGAAGCTCGTTGAAATTATTAAGGGCGCCGAAACTTCTGATGAAACCGTTGCTCGCGCAATTGATATCGTGCAACAAATTCGCAAAATTCCCATTGTTGTTAATGACAGCAGAGGTTTTTACACCAGCCGAGTTTTTGGCACTCTCATTAGTGAAGGTGTCGCCATGGTTGGCGAAGGTGTTGACCCGATGACAATCGAGCGCGCTGCCACTCAGGGTGGTTTCCCTGCGCCACCTCTCGCCATGCTGGACGAAGTTTCTTTGACGCTCACCCAACATATTCGCGCAGAAGCACAAAAGGCTGCAGAAGCAGATGGAACACCAAACCCTAGTGATGTTGGCGCTGACATTATCGATCAGATGGTCGACGAGTTTGGTCGCAAAGGGCGAGCTGCTGGCTCAGGTTTCTACGACTACCCAACGGATGGTTCACCGAAAACTCTGTGGCCAGGTGTTCGCGAACACTTCACCACCGGAACGCAGTATCCAATGGCAGACATGCAGGATCGTTACCGGTTCATCATGGCTTTGGAAACTGCGAAATGCATTCAAGAGGGCGTCCTCACCGACACGGCGAGTGCGAACATCGGGGGAATCTTTGGAATCGGCTTCCCTCCTTCCACGGGTGGTCCGGCTCAGTTCATCAGTAACTATGAAGGAGGCCTTGCTGGATTCGTTGCCCGAGCCAAAGAACTCGCTGCCGCATATGGCGAACGATTCGAGCCAAGTGCGTGGTTGGTTAACAAAGCCAAGTCCGGTGAAGGTTTGATCAGTGACTAATCAGCAAGTGCACAGCCACGTCCTGCTTGAAGGGGTCGTGGTTGTTTCACTTGCAATTAATCTTCCAGGACCACTCACCGCGGCTAGGCTCACCAAACTCGGGGCGCAGGTCACCACGGTTCTTCCACCCAGCGGTGACCCAATTGCGTTGTATCAACCCGAATGGTTCGCCGATTTACATGCGGGTCAAGATTTAGTAACCCTTGACCTCAAGTCACCCGATGGCATAGAGGAGCTCGATGCACTTCTCGTGAACGCCGACATTCTGATTACATCTTCACGTCCGAGTTCACTGGCGCGCCTGGGTTTGGACCCAGAGTCAATATCTAAGAAACACCCACGTTTATGTCAGATCGCGATCGTTGGCGAATCGGGTGTTAATGCGGAGAACCCTGGACACGACCTCACCTACCAAGCGATAAACGCGCTGGTGATCCCGCCGGCCATGCCGATCACCCTCATTGCTGACATGGCAGGTTCTGAACGAGCAGCCCAGATTGCAGTTGCAGCCCTGCTCCACCGCGAACGCACCGGGGAAGCAACACACCAAGAGGTTGCTTTAGCGGATGCGACCTACGACATGGCTGAACCGAATCGGCGCGGACTTACCAAGCCGGGCGGGGGACTGGGCGGGGGCTTAGGTTTGTATGCGATCTATGAAACCCAAGAAGGCTGGATCGCCCTCGCGGCAATCGAACCGCACTTTGCCCAGCGGATTATGAGTGAACTTAACGTTGACGCAAGCGTTGAAGCGTTCGCACAAGTGTTTAAAACCAAAACTGCGACACAGTGGGAACAGTGGGCGAAGGAAATAGATATTCCACTCGTAGCAATTCCGTAATTCCGTAATTCCATAATTCCATATTTCGATAATCAGAAACCTGCACAAAGGAGCAAGCTATGTTGGCACCACAGCCCTATGAATCACCCTGGATGACCGACGACGTAAAACCGGTCGCGGACCTTGCGCGTGTTTTCTTTGCCAATGAAGTTGTGCCCCACATTGAACGTTTTGCGGAGAACCATCAAGTTGACCGGGATGTGTGGAATAAAGCTGGAGACGCTGGGTTGCTGTGCATCACGATTCCTGAAGAGTTCGGCGGGGGTGGTGGAGACTTTGCCCAAGAGGCAGCTGTGATTTGGGAACAAGGCATGAGCACCGATGACAGTTTCGGCTATGTCGTTCACTCTACGATTGTTGCTCCATACATCAATAAGTACGGCACCGAGGAACAAAAACAAAAGTGGCTCCCAAAACTTGCTACCGGTGAACTTGTAGGTGCCATTGCAATGACTGAGCCGGGAGCTGGGTCAGACCTTCAAGGAATTCGCACCACCGCAAAGCGCGAGGGGGATTACTACGTAATCAACGGTAGTAAAACATTCATCACTAACGGATCACACGCAAACTTGATCATCGTGGTCACGCGGACGGGCGGCGAAGGCGCAAAAGGCATTTCTCTGATCATCGTTGAAACTGAAGGCCTCGCTGGTTTTGAACGCGGACGCGTCCTCCAAAAAATTGGTCAACACGGTCAAGACACCCGTGAACTCTTTTTTGCCGACATGAAAGTTCCCGCCGAGAACCTACTGGGCACAGAAGAAGGTCAAGGTTTCATCCAACTCATGGAGGAACTACCACAGGAGCGCTTGGGTATCGCGATCTCTGCCGTTGCATCGGCGCAAGCCGCAACCGAGCTCACAATCGAATACGCAAAGCAGCGGGAAGCTTTTGGCAAACCGATTCTCAACTTTCAAAACACTGGATTCGTTCTCGCCGAAGTAACAACCGAGGTGATGGCGGCGCGAACATTCCTTGACTACTGCATTGGGCTTCACCTGCAAGGCAAACTAGATGCGACGACAGCCTCGCGCGCAAAGTACTTTTGCACAGACATGCAGGTGTCGGTGATAGACCGGTGCGTACAAGTATTTGGTGGTTACGGTTACATCACCGAATACCCGATAGCTCGCATGTATGCGGGTGCTCGGGTGCAACCAATTTATGGTGGCACCAATGAAGTAATGAAGGTGCTAATTTCTCGAACTTTGTAGAGCGCTTGTCACCAAGACCTACAGAGAATTAATTCCCAGCGATGAGCTTCGCCTTTGCGGCAGTGAACTCTTCTTCAGACAGAATTCCTGATGCCTTAAGGCTGGCGAGCTTCTCCAACTGAGCGACCATGTCGTCACCCGCTGGTGCTGCTGCAGCTGCAGGAGCAGCTACTTCCTGCTGTTGGGCTTGCTGTGCCGCCTTCTGCTCAGCTTGAGCCTGCGTACGGTTACTGACAACCTTTGCGGTTGCGGCAACTCCGACAATTCCCATTCCACCACGACGACCGATCATGACGCGCTCCTTAAGTCCTGAAACCCCAGCCAATTCGGCTAGTAGTCACTGGAAGTATAACCCAGGTTGATTGAGTTGTTCAGCCTTGTTCAATCAGGCCTAGATGACGCAACTTCAGTTCAAGTTCTGAGTTTGCTGGCTCAACGAGATAGGTTTCGTCGGGGAAAACAACCACGGGGATATTGGGTTTCCCGCTGATTTCAATTGCCTGGGCCTTGTATTCGGGGTGAGCGTCAACATCGAGGTAGTCGAAGGCAACCCCAAGTTCATTGAGTTGTGATTTAGTGCGACGGCAGTCACCACACCAATCGGCACCGTACATGTGAATCATTCGCACAATCCTCCGTCGCAGCAGGGCTGGATGTAATAACAGCGCGGGCAGAAATCCTTGCCACCTCGACGTTCCAAATCTGTTGTCTCACATGCTGGGCATGGCCCAGGGTGTCCCATCACGCTTGCAATTATGTCCTAATTAGCGGCAGGTGCACTGCTGCGCTGGGGGTACATTCGCCATTACTTCGGCGACGTGCTCGCCGCATCCGGACCAGGTGATTTTGTTGCAGGAACTGCACGGTGCTGGACTACACATAATGGGTAACTCCTTTTGGTAATAATTCAGGTTGGGCTTGAATATCTAATATACCCCATGGGGTATGCATAGCAGTACGGTGATCCCATTATGGAAGAGTCACTTGCCCAAGGACACAAGTCCGTACGCGCGTGGCTGCCGTCGTATCTACTCGTGGCAACTATTTGGGGCTTCTCCTTTTATTTGATGATGATCGGCCTTGAAGCGTTCACACCGGTTGGAGTTGCATTCACTCGGATTGCGCTTGGTGCGGTGACCCTTGTCATTTTGAGCCTCGTAACTAAAACTCCGCTACCACCAAGGTGGGCGTGGAAATACCTTTTCATTGTGAGCCTTCTGTGGGTGTCTGTTCCGTGGATGCTCTTCGCGTTCGCGGAGACCCGTATCTCTTCAGCGCTTGCAGGAATATTCAACGGGGCAACGCCCTTGATGACCCTGGTTGCCATCTTGCTGGTATTTCCTGAAGAGAAGCCCACACGACAACGAATTTTTGGTCTGTTCTTCGGATTTGTTGGGATTTTGGTTGTCCTTGGAGTTTGGGATTTGGGTGCTGCTGAAAACGGTGCCGGGATTGACTTCGTGGGAGTTGGCGCAGTAATCCTCGCAATTTGCTGCTACGGATTTGGTTTCCCCTATGCGCGTCGTTACCTCACTGGCCCAACAGTGCGCGAGCCACTTGCTCCCATCTCTTTAGCGACAGGAATGATGCTCTTTGGCGTTGTCATTACCGGACCGATCGTTGCGCTCACGGGAATAACTCATACTGTAATGACGGTTGGTCCATTACTTGCCATGGTGGCATTAGGCGTTTTAGGAAGTGGAATCGCCTACGCACTGAGTTTCAACGTTGTTGTCGCATCTGATGCAACAACCGCGAGCACAGTCACCTATATAACGCCACTTGTTGCCGTAATAGTCGGAGCAGTCTTCCTCAACGAACACATAACATGGAATCAACCTGTTGGTGGATTTATCGTGGTCCTCGGAGCTGCTACTGCCCAAGGCTTACTTGGTCGCAAAACCACGACACACTAAAACCCCACACACTAATATCTGGCCGTGATCAACATTGGAACTGAGGGTGCAGCACTGAGCGCTGAGTTGAACTCACTCTTTTTCATCATGTTGATCGCTGTGCTGGCACCGTTGCTCGTGGGACTTCTTCGACTTAAAGTCGCCGAAGTTGTGATCCTGCTGGGTCTGGGTATTTTGGCCGGTCCGGAAATACTCGGACTTATTGAAATTGACGCCAGCATTTCGTTACTTGCTCAATTAGGGCTGGGCTTCCTATTTTTTTTCGCCGGCCTCGAACTTGAACCCGAGGCGATCAAGGGACGCTATGGCAAGCTCGCAGCAATTGGGTGGGGATGCACATTGCTTGCTGCCGGAATTGCCACATGGGTGCTGGAATCAATGGGACATATTGAAAACTTCGTTGGATTCGCCATTGTGTTGACGAGCACAGCACTGGGAACTTTGTTGCCGGTCCTGCGTGATAGTGGTGAGTTAAAAACGCCATTTGGAAAATTCTTTATGGGTGCGGGAGCAATGGGCGAGTTCGGACCAATCCTTGCGATCTCGTTGTTCCTGAGTTCGCTCAGTTCATTCGAAGCAATACTGTCACTCATCGCGATGGCATTGGCTGCTTACCTCCTTGCAAAGTTACCTCAGTGGTTGAAGTCAGCGAAGTTACGCAAACTGATTGGTGCAGGTCACTATTCATCTTCACAAACCCCGGTGCGCATAACCATCCTGGTACTAGTGGGACTCCTAGCAATTGCTGCCTCATTTGGGCTCGATGTTGTACTGGGCGCATTCCTCGCGGGAGTTATCTTCCGGATGAACATGCCACCTGATTCTGGAAACGGCATCCACGTCAAAGTGGAAGGGATTGGTTTTGGATTCCTCATCCCGGTCTTCTTTGTCGTGTCGGGTGTGAATATTGACATACTTTCCATCATCGAAGATCCGGCACCAATGTTTGTTGTCACCGCTCTCTTGCTATTGGTTCGAGGTCTTCCGCAGTTCTTTGTTTATCGAAATGCAATACCGGTGACGCGCGATCGAATTCGATTCTCGTTATATGTCGCGACGGCCTTACCGATCATCGTTGCCGTTACAACGATTCAGGTGGAAGCCGGAGTGATGACCAAGGCTGACGCTGCCACTTTGGTGGGAGCAGGGGCACTTTCCGTCCTGTTGTTTCCTCTCACCGCATATTTCGTCGGCCGAAATAGTGGGCGAAAGGCCGATCCCGAGTTCGTTGAGATCACCTAATTTGCGCGACTGCACGCATCACGGAACACTTAGACCGTCATGAGCTCACACATAACCGATGTCCTCATCGTTGGCGCGGGACCAGCAGGTTCTGCCGCCGCTACTTGGTGCGCCCGGGCTGGCCTGAGTGTTTTGCTCGTCGACGCTGAAACCTTTCCTAGAGATAAGCCCTGCGGTGATGGATTGACCCCGCGAGCAATCGCTGAACTTGACCAACTCGGTCTATCGCAGTGGCTCGAAGGCCGTGCTCGCAATAAAGGTTTGCGTGCGGCTGGGTTTGGCCAGGAGTTGTACCTCCCGTGGCCCGGTGGCAACCTGCCCAATTACGGGGGAGCGGCTCCACGACTTGAGTTAGACGCAGCCATTCGCCAAGTGGCAATTGATTCCGGCGTTGAAGTTATGGAAGGCATGCGCGCAGTTGATGCGGTTATGGACGGAGACAAAGTCGCCGGTGTCGTTTTCTCAACCGGCGGAAAGGGCTCGCAGGCTGAGAACAAAACAATTCATTGCTTGCGTTTAATCGTTGCCGACGGTGCAAAATCACAACTGGGTCGCGCACTTGGTCGGGAGTGGCACCGTTCCACCGCATTTGGTGTTGCAGCCCGCGGCTACATCAAGTCACACCGCTCTGATGACAAATGGATTTCAAGTCACCTAGAACTACGCGGTGAAAAAAACGAACTACTTTCCGGTTACGGGTGGGTATTCCCTCTGGCTGACGGTGAAGTCAACGTCGGTGTGGGAACACTGGCAACGACGAAGCGTCCAGCAGCTGTCAACCTGCGTAGCCTTCTCACTTTTTATGCAGAGCAGCAGCGCGACACGTGGCAGCTTGAAGGCGAAGTTCGCGCACCCTGGTCGGCGTTGCTGCCGATGGGTGGTGCCGTGAGCAATGTTGCCGGTGCGAACTGGGTTTTGATTGGTGATTCAGCCGGGTGCGTCAATCCACTTAACGGTGAAGGAATTGACTACGGCCTTGAAACTGGTCACCTGGCTGCACAGTTATTTGCTGATACTCCGGCAAACTCCCGCATGGACTTCACTAACGTCTGGCCACAAATCCTGATTGCTCAGTACGGAACCGCATTTTCCATTGCTCGCCGACTTGCAGGACTGATCACTGTTCCAAAACTTTTACCAACATTTGGCCCGATCGGAATGCGTTCACAGTTCCTCATGACTATTGCACTCCGGGTCATGGGTAATTTGATTACCCCGCAAGACAAAGACGTTACCGCGCGACTGTGGCACTACGCGGGCAAGTCAAGTATCAAACTTGATCACCGTCCACCATTTAGTTAGTCATCAGACTCCGAACCCCGCGTTAACGCCAGCAAATTCATTTGGCACAGTTGAGGCATGGGAGAAGAGGGCTTTCACTGGAAAGTTCTCCTCGTGGAGGACGAGGAGTTCACTCGTGGTCTCGTCGCGAACTCCCTTGAGATCTCCGGTGTTGAGGTGCGATCCTGCCCATCGGTATCTATGGCTTTGACTTTGTTGCAGGATTTTGAGCCGCACGTTGTCATCACTGATCTGGATCTTGGCCTGGGGCCAAGTGGGGTGCATCTCCTTGAGCGAGTCGCCCAGCAGACTCCGTGGGTCGGTATGGCGATCCTGAGCGCCCACGCCTCGCCCGAACTCGCTGTTCGTGATGGCTATCGAATCCCAGAAGGTACCGTTTATGCCGTGAAATCTGAGATCGCAAGTTCAGATGATCTGGTCGCCCTAATGCAGGCTGCTGTCGAGCGTCGGGTGGTTCGCGAGAGTGATTCGGTAGGTGACAGGATCGTAATCTCCCCTGTGCACGGTGAGATTTTGCGCATGATCGCCGAAGGTATGTCGAATGCGGCAATCGCAAAAGTGCGAAACACGAGTCTTCGGGCGGCAGAAGGCATGGTGCAACGAACATTTGTTGCCCTGGGAATCGGTTCAGACGCTGACCGTAATGCGCGTGTTCTCGCCGTGCGAATGTGGCAGCAGGGCAAGGTCATCATTCGGTGAGTAAACAATGAAGGGGCCGAGTTGGTTAACTCGGCCCCTTCATTAATTTTTAGTTGCGTGGTGATCAGTTGTTATGCAGCTGCCCGGTTCTTTGCAGCTTCTTTTCCGGCAGCGATGGAAGCTTCTTTGTTAGGGATGAAGCTTTTAAGTGCTGGGACAACGCCCGCGAGACCGAACTCGATGGTGATTACTTCAATGTCGGTTGCGCCCATGGCTCCGGCGAATTGGCGCAGGAATCCTGATGCGTAATCCCAGCCGGCTTTCGGGCTTCCCTGTGCGTAGCTACCGCCCTGGGCCACAACGAAAGTTACTTTCTTACCGGCCAGAGTTGCGGTTCCTTCGTCGAAGACACCGGGAATGACGATGCTGTCGATGTATGCCTTGAGTACTGAAGGGACACCGTAGTTCCACAGTGGCGTTGAAATCAGAATCTCATCGGCTCCTGAGATTTCTTCAATGAGGTACATGCGGGCACCCCATTTAGCAGCCATTGGCTCACTGCGATCGGCTTCGGCTACATAGCCGGCTGACAGCGCTTCAACGTCGAGGTGGGGGACGGGGGTTGTGTTGAGGTCGCGAGTGATCACGGTTCCATCAGCATTAGCCGCGTTCCAGGAAGCGACGTATTCGGCTGAAACTGTGCGGGAAAGTGAATTTTCAGCCCAGGGGCTTACTTCAATGTGCAACAGCGTTGACAAGAGAACTCCTCTAATAAGTTAGTTGAACTATCAACTAACTCTACTACAGGCTGAAATGCTCCACTACCGCGGGCCCGTCAAAGTAGGGTCCAATAATTGTCCGCCACTGGGTGAACTGCTCGGATTCACGAAACCCCACCGTGTGGTCCTCGAGAGTTTCCCAATCAATTGTGAACATATAAACATTGGGCCGCTCAACGCACCAGCCCACGTGCACGAACTCGACAACACCTTTTACGTTAGGGAAGATCTCAGCAACTGCTCGATTGAGATCAACGATGAACTGATCCTGTGCATCTTCCTTAACGACAACTTGTGCAACTTCACGAATCATGGTGAACTCCAGTCGATAGGTAAAATAACTTTTCTAAAAGCTCCAGTCTTGGGTGAACATGTCTTCTTGGATTGTCATGCGCAGAGGATTCATGCGCAAGATTCCTGGCGCACCGTGCAAAACATTTTGAAACCCGTGCATCAAGTCTGCAAACCCGGAAGTTTGTCGGTGTTCAATCTCAGCGTCTTCGCTGGAAAACACTTCAAAAAGCCAAACGGTGTCCTGCGTATCAGGATCGGTCAGCACCGTGAACACCTCGGTTCCGGGCTCCTCGTCGATTCGATCGACGTAGGTGTTGAGCAAATCAAGGAGTTCAGTTCTTTTGCCTTCGGTAACATTCAGACGAACAAGTAAAGCTTGCCGGCCAGGGAGTAAACCATCATGCAACATCAGATTCACCAACCCTGTACTTATTTGGCACTGTTCTCACGTTGACTGTTTTCGAGATACCAGTCGTAAGTGGCGGCAAGACCGTCACCCAATGTGATTGAGGGATACCAGCCAAGAGCATTGATTCGACTGGTATCTAACAACTTACGCGGCATGCCGTCGGGCTTACTCGAGTCCCATTCAAGCTCACCTTCGAAACCAACAATTTCCGCAACGGTCTCGGCGAGCTCACGGATGGGGAGGTCATCACCCCAACCAACATTGATCGTTTCGTGTGAATCGTAATTTTGTAACAACATCAAACACGCACCCGCAAGATCGTCAACATGTAAAAATTCACGTCGCGGCGCACCGGTTCCCCACAGTGTTACCGACTTGGCTCCACTTTCCTTTGCTTCGTGAAACCGTCGGATAAATGCCGGAAGTACATGCGATGTTTCTAGATTGAAGTTGTCACCTGGCCCGTAAAGATTTGTTGGCATCGCAGATATCCACTTACGCCCATATTGGGTGCGGAACGCTTCGACATAAAAAATTCCAGCAATCTTTGCCATTGCATAGGCCTGATTGGTTGGTTCAAGTGGACCGGTCATCAAACTTGATTCACGAATTGGTTGCGTAGCGTGTCGAGGGTAAATGCAACTGGAACCCAAGAAAAGTAGGTTCTGCACATCGGCTGCATGAGCAGCATCCATCACATTTGTTTGAATCAACATATTGTCTTTAAGGAAATCAACGGGGTAGGTCGAGTTCGCCATGATGCCACCCACTCGAGCAGCCGCGTCAATCACAATGTCGGGCTTTGCCCCCGTGATCGCATCCATAGTTTCTTCGCGGTCGCGCAAATCGAGTTCACTCGATGTCCAACCAACGATCTCCCCAACACCAACACCTTCGAGGGCTCGAACCAAAGCAGACCCAACGAGCCCACGGTGCCCGGCAACATAAACCTTCATATCGCCCCAGGAAATCTCACTCACCCCGAGATTCTGGCACAGACGCAGATTTGTGCAGCCATGTGCGTGAATACACGCTCAGTAAAAAACCCTGGAGATACGCTAAGGCCGTGGTAACAATTGGATCCCTGTCATTTGGCGGTAAAGCAAAGACCCCGCTTCCCCCCAGCAAGTATCGGATGGGCGGGAAACATTTCAAAAATGACAAAGCTTTCATCAAGACAGCAGTGCGTGACGTCAAACGACTCGAGAAGTATTGCGACCTCAACCCAAACTCCTCACTACTCGACTGGGGCTGTGGCGCTGGCCGCCTAGCAATCGGTGTGAAGGAATATTTCCCATCTATCAAGGATTATCACGGGGTAGACGTGCAGCGGGAACTCATCGACTGGGCTGACTCGAATTTGGCCGGCGAGGGTTATCGATTCACCTATGTTGATGTCAGTAATGAGCGTTACAACCCCGACGGTTCACCCGAGCGAACCCTGAGCGCTGAGCCACACAGCGTCGATGTTTTCTACGCCTACTCCGTGTTTAGTCACATGAATGCGGTGGACACTGCCGGGTATTTAGAACTACTCGGGCAAACACTCACCCCCACCGGGAAAGCATTCGTCACCTGCTTTGTTGAGGAAGACGTACCCGAGTGGGATGAAAACCCCGCTGGATACGGGCCACTTGAGTGGAAAGGCCGCCTGCACTGCACCCGGTTCTCCCGCCAATACTTCGAATCCCTCGTAAACGCGGGTGGATTGGCCGTGGACCGGTTTGAATACGGCCAGGAAACAGATGGTCAAAGTTTGTATATCCTGCGGCGCCGTTAATCCGAGTCGACAATTATCGGCCTTGCCCGCGTACGCACTGGTAGCGTGTGAGGGTGAGTATCGAGAGGCCGGATCCTGCTGTTGATCAGGGGAACGATCCGATCAGTGACACGGGAACGTGGCGCCGAATTGCCCGGGAGGCTCACACGACCCAGGGTTGGGCAACAACTGATCGGCATCGGGATCGACCACATGAGCCCCGTGACCCATTACGGGTATACGCAACCCGCGCGGTGATTTTCGATTCAATTGCAATTTTCGCGGCCGCTGTAACCGGGTTCGTGTTGAGGTGGACGATCCCCTACAACCTGGATATCTCTGACCGCACCTACGTCTATTTCGCGCTCGTCGTTGTCGTTTCCTGGATCATCGCATTAGTGGTGCGTGGCGCCTATGACACTCGGGTGCTCGGCGCTGGCTCTGAAGAATTCAAACGGGTAGTCACCGCATCTGCTGGGCTTTTTGCTTTGGTGGCAATAGTTGCGTTTGCCTTGAAGCTTGACCTTTCCCGCGGTTTCGTCCTGATCACTTTTGTTGTCGGAATGATTTTCCTACTCGGCGAACGGTGGGGGTTACGCACCTGGTTGCGCCATGAACGCAGATACGGAAACTATTTACATAGAACGATGGTCATCGGTGAAGGGGATCGGCAGCAAGAAATTGTTGACATGTTGGACCGTGATCCTGTTGCCGGATTCACTGTCGTTGACGTTTCACAGGAACCCGCAGAAGATTGCACCGAAGAGCAACTTGTTCGTTGGTTAGACGAAGTCATGGCACGTATCGCCATCAATGACGTGGATACCGTTGCTATTGCCGGCACACCACTTTTGGGCCAAGACCTGATTCGTCGATTGTCGTGGCGGCTTGAAGGACCACGTATTGATCTGTTGGTTGCACCGACGCTCGGTGATTTTGTTGGTCCACGCGTCACCATGCGCATGCAAGCAGATCTTCCACTCATCCACCTCGACGAACCGCAGCTCACCGGTTCAAAGCGAGCAATTAAACGGGTATTGGACCTTGTCTCGGGTGTCTTGCTCTTAATTCTTTTCCTGCCATTCATGGCATTTGCGGCCGTGGGAACTTTTTTCTCCAGTCGCGGGCCAA